>Ga0070741_10007503_pt1 | contig 22515 bp, 19 predicted proteins | sample Coa_R1_4_FD_66440 | JGI IMG/M metagenome (GOLD analysis project Ga0070741, IMG submission 66440) | Surface soil microbial communities from Centralia Pennsylvania, which are recovering from an underground coalmine fire - Coalmine... | ecosystem: Environmental > Terrestrial > Soil > Unclassified ... | reverse complement strand
ATATCCAATGAACGCGGGTGAGATGCCGTCAGACAAGCACTCACGCGCAAAATTCAAAATGCGCTCAATTGCTGCTTCCCGATCCAGCAAGCGATAGATCGGCAATCCAAATGTCGATTCAATAATGAGCCGATCGCAAGGAACGGTTTCAGTTGTATCTCCGCAAAGCGGCGCTCGTAACTTAATGTCACCCGTATAGATCACGCGCTCATTTCGATACTCCACTAATAATTGCGCTGCCCCTAAGATGTGGCTTGCCGGATAGGCTGTGAGGAGCGCCCCATTCCACGACATGCTTTGGTCGAACTCCAAAACGTGCATATCCGGCTCCTGCTGTTCCTGCTCAAGCCACAAACGCATCCGGTAGAAGCGCAAGGTGGTGGATGTTGCAATCACTCGACCGTGGCAACCACGCGCGTGATCGCTATGTCCATGGGAGATCCAGGTCGTGCTGCAAGGGTCGGTGCTATCGAGCCAAAGATCAATCTCCGGCAAGTAGATGCCGGACTCGTGAAATTCCACCTGCATGTTCGTAGTCAGTCGCCGATAAACAAAGCGCAGAGGCGGTCGATGAACGTTCTTACTTCACTATCGTGGGCCGTCGTGCCATTGACCATGATCGAAAACGCGAGCCAGCCGTGGTCCTTTGTTTCGATATAGCCGCTCAGTGAATTGACGTGCGCTATCGATCCCGTCTTCGCATGCACTCGCGCGGCTCCGGGAATCTTCTTGAAACGATGCTCCAAAGTGCCGTCAACGCCGCCGATCGGCAGCGATGCGATCCAAGTCTCGCGCTCAGGACGGTCCCACATTGCGCGCAGAAGAGTCACGGTTGATTCAGGGGTCGTCAAATCCTGGCGCGCTAACCCGGAACCGTCCGTCAAAGCCAATCCAGTGCCATCCGGCGTAATTCCCAGTTCGTTTAGAAACTTGGTGCGTTCGTCCACTCCGGCACTTAGCGTCCCTATGCCATGAACAACGTAACCAACCTCCCGCAGCAGCATTTCCGCATGCAGGTTCTGACTGACTTTATTCGTCACTGTGATGTCTTCGAATAACGGTGCCGATTGATGCACCGCCAGCAAAGTCCCGGCAGGCCCGGAGTGGTTCGTTTCCGCGCCCTCGCCCAATTCATTTAAAGACTCGTATTGTGAAACTGCCTGACCACGCACGGTGATTCCTTGTTCCCGCAGCACGGCTATCAAAGCGCTCGCCGTCCACGCCGCCGGATCGGTTACTGCCAGATCTTCCTCCCATGCGTGCGCGCGCGTTCCGATCGTGCCCCACAGAACCACTTCATTGGTAGCCGGTGAGCGGACCACATGCACATGCGCCTGATCGGAATCGTCGGTAATCACCTGATTGAGAAACAACAGCGGATTAACTGCCGGCTGTGTCTCGATATTCGCCAGTTCGCCGGATTCGCTTGGATACACTTTGAGCGACACCGAATTATCGTTGAATGTCAGCGACGAAACCGGCGCGCCATAGTCATAAATGCTGTCGTCGATTGTCCATCCGTCCGGATAAAGATCGCCTGGATATCTGGTAGCGACTCCGGCAACATCACCCGTGATCGTGTTCACGCCAGCATCTGACAGCTTCTTCGCGAGATCGCGTAGAGGGGTCAACGCGTCGCCCGGCTTGGCATCTGGTGCGTACGGCAACACACGGCCGGACAAGTTGGGGTCGCCTCCGCCCACAAGCTGCAGATCTGTCAAAGTCGCTTGGCCTGGACGCCATGGTCCCGTTGTTCGCAACTCGGTTTGAAATTGATAATTCAGACCCAGCCTCACTAGCCCTAGGGCTGTCGTATAGAGCTTGGCATTCGAGGCCGGAGTGAAAAATTCCGCCGCGTTTCGTTCTGCCAGCACGGTGCCGTTCGTCAGATCGATGAATTGGAAGCCGGTCCGTCCTCGCTCGACCGCTGGAAACTCCGCCATCAACGTCGCTATGCGAGCATCTAAACTTCGCTGCTGTGGAATGGTTGCGGCGGCCGATGTCGCCACAACACCCAGGTTCGCAGCAGCAAGGGCAGCTACCAATATGGCCAAGCGCTCGTGCTTCAAAATCAAGTCTTCATTTACCGGCGCTGGCACGATTTGCCAACGCACGTTGCGAGTCTCCATGATTGCCGCGCTTTTCACCCATCAGGTGGGCTTCCAACATGATCAAAAGAGCCAGCACCAGAACAACAATCGAACCAAATGCTGGAAGCAGCATTACGTACCGCATCCCCAGGTAACTATCCACGTAGCCGAGCAGCCAAGGCGCGAACATTGCTCCCGTGATCGCTATCGAAAACAAGCCATTATAGAAGCCTGGATGATAAGAAAACCGATCATCCAAAGTCTCGGCAACTATTGGATAAATGGGTGCAAAGCCAGCGCCGATAATTACGACGGCAATCCACGCGGCTACCATCCCTGGAGTCCAACTGAGCAATAAATATCCGGCCATTGCGGCGAACACGCTCCCTAATAAAAGCCTTCGATGATTGACCCGGCGCAGAAACGGCTGTACGGCTAAACGGCCCGCTAATAAAGCTAGAAAGTACACCGCAAGCGCGAAAATGGCCCAAACCGGATTTGCCCCCAGCCGGCGAATCAAGAACAGCGGCAGCCATCCTGCAATCGCCCATTCATTGCCAAATTGAAAAAACAGCAGCACGCTGAACAATACGGCCGCAATGCTCCGTAAGTCACGAAGCATCTCACGGATGCGATTTTCTTCTTCGCGCACCTCAACGCACCGCCGCGCACCGGGGAATTTATTCGTTGAAAAAACAATCAAGAAGATGAGCGGCGCAAGCGCCAGCAACCCGGTTTCAATCTGCACAGATCCGGCGAAATAGGTGGCGCCAATCATGATGGTGGACACTAGACATCCGCAGCCGAACAAAGCCCCCACCCGGTTCGCAAGCACAGCGGGCGATCGCGAAAAATACGGCTCAAGGATATAAAGCAGCGAGCTTGCCAGCAACCCGCCGGCGCAGCCGACGAGACCCAGTCCAAGCATGCGCCACGCTACCGGAATGGGTGGGACGGCGACCGAAAGAACCCCAAGACTGGCGATGCCGATGCAGCAGCTTGCAATCGCCATGGTTCGCATCGCGATATGAGGCAGTAGTCGCTGCGCACTCGCGCCCGCGATCACATATCCCACGCTCAACGCCAGGAAGTGAAGCCCAATCAGTTTTGGGTCCGCATCAATGTGATACTGCCAGGCAACCAGCAGGGATCCTAGCAAGCCTACGAGAATGCCGAGTAGGAGAAACCCGCTAATCCACTCGCGCGCGCCACATTCCTGAGGGAAATTCGCCGGATTTTCAGAGCGGTTCGTTGACACGTTCCGAAGCTGGTTTATACAATCGAGGTATCACTGAGGAAGGAGGTGGTCCAGTCGAAATGAATTCTGGTAGTGACTGTAGCATACAATCCACGCGCGAGGTGGCCGACTCTTAGAGTCGCCGTTCGTACGTTCAGGTTTCGTTCAGTGACGAGGCCGCAGTTCCTGTGGACCGGCCGCCCGTCGCGCGTAACGTAGCTAGAGTATAGAGCCCCGTTGGAGCGCTTCGTCGCGCCAACGGGGCTTTCTGCATGTTAGACTTAGAGGTACCCACCCCGTTTTTTCGAAAGGACTCCGATAGAAAATGAAAGCAGGGATTCACCCCGCCTACGACGAAGTCAGCGTGATTTGCGCCTGCGGATCTACTTTCCGCACCCGATCAACTCACAAAGGCGACCTGCGCGTTGAAATCTGCTCTAGTTGCCACCCTTTCTTCACCGGTCGGCAGAAGTTAGTAGACACAGAAGGACGCGTTGATCGCTTCCAGAAGAAGTTCGCCAAGGCGCGCGAGATTCAGGCTCAGAAGAAAGCAGCTACCGACGCCAAGGCTGCCAGGAAAGTTCAATAACTTGTGGGTAGACGGCTTTTAGCCGTCTACTGTTGTCTTACTGAGGCGCTACTAATCCCTTCCGGATCGCGAAAAGGACCAATTCCGCCGTACGGTGGATGTTCATCTTCTCCATCAGGTTTGCGCGATGAACAGAGACTGTATTGACGCTCAAGTCCAGCAGACGCGCAATCTCTTTGTTTGACTTTCCCTGCGCGATGAGTTGAAGCACTTGCTTCTCGCGCCCGGTAAGCTTGTTGACTTCATCTTCCTGCTCCTGGGCAACGTATTTGAGTCCAGAGCCGATGAAACGCTTTCCGTCCGCAACCGCTTTAATAGCGCCTACCAGATCTACGTCAATTCCGCTCTTTAGCAGGTAGCCCTTGGCTCCGGCATCTAAAGCATTGCGAACGTAATTGTCGTCTGAATGCATGCTCAGGATGAGCACTTCCGTTCCCGGCAAGTGCTTCACGATCTCTTTGGTCGCTTGCACGCCGTCCAGTTCGGGCATGGAAAGATCCATGACCACCACCTTGGGTTTCAGCTCGTACGCATTGCGTATCGCCTCCACGCCGTTGCTTGCTTCGCCCACAACCTGCATGCCCTCTTCGTCTTCCAAAATTCGCCGAAACCCTCGGCGCACCAGGCTGTGATCGTCTGCTAAAAGAACAGTTATTGATTCACTCATGATATTCGGGTAACTACCTCTTCGTCGTTCGATTCAAGTTGTAGTTCGTCGGTCATTACCTCTTCCGGTTTCAGCGGCATCTCGATCGACACCGTTGTTCCCAAATTCGGCTCCGACGACATGCGCAATGTGGCATCCAGCAACTCGGCCCTTTCACGCATTGCAATTAACCCGAGGCCTGGCTTGTCCCCTTTTCGTGGCATCGCCAAACCCCGGCCAAAATCCTTGACCGTCAGCTTCAGTGAGCGTGGCAAAAAGTTCAACTGCACTTCGGCCCGCTTCGATCCGGAGTGTTTTGCCGCATTCGTCAGCGCCTCTTGTACGATACGGAAGCAATGGATGGCAGGTTGCCCGGTGATGCGCACCGGCTCGCCTGTAATCCGCACGTCAGTCTCAATTCCATTTTGCCGCTGAAACACACCGGCATACCATTCAATTCCGTTCGCCAGTCCGTAATCGTCGAGTACGGTGGGGTGAAGCATCTGTGAAAGACTGCGCATCTTCTCGAGCGTGTTGTGCGTGATCTCGCGCACTTCGGTCAACTCACTGCGCAAAGGCGAATCGGGCGGCAAACCCTTTCTCTCGGCCCGCGCCAACATGGCCCCCACCGCGGTTAGGATCTGGCCAAACTCATCGTGCAATTCGCGTGATACCGAGCGCAGCACCTCTTCTTGTACCGTAATTAGTTTGGCTGCCAGCACCCGGCGCTGCCTCGATAGCGACTCCAGCTTTTCGAAGATTCTCCGGTTCGAATAGATCAGATACAAGCTGGTTACGGCGATCGCGAAAATCGTGGCGGCGAGAAAAGCGTACACATCGCGCTCAACGCCTGTGTAGATAGAGGCCACCTTTTCATCCGTTTGCTCTTCTTCTTCGGTATTTCGCTCCAGGAGCCGTGAAACGCGGTTTGCGAGGTCCGTCTGTTGGACGGAGAGCTGCGTGGCCACTAGCTCTCTCGCCGCTTCTTCATGGCCTTGGCCGGCCTCGTTGAAGACATCGTCCGAGGTGCGCCAGAACTGCTTCAGAGATTCCATCAATGCATCCCGATTCGGAGTGGGATGCGAGCTGCGGCCCAGCCGGGTCTCAGTTTGCAACGCTCTATTCAAATCTTCTTTGAGCAGCGCGAATTGGTCCCGATAGCGGTAAATCCCGCCGGGATGCGAAGCCTGCGTCATGTCGCGCAGCTTCAGGCCAACCATGTTTATGTCGTTTTGAATGCGCAGCAGCAACAACGAGTCGTGCCGGTTCAAATCGATGGTCTGGTTCTGCAATGCCTGAAGGTGCTTTAACTGGTAGAGGGCATACGACGAAAAGCCCGTCACTGCAGCCAGAGTCACTAACAGGCCCAGCAGCAGCCGAATGGTCGGGGAACTTGTCATCTCCCGGTTCTCACTCCACTACCCATACATAAAAGGGACGAACAAAGATGCGTATTTGTTGCTGGTCAGCGTCATATAAAAGGACGATTGTCGGGTCAATTTGGATGCGGCCTGACAAAAAATTGATTTCCCAAACGGCTGCGCGCGATTAATTAAGGAGGATTCGTGCATGAATGCTGCAAGTAGGGACGAGATGATCGGTCGCATTTACCGCTCCAAGGCAACGGACCGTCAGAGACTGGCCTTCATCAATTCCGAACTGAGCGGCATCGCCGGCCTGCTGAAAAAAGCGAGCAGCCAGTTAGAGTGTTTGTTGGCTAACGAAAGATCGGAGCTTTACTCCGTTCTCAGCCAACTGAATATCAGCGGCACTTTACAGCTCTTGGCAGAACGTGAGCAACTAACCCATAATATCGAGACAGCCGACGAAGAACTCCGGCGTCTCCGCGCGCCGGGGTAAAACAACGATGGACTACGGCCGTTTTGGCTGGTTTACGGACCCTGAAGGAAATCGCGTTGAGCTATGGCAGCCGCTCGGGTAGCTGAACTCTGACCCGCTTAACCGAGTTAACCCCATGTGCGCTACAAAATTCGAATTTGAGCAACGCTTCTGGGTTTTTGGAGCCATTTTCTTTGTTGGCTTTTTTCTCTATCAGATCGACCACCTGAACGCCGCTGCAGCATTGCTCGGCCTGCTGGCTCCTTCAGTTAATCTTGACAGCAGCCAAGGCGGCCATTTACTGCGGCTCATCTTTGCAATTGGAGTGCTGTTGGTGTTTTTCGCGGCGGCCTATCGGACTTGGGCCACGGCATATCTGCGGACGGAAATCGTTCACGATATGAGCCTGCATTCGGAAAGCATCGTCGCGGCCGGCCCGTACCGTTATTCGCGCAATCCGTTGTATTTTGCCAATCTGTTCATGGCCGCCGGCATCGGCCTAATGACCAGCCGCGCAGGTTGGTTCTTCATCGTGATTGCGATATGGCTGTTCGATTACCGGTTGATTCTGCGTGAAGAACAAGTTTTAACGGCCACGCAGGGCCAGGACTATCAACGGTACAAAAACGCGGTGCCTCGCCTTTGGCCGGCAGTGAGCGCCCGTGTGCCTCCATCCAGCGCCAGAGCACATTGGGGTCAGGCTTTTGCGGGCGAGTCGATGTTTTGGCTATTTGGCCTGGCGATGTTAGCCTTCACGATCACGCTGAACGGCACAGTCGCCATGATGGTTTTTGCGCTTGGGATTGTCGTGTATTTTGTAGCTGTATACGTCACCAAAAAAGCGGCCCGGCGGCCGTAGATACTGGCGCCCGCAATGAATGTTTTTGCGAGCTTTGTTCTCGCCATTCATCTGCTCTGGATACTTTGGGTCATCTTCGGAGCGTTCTGGACGCGGGGTCGATCATATCTCACCGGATTTCACATTCTTTCGTTAATTTGGGGAATTATCGTGGAATTGTCGCCGCTGCCGTGCCCGTTAACTCTGGCCGAACAGTTCTTTGAGCAGAGAGCGGGCACCGGCACGTATCAAGGCGCGTTTCTGGCGCGTTGGCTTGACCGGCTTGTGTATCCCGATCTTCCCGAGTCTACCCTCGTGATTGCCGGGGTCGCGATTTGCGTGACTAATCTGGCCGTTTACGGTTGGCGTTGCTTGAAATGGCGAAAATAATTTTCGATTATTGGCCTGGCGTTGTTGTTACCGCGTCCACTAGCTTTGCCACGCCGGGCGCGATCTGAACCAAAATATCGCCCTTCCGCGTGGCTGCGTCATTCACTGCTGCTTGAGTCCGTTGTTTCCAAGCAGCATCGCGCGGGTTAGCGGCTTGCGTCGCGGGGTCCAGCGTTGCAATGGCATCCAGTCCCGCCTCGCAAACTGCTATCACGGCGTCTGCTACCGGCAGATTCTCGTTCAACAGCGAGTTCGTTTCAAGCATCGGTCGAACATTCCAGGCATTATCCGCCCATTGACTCAAATGCTTGTGCAGTTCTTGGCTGTTTCGCTGCGCCGGTGGCGCCGCCAAATACGCGTCTACGGCATTTCGAAACTCACGCGCCGCATCGCTCTCCGGAGGCAGCGCATCCACCAAGCGGTTCAGCGGCGTATTGGTTTGATATCTTCCGGCGTGGCGCTCATATCCTGGAACCGGCTCAAGGACGGAGGCGAAGCGATCTAACGGTTGATAAGGCATAGCGCCCGCCAAGCGCTGCCGCATCAATTCCAGATTTGAGCGTTGGGTAAGCCCGATCCACTCAAGCCACCGGTTAACCGGTATCAATCGCGCGTACATGGAGTTAACGTCCGTGGCGGATTGTGGCGACCAAAATCGCTCTGCAATAACCGCAAGCCGGGGCCAAAGCTTCGCATCCAACGTCTCTGCGGCGACAAGTTCTTCCCACATAGCGGCTTCGCCGCCTAAGACGTATTTCTGTTCTTCCGGTGTCAGCGGTGCTGGCAGCGGCTTGCCTTGCTTTACAAGAATCGCCTTTCTTTCTTCGGGCAATACCAGCGGGTCCACTGCATAGTGATAAGAAGCTGGACGCAGCAAGTCGAGATAATAACCAGCGGAGAGAATGCCTTGATAGCCTTCGCGCGCGGCCTGCCACAGCGACTCCTGCCCGCGCCAGGATTGAATCACGACTGACTTCGGCAGGTTCGGCTGCAGCACTTCATCCCATCCCTCCATGTGCTTGCCATGGCGGGCGACAATCTTTAACAGCCGCTGATTGAAATACACCTGGAGTGCTTTGCCGTCTGCCAGATGATGCTTCTTCATGAATGCTTGAATGTGGGGATTGTCGTTCCACTGCTTTGGATTTACCTCATCTCCGCCGATGTGAAAATACTCGTCCGGAAAAAGCTTCACCATCTCGCCGATGAAGTTGTTCAGAAAGCGATAAGTCGATTCCTTCGTGGGATCCATCAGGTCCGAGCGAATCCCATAGCCGGGCGCGATTTGAAATGAGCCCGTCCGTGCCGCCAGCGAGGGATATCCCGGCAGCCAACTCGTCGCATGGCCGGGCATATCGAACTCTGGGACAACGCGTACGCCGCGCTCGCGCGCATATTCGACTATTTCGCGAATCTCGGCTTGCGTATAGAACTGCCCGTTCGAGCCGTATTCCTGCAACCGTGGATATTTTTTGCTTTCGACGCGGAAGCCCTGGTCATCGGAGAGATGCCAGTGCAGAACATTCAACTTAACGGCTGCCAGACCATCGATCGTCCGCTTGACTCCTTCAACCGGAATAAAATGCCGCGACACATCGAGCGACAAACCACGCCAGGGAAAGCGCGGTTCATCCCGGATTTGCATATTAGTTAGTGCAAAGCCCGGCGTTGCGGGTGTAGGTGCTGTTGCCGTGGTGTTTTGCTGCACAGCCTGAAGGAAAGTCTCAATACCTCGCAGCGCGCCAAGCGGGTAATCCGCCGAGATTCGCGCCCGGCCGTCGGCGACATACAACGAATAACGCTCATCGTCGCCTAAACGCTGCGGTGCCTTGTGATCGCGTTGTTCGACCACGATCGAAAGCGTCGCTCCTTCGCTGGTTGGAAGCACGTTTTGCTTGAGAATTAGGCCAGTTTGACGCGCCAACCGAAACCACAGCCGGTCTACCGCATGGACAACGCGCGGATCTTTGGCGCCTGCTCCCGAAAGAGCGACGGAGAAATCAGACGTGATCGCAACGCTCCCGGGCTGTACCGAAATATTCGCCGGCCACGGCATGAGCGGAGGCAGCAGCGTCGCGCCTGGGGCAGTAGATGTCAGAAGAAGAGTGAGGCCGGAAAGCAGGAACAGACATGCCCGGCTATTAGGCTTTTCGAAATTTTTTAGAATGGGTTCTTTCCTTGAGCAGCCGCAACTGAACCAATAACGATAGCTGCTACTCCACAAATGCCCGCTGCCCAAAGAATGGCCTTTTTATCGGACATCGGTCCTTTCTCTGCCGGAGGTGCGCCGGTCTGAGACGGGGTCTGCGGGTTTTGGGCGCCGGGGTTGGCGCCCGTATTCTGAAACGCCATCTTTGTTCCGGCTGCCACGCGCGTCATCATCGCGCCAGCATCGCTCACGCGCACAGTGCCGCCGATAGATGCAATCTCAATGGTTTTCGGTGTCGTACGAATAATCGCTTCGGTCTCGAATGAATCGGCTTCAATCGTGAGATTGCCTGCCTGCACGGGAAGCGCGTCAAAGTGACTGACGCGCACAGCGCCTTGTTCCAGCACGATGCGGTCCTGATACAACTTGCCAGTGGAACGCGTTGCCAACCGCACCTCGACACCGTTGTCAAGATGTGCGTCGCTGGGCGCCACCGTGGTTTGCAACTCAGCGCCATTGGCTAGATCGACAGAGCCCGTTACCAGCGCGCTATCGACGGAAAAAGTTCCCGTTCCCATCGCAATCCCGATGGGCCCGACGGCTCCTGGCGCAGCGGCAAAAACGGAAGCAGTTCCCAGCGCAGCCACACCAAGAGAAAGCACGAAAAATCGCGTCATATCAGCTTTTATTCCCTGAAAGATGGTTCTGGTCCAGTAAATCACAGAAAGGGAATGGTGTCACCGTCTTTATCTGTAACCCGCGGCTTGCAATTCAAATAATTCAGCATATTTTCCGCCAAGCTGAACCAGTTGACGATGTGATCCCTGCTCGACAATTCGGCCATGTTCCAGCACTAGAATTCTGTCTGCCATACGCACTGTAGAGAAGCGGTGGGAGATTAGAACCGCCATTTTTTCGGCAGTGAGATCCACAAAGCGCTGATAGACCTCAAACTCGGCGCGCGCGTCCAGGCTGGCGGTTGGCTCATCCAGAATCAGAATCTGGGCATCACGCATGTAGGCACGTGCCAAGGCTACCTTTTGCCATTGACCAGTGGACAAATCCACTCCGCCTTCGAACCTTCTTCCCAGCATCTGCTGATAATTCTTAGGCAGTTTGGCGACGACTCCCGCTGCCAGACTCTTCTCTGCCGAACCCGTGATGCGCTCATGATCTTGAAGTTCGTCGATTCTACCAAAACCAATGTTTTCAGAGGCTAACATGTCATATCGCATGTAGTCCTGGAATATGACTCCGATCTCATGCCTCAAGTCGTCAACGTCATAATCGCGAAGATCTGCGCCGTCGAGCAGGATGGTGCCTTCGATGGGATCATAGAGCCGCGCCAGCAGCTTCACAAGTGTCGTTTTGCCCGCGCCGTTCTCACCCACTAACGCGATCCGCTCCTGTGGATAGAACCGAAAGCTGATGTTGCTTAGAACGCGATCTTCGGAACCGGGATACGCGAACGATACATTACGGAATTCGAATCCCGACCGGATGGGGCGTGGAGCGGGCAACGCGTCCGCTTTGGAGGCGATAGTTGGGTTTGTTTGGAAAAAATCGAATAGGTCTTTGACGAACAAGGCTTGTTCGGAAACACCCGTCAATCCCGAAACCAGGCTTTCCATTATGGTTCGAGAACGGGAAAATGCCCCGGCCATCAATGTAAGGTCTCCTACGGTTAATGCTCCGGCCAATGCCTTCACGATGATCAAGGCATAGGCGGCGTAATAGGCGCCGGTGGGAATGACGTTCAGCAGTGTTCCGTGGATTGCCCGATGGACCGCCAGATGCTTGTTCTCGACGTAGAAACGCTCAAAAAGCCTGCGCGATCGCTGAACTAGATATGAACCTAGTCCGAAGATCTTCACTTCCTTGGCGCTCTCGTTGCTGGCGCCTAGCCATCGCAGATAGTCAAGTTCCCGCCGTTCCGGCGTGTAGCGGTACAGCATGGAGTAGTTCAGCATCGCGAAGCGCGTCTCGCCGAAAAACACGGGAATTGTGGCGGCCGCCAGTAGAAGTAGCAGCCAAGGGGAGAAAATGACGACAGCAGAAATGAGCGACAGAAGTGTAATAAACTGCTGCGCCATGCCGGCCAGGCTTCCTAGCATGCCTAGACGGGCGGTGGTTTGCCGCCGCGCTCGCTCCATCTTGTCGTAGAACACGGGATCTTCGAACGACACTAGATCGAGCGAATTCGCGTGTTCCATCAGCTTGATGCTGACGTGGTTGGTGAACCGGTCGCCCAACAAACTATCCACCAGCGAAATAAAGCGCCCCGTTGTGTCCGCTGCAACTGCAAGTAACAGCTCCAGAATCAGCAGCTTCCAGATGGCGGCATGATCCACCGGCTGATGCCGGATTGCGCGGACCACCAGATCGATAATGAGCTTCGAAATCCAAAGAGTCGCGAGCGGAAATAGCGCAGCAATCAGCCTAAGTAGTAGGGTAAATACACTAAGCAACGGGCTGGTGTTCCAGACCATTCCGAGCAAAGGCGGGACATTCTTTAGCGCCTCCAGACGCTCGCGCCAAGTTTGCGGCGTCTCGGTGTCCTTTGTGGGACGCGGTCTCATAAAACCGGTAAAAAGGGCCAAGTCTGTTCGAAAAGAAAATGCTCATTCCTAGGAATGAGCATTTGTCTTCCTGTTACCAGGCCCTCGGCGCACCAAGGGTTACGTTTGATGGGAGAATCAGATTCGACGGTTTCACAACCATCAAAACCTGTTTGTGATTGGAGTGTAGGGCCAGCGGGGGGTGAAGTCAAGGGCATTTTTCCCCGCCTGAAGTTTGCCGTGTAAGTGATACGGTACAAACCATTTAGAGTCGAACATGTTTCTTGAGGCATGTGGACGGACTTCCCTAAACGTTGTGGAAAAGCTGTGATAAACACAACTTAAGTACCGCTATATGTGCAAGTTGCAGAAACCCGACTTATTCACCGCGAAGATGCAAAGTTGTCATTGCTTCCTGGGCGTCAAGCGTTCCGTAGCGTCGCCGGTAAATTCGCATCCCCGCATACATGAGTCCTGCAAGCAGACAAATAGCTGACAAGATCACGCTCAAGTAAATGATATTCGTCAAAAGCTGATAAAGAGGCTTAATGGGGCTGGGAGGCGGTGCTTCGTTCCAGGTAATCTTCGCTTCGTACTCCACGCGGCTCAACAGAGTGTCAGCTTGTGCCTCTGTTACCGCGCCATACACGACCGCAACTAAGACCCCTGAACGCTTCACTTGTGCGTTGGGCAGTAACTTGAAGTTAATCGTGTGCAAGCGCGCCATCTCCGGCGCAGGGTAATAAAAAAGCGCCAAATGAATTGGCGTCTCCGACTTCCCAACCCGATATTGAGCTACTTGCGCCTCAGCACCTTGATCAAACCCCGGATTGCTTGACTCCAATTCCGGCGCGAACGCTTTCAGAGATACCGGACCAAGCACATATCGTGCAGAATCTTGTACTAATCCTTCGTGTGGCAGAAATGTCAGGATCGCCGGGAGCGATGTGCCCTTCTTATTCGGCAACGCTTGCAGCACGTTATTAACTTGTGTCTTATTCGGCTTGCCTTCGAATACGACGACGTAATTGTCCTGCGATACTACCGTTTTGTTCGGCTCTACCGTGCAGAACTCCGCGAGATCGCAGGTGTGTCCGTTTGGCGAACGAAGCCACTCCCAGGCCGCTAAAGCGCCGGTGAGGTCTTTCATCTCATAGGTGGTAATCGCCACTTTCCCGGCGTTCGTCGTCTGCGTATGGATGAGTCCGTACTCGTGCCACAGAGCAGAATCGTCAGCCGCCCGCAATAAGCTGGCGGCCATAACCAGACCGAAGGTTAGGAGTTTACTCCGTGACATTTCTTGTATTTTTTCCCGCTTCCACAAGGGCACAACTCATTACGCCCAACCTTGGCCGCCTTCGAAACAGTCTGAGGTTGACTTGCGGCTTCGCCTCCGGAAAATTGAAGCTCGGCTAATTCGCGGTCCTTCTTGCGTTGGATGTTGCGCGTCAAATCGAGCACCGATTGTTGCGCCTGCACATTCGCAGTCACTAATTCGGGCTCGTTCTCCTCTTCATCTTCTTCCTCTTCAGCATCCGGACCAAGTTCCGGATATGGCAATGGCGGTGCGCCGCCATCGCCGCTTTCAATCCTCATGAAGAACAGGTATTTGATGGTTTCGTCTTCAATGCGGTCCATCATTTCCTGGAACATCGTGAAGGATTCTTTCTTGTATTCGATCAGCGGATCTTTCTGGCCGTAACCGCGTAGACCGATACCTTCCTTCAGGTGATCCATCGACAGCAAGTGATCTTTCCACTGGTTATCGACCACGTTGAGCATGATGATGCGCTCGGCCTGGCGCAGATTTTCAGGACCGATCATCTTCTCTTTTTCGTCGTAGCGTTCCAGTAGAAGATCGTTGACCTTGTTTTCGATTTCCGTACGGCCGAGATTGGTGAACTCTTCCGGATCAAGCTTTGCGCCGAACTCATTCAGGACCGCGGTTTGCAGACCGTTCAAATCGTATTGGTGATAACGGCCGCCCTCCGGGCAGAACTCATCGATGTACGATCCCACAATGCCGCGAATAATATTCTGGATCCGCTCTTTTGTGTTCTCGCCATCCAGCAATTGACGTCGCATTGAGTACACAGCTTGCCGCTGCTTGTTCATCACGTCGTCATATTCGAGTACATGTTTGCGCGAAGCAAAGTGCTGGGCTTCGACGGCTTTCTGTGCCGCCGCAATCCGCCGCGTGATCAACTTTGATTCAATCGGCACATCTTCTTCCATCCCAAGCCGCAGCATCAGGTTCTGCATGCGGTCGCCGCCGAAGATGCGCAGCAGATCATCTCGCAGCGATAAATAAAATCGCGAACTACCGGGGTCGCCTTGACGTCCTGCGCGCCCACGCAACTGATTATCGATGCGACGCGATTCGTGGCGCTCGGTTCCCAGGATGTGCAGACCGCCCAGCGCGATTACTTCATCGTGTTCTTTCTGAATCTCGCCCTTGATCTGCGCCTTCATTTCTTCCAGTTCACTGGCGGGCATCAATTCCGGACTCTTCCCGTATTTCTTGAGACGCTCCTCCAGCAGGAAGTCCGGGTTGCCGCCGAGCAAAATGTCAGTACCGCGGCCGGCCATGTTGGTGGAAACGGTCACCGCGCCTTTGCGGCCGGCTTGCGCGACAATGTGCGCTTCACGCTCGTGGTTCTTTGCGTTCAGCACTTCGTGCTTAACGCCCATCTTACGAAGGACGCCTGACAGCCTTTCCGACTTTTCAACCGAGATGGTGCCTACCAGCACTGGCTGGCCCTTTTCGTTCAGAGCCTTTATCTCTTTCGCCGCGTTGCGGAATTTTTCTTCTTCGGTGCGATAAACGACGTCCGGATTTTCGATCCGAATCAACGGTCTATTCGTGGGAATAACTGTAACTTCCAGGTTGTAGATCTTGCTGAACTCGGCGGCTTCCGTGTCGGCGGTGCCGGTCATTCCGGCGAGCTTCTTATACATGCGGAAGTAATTCTGGAACGTGATCGACGCTAAAGTCTGTGTCTCACGCTCGATTTTGACGCCTTCTTTAGCTTCGACAGCTTGATGCAACCCATCGCTCCAGCGGCGGCCCGGCATCAGGCGGCCAGTGAACTCATCAACAATAACGACCTGCCCTTCCTGTACGACGTAATCGCGGTCGCGTTGATAAAGAACATGCGCGCGCAAGGCTTGCTGCACGTGATGGTTCAACTCAATATTCGCGGGGTCATAAAGATTGCCGCTGTGCAGCAACTTTTCAACTTTGAGCACGCCTTCTTCGGTCAGCGCCGCGGTGCGGTGCTTTTCGTCGACAGTGAAGTCGCCGGTTGTGTAGGATTGCCCAGGCTCTTTGCCTTCGATCACTTCTCCACGTTCGAGATACGGAATGATGTTGTTGACGCGCCGGTACTTGTCTGTCGATTCTTCGCTAGGTCCCGCAATAATCAGCGGGGTGCGTGCTTCATCGATAAGGATGGAGTCGACTTCGTCTACGATGGCGAAGTTGAAATCCCGCTGGACGTAATCTTCCAGCCGGAATTTCATGTTATCGCGCAAATAATCGAATCCGAATTCGTTGTTGGTGCCGTAAGTGATATCGGAACCATATGCCTGCCGCCGTTCCTGATCGTCCAAATCGTGAACAATAGTCCCTACGGTCAGACCCAGCGACTTGTGAATGCGTCCCATCCATTCCGAGTCGCGGCGCGCGAGGTAGTCGTTAACGGTAACGATATGGACGCCCTTGCCCGAAAGAGCATTCAAATAACTGGGCAAAGTAGCGACGAGCGTCTTGCCTTCGCCGGTTTTCATTTCGGCGATACGGCCGCGATGCAAAACAATGCCGCCGATGAGCTGCACATCGAAGTGCCGCATGTTCAAAACACGGCGGCCTGCCTCGCGGCAAACAGCGAACGCGCGGACGAGAACGTCATCGAGCGATGCGCCTTGCGCGATTTGTTCTTTGAACTTGACGGTTTCAGCGGCCAACTCGGCGTCGGAAAACCGCTGTAATTCCGGCTCAAGGGCGTTGATAGCCGCCACGGTCGGCCGGATCCGCTTCAATTCGCGGTCATGTTTCGTGCCAAAAACCTTGGCGAGAGCATCTTCAACGAACATAGTTCTAGCTTTGACTCCAGTTTAGCTGGAGAAGGGCAATCGGTACTAATTTGATGCCGTTAGCCAAGGAAAGGACACTCGTTGCTCTATACTGAATGCTCCAAGGAGGAGCTATCTGGGCACTTGCAGCGCAATTGCAACCCGTTTGGATGAAGAAATGTTGGCGGCTCACGGGGCCATCGTTTATCCGTCCCATACTCCCCTTCATGCGATGCCCTCGCGAACTGGTTTAAGCATACAGGCTGAACTCGGCGGCAGGTATTTGTTGCGCTATCTGACACGAGGGCTGTATCGTCGGTTTACGACGGGGAGCACCACGGTTTACGACGGGGAGCACCACGCTTCATTTTGTAACTCCAACTCCCTATTCGCCTAGTGAAGCCCTTTCTTGGCTCGCTCTTCCAACTCCTGCAACACGCGATTTTGTTTTGTTCTTAGATCCAACGACAATTGCTGATATTCGCGGACCTCGACGGGCTATGCTCGGTGGCGGGCTGGAATACCTCTTACCGTCAGGGTTTCCTGCCGCCGCTATTGTGGTGGGATGGCCGCTTCCCGTGGTGTAATCAAAGGACGACTCTATGGTTGAAGTGAGTTCCGGCAGCGATCCGCGGCTGACGATGCTGCGCGCTTTGATGAATGACGCCGCCGTTCCTTATGGATTCGTCGAACTTGACCCTTTCGGTGAGCGGCATGGAAGTTGGCAGAGAACGCTTCACGTCTCCGCTAACTCACTGGATCGTTATTTGATGGTCGCCTTTACCACTCTGGAAGATCACGACGAGATTTCCGTTATCGCCGGAGCTGAGGAGAGAACAGCGCCGAATACCGGCGCTCAACCAAAATTCAAGCGATTCGACATCGGCACTATCCGGCTAGACGATACTGATCCGGAACAATGGCCGCGGAGTGAGTTGAGGGATCTTTTTCTGCAGGCCGCTACGATGGCGCTCGCAATTCAATTTGTTCAACTTGAAAAACGCGAATTGTTGGCTAGTTAGCCTCTCTCTAGCAGGCTCTTCCCGCAAATTCCCTCTAAAATCGATACCGGCGAATTTGCCGAATCCGCCATCGACTTACGCGCGATGATAAACGTCTGCTCTAACGCGTGCTGACCGGAATGGACCGAGTGCGGAACCAAGTCCGTAAAGGTAAGCCACGTTGAGCCTGGAGGAAAATTGAACCGGTACTTCGGGCACTGCTCCTGAAAGTTTTCGTTGCGCTTCAGGTATTCGTGAAACTGCAGCATGAAGCGGTCATAGGCCGAGCGCGGCACAACGGGAAGTCCTAAACCATGAAGCATGCGCACCGATTGATGCCGGATACGGCAGCCGGCGGAAATCGATGATGCTGCTATTTGGCGCAACCCCGCGTCGTCTGCGTATTTTTCCGCGATGGCTCGAAAAGGGTCTGTCGTAATCCAATTGCGCGTCTTCGATGGGTGAATGTTTGTGAACACGCGCAGGATGAGATCGCCGTTCGTCGGCCGCGAAGGAAACGCATCCGTGTGAATCAGATCGTTGCGCTTATTCACCGGCAGATTGCGGTTTTCCTCCTCCACAGGCCGAAAACTCGCGTAATCGAGTTTCCAAGCCTTCGCATACTCCGGCAGCAGTTCGGCGGTGAAGCGTATTACCGATTGCGAATATTCGCGCATGATGCTACGCAAACGGTCTATGTTCGCTGACTCTGTCGGCACTCCGGTGACTTTGTCGAGCGCCGGCCGATACGCGATGTTCTTATGGATGGCGCCGCCCGAAAAGTTGAGTTGCCGCAAAAACTGCTGAGACCCGTCGGAGAACGGGAACGGCGTTTTCGGGAAAAAGAGGACATTGCCTGCTTCTAACGCCGGACGGTAATCCGTGGCTTCCACCGGCGGCCAACTCTCGATCGTAATGAATTCCATTGGCTATTCGGCGCTCTTCACTTCGGGATGATTTGTCATCGGCTTCAGGATTGCGTCTAGCCGGTCCGGCGTGTGCTCATCGCGCACTAAGTGCGGGTACAATTCGCCCCCGCGATAGTCAACTTTCAGCACTTTAAAATATCCCGTGTTCTCGACAATGAATTCGATTGGCTGCGTATTGTTCTTTGCTTCGCGAATGGCGGCGTGGAGCAGTTCGTCGCTCGCCTGCCGCCCGTTAATCGCAACAATCTTCATGCCCGGCCCAAAGCCCGCCTTGAAAGCCGGGGAATCCATCAGAACATCGTTAATAATGTTGTCGGCGACATTAATCCCAAGCGAATACCAGGCGTCGACGCCATGCTCGTGATTCTCTTTCGCGCGGATAAATTCGTTCGGCTCCGTGGTGTATTCAATGTGGTAGCCGCCGTTTTCAATCCCGCCGAGCGGCGCGTGCGGCGATTTCGACGTCAACCGTTCCTTCAGAAACGCGGCCCAATCATTTGGCTGAATTCCGTTCAAAGTATTGGCGACGTCTTCAAACGTATAGGGCACAACTTCCGGTGGAGTGTTTCCTCCCAGGCCCAAAAATCGTGCACAAAAATCGTTCAGCGACTTTTTTCCATTTGAAAGTTTTCGTATGGTCGTATCGACGTCTAGCCAGACGAGTTCACCTTCCGGATAATAATCGACGTTGCGCCGCCAGTTATCCCATTGATCGCTGGCCGAGTAAAGAATCTGCGCCGATGTCGCAGTGTCCTGCAGATCGCGCCAGGTGCGTCCAGGACGATGATCCAATTCGGCCGCCGACGCCGCTAAATAAGAACGATATTGATTAGCCGTCCAAATTCCGCTACGCGCGGCAAGCACATCGCCCAAGTACTGCGTCAGTCCTTCGTAAACCCAGAGCAACTCGCCTTTCATCGGCTGCTGGTAATTGGACGTCGCGAGACCCGCTGGCCGCCGGTACTTCCCATTCCACGAGTGCGTGAACTCGTGCGGCAGAAGATCTCCTTCAAGCAGGCTGGCGTCTTCGTCCAGAAAATTGCGCGCCTCCACTCGGTCGTCGCTCGATTGATGATGCTCTAAGCCGAAGTGAGCTACGCTGTCGCTCAACGTAAGAAGGAAGTGATAGCTGTTATAGTGCCGCGATCGATACAACGCGCCGGTTTCGCGAACAAGGTTACTAAATGCGGCGATTTGCTCGCTGGTCAACTTCAGATCTTCCGGGCCATCGGCGGCCATGTCCAGGTAGTGCTTGGGCGTGACGTCTTCCGCTAACGGAATCTCACGGAAATAGCGGCCCGCCAAAACGGGCGAATCCACCAGCGCATCCAGTGGAACGGGACGAAAATGTGTGACGTTACCGTTTTTCGAGGCCGTAGTCAGTGCGGTCCCAAAATCCCAGCCATCCGGCGTCTTAATAGACGGCTCGAACGTTACTTGCGCTGCTGCCGTATTCGCCGGGTATAGCAGTAACTCATTCCAACTCAGCACACAGAGATTGGCGCTTGTCGACGCGCCGGCGGAAAAGCCGGTGGGCGCTGCCGTTGCCAAAAAATCCGCTTTGGCTTCCAGTGTCTCCACACCCGCAGGGACCGTTAGATGAAACGCGAACATGTCAACGTCGTCACGCCGCCACGGAATTGCTTTGCCGTTCGCTGTAAACGCCAGCCCGGCGAAATTGTCGATAGGCCCCGTTGGTCCGTGTTCGCCCGGTATCCACGCTGGGAGCACTAGCGTGAGCGGCCCGGGCTGAACGGGAAGACTCATCTCCGCGTGCAGCATCTTGCGCGGAGCGTCAGTTATATCGACTGTGATGCGTATGGGGCGACTGCTCTGTGCGAATGCACACACTGCACAGAACAGAGCCGCTAGGCCGAATTTCGTTGAATTCAACTTCTATTTTAGGATCATGTGCCCGTGCGTTGGCGCGGGTTAGGCGCGGGATGCATCTCATATTCGTGCGGTGGCTCCGCGCCAAGTAAGTATCTTACAAAGTAGTCCCAACGCCGTCGCGTCATGTAAGAAGTTGCGTCGCCGTAGCCATGATGCTGATTCGGCAATAGCAGGAGATCGAAATCCTTGTTGGCCTTGATCAACGCATTCACGACCAGCAGTGTGTTGTATGGGGGCACGTTATCGTCCATCGTTCCGTGAGCCAAGAGTAGGTGGCCTTTTAGATTCTTTGCGATATTTTCATTCGCCTGGCCGTCATAGTTGGTCGTGTTGCCTTTGCGCTCCAACAGGCCTTGCCACTTCTCGCCCCAGTCGTCTTCATATTCGCGGTTGTCGTGGTTGCCTGATTCCGAAATGCCGACTTTAAAGAAGTCCGGATAGCGAAACATTGCATCCGCGGTCGCGTAGCCGCCGCCCGAGTGCCCATAGATTCCCGCGCGGTCGATATCGATCCAGGAATAGCGCTGTCCCAATTGCTTCATCCCCGCTACCTGATCGGGTAACGTGTTGTCACCTAGGTCGCCAAAGTAGGCCTCGTGAAACTTCTTTGACCGCCACGGCGTGCCCATTCCATCAATCTCCACAACAACGAAGCCAAGCTCTGCCAGCGACTGCGCATCGCCGCGAGCTGCCGACCAGCTTCGGCTTCCTACGCTTCCTGTCTGTGGTCCGGGGTAGATGTGATTGATGATGGGATACTTCTTCGCGGGATCGAAATTCGTTGGCTTAAACATCAACCCGTAGAGGTCCGTCACTCCGTCACGTGCTTTTACCGTAAACGGGATGGGCGGCTTCCATCCTGTAGCGCTGAGGCGCGAAATATCCGCCCTTTCCAGCGTAGAAATCAATTTCCCATTCGCATCCCGCAGCACCGAAACCGGCGGCGTATCCGGTGTTGAATAGTTGTCGACGAAGTAGCGCCCCGAGGGCGACAGGCTGATGTCGTGGTTCGCGTTTTCGGGTGTCAGCAGTGTCAAGCCCTGACCGTCGAACCCCGTTTTGTAGAAATGCACAAAGTACGGATCACAGTTTTTCTCATGGCCCACGCCGAGGAAATACAAGAGCCGGTTCTTTTCATCAACGTGCAACAACTGCGTGACATTCCAGTCGCCTTTGGTGATCTGGTTCTTCAGCTTGCCAGTCGCGAGGTCATATAAATAAAGATGGCCCCAGTTGTCGCGCTCGGAAAACCAGATGATCTCGTTTGAACCGGGCAAATAGCGCCAGTTCACCGCGCCGTTACCGGATTCAAAAAACGTCGGGACCGTCTCTTCCAATACATCGCGAACGGCTCCAGTGCTCGCGTCCGCGACGCGAAGCTGCTCATGCTTGTGATCCCGCGAAGTCGAAACGAACGCTAGTTGACTGGCATCCGGACTCCATTCGACATCCGCCCATTCACCTCCGCGACACGCGACATTGTCACAAAGAGTGGAACGATGTTGATCCGGCGGCATCTGCAGACGAACGACACGCGCATTGTCTACATCGATGATGACCCGTTGGATGGTCGTCACGACGTTGTCGCCCGGAAGCGGATATTTCCACGCCTCCAAATGTGGATGCCCAACCTGCGTGTCCACCAGATACATGTCGCCGACTCCGCGTTGATCCTGCTGATAGGTCGCAATCTTCTTTGAATCGGGTGACCACAGCAGGATGGGCCGGTCGCTATGCGCCCAACCGGCATTGTCCGTCGCGTATCCAAAGTCTTTCACTCCGTCTGTGGTGAGCTGCGTTTCTTTCTTCGTCGCAACGTCCCGAACCCAAAGGTTGTAGTCGCGAATAAACGCCTCTCGCTTTTTGTCCGGCGAAGCCACCTCATTTCGACCCAAACCGCCAGGCGCATTCCCGCGGCGCCCACCCTCGGCATCCCCCTTCACCTTTTCGGCGTGGCGTGTGCCCGTCGCGGCATCCACGGTGACGGATTCATTGCCTTCTGCGGTATTAACGCGATAAGAGAAATGGTCTTCGTCCGTCCATTGAGGCCGCGTCGACGCTCCAAACACCAGCGGCGTAGTGTTGTAGTTCATGAACTTTTCGGCATGGGTGTAATCGTCGGCGGTGAGCTGCTTCTGAGCCAGGCAGGGCAGCGTAAGTGCTGATAAACAGAGCAGAAAGCAGGCGTGTAGGATAGGTCGCATTGTCGAGTTAAAGCTTCACTGTAGCGAATGTCGTTCGAGTTTCGGTATTATAGGAAAGTTCGGACTGTTCCGCTAGAG
>Ga0070741_10007502_pt1 | contig 22521 bp, 22 predicted proteins | sample Coa_R1_4_FD_66440 | JGI IMG/M metagenome (GOLD analysis project Ga0070741, IMG submission 66440) | Surface soil microbial communities from Centralia Pennsylvania, which are recovering from an underground coalmine fire - Coalmine... | ecosystem: Environmental > Terrestrial > Soil > Unclassified ... | reverse complement strand
CACGTGCTCGCGCGTCTGCGGCATCGGGCCGTCGGTGGCGCTCACCACCAGGATCGCGCCGTCCATCTGCGCGGCGCCCGTGATCATGTTCTTGACGTAGTCCGCGTGCCCCGGGCAGTCCACGTGGGCGTAATGGCGGTTCTTCGTCGAGTACTCGACGTGGCTGGTCGCAATGGTCAGGATCTTGGTCGCGTCGCGGCGACCCTGCGATTCGGAGGCCTTCGCCACCTGGTCGTAAGGCACGTAGGTGCCCCAGCCCTTGTCCGCCGACACCTTGGTCAGCGCGGCCGTCGTGGTGGTCTTGCCGTGGTCGACGTGGCCAATCGTGCCGACGTTCACGTGCGGCTTGTTCCGCTCGAATTTTTCCTTTGCCATGCTCGGTTCTCCGTCCGGCTCTTCAATATGGGGACTGCGACGTCACTTCAAAGCTGGTGCCCACCACTGGAATCGAACCAGCGACCTCACCCTTACCAAGGGTGTGCTCTACCGACTGAGCTAGGTGGGCGAATATCTGAAAACGCGTGCCTCTTTGTTTGGAGCGGGAGACGGGAATCGAACCCGCGCTACCAGCTTGGAAGGCTGGAGTTCTACCATTGAACTACTCCCGCCTCGTCAACCCGAATCCGAAATCTGGTGGAGGGAGAAGGATTCGAACCTTCGTAGGCGTAAGCCAGCAGATTTACAGTCTGCCCTCGTTGGCCGCTTGAGTATCCCTCCAGATCCCTCTTAGCCAACGGCTCAAAAAAGGAGCCGCGTATTCTCGTCGCGAGGCTTCGCAGCGTCAAGGAAAAAACTGGGTCTCCGCCTTCGCGAGGACGACCGGCTACTCGCCGCGTCGTTTTGCCCGCCGCGTCGGCGGTGCCGTCAAGGGATCGTCCGGCCAGGGATGGCGCGGATAGCGGCCCTTCATCTCCTTCTTCACATCTGCGTAGGTGCGCGCCCAGAAGCCCGAAAGGTCCTGCGTCACCGCCAGCGGCCGCTGCGCCGGCGACAGCAGATGAACGACGACCTTGGTGCCGCCGTCGTTGACCGCCGGCGTATCGACGCAACCGAACATCTCCTGCAGCTTGACGTGCAGCGCCGGCGGCTTGGCGTCCGTCGAATACTCCAGCCCGATCCGCGACCCGCTCGGCACCTCGATGTGCGTCGGCGCGAGCTTCGCGAGATTCCGCTGAGCGGCGTAGTCGAGCGATGCATTCAGGATCGTCGACAGATCGAGTCGCGCGAGATGGTCGCGCCGCGTGACGCCCGAAAGATGCGGCGCCAGCCACTCCTCGAGATCCCGCAGCAGCGCCTCGTCGCCGACATCCGGCCAAGCCTCTTGCGATCGCCACGCCCGCAGCGACAGAACGCGCGCCTGCCATTGCCGCGTCGACGCATCCCAGGGCAGCGCCTGCAGCCCCAGCGAGCGCACGCCCTCGATCATCGCCGCTACGCCCTCCTCCCCGACGTCGCGCAGGGGCTTGCGCTCCAGCACGATCGCACCGAGCGATCGTTGCTGCTCCGCGACAACCGTCTCGCTCTGCGGATCCCAACGCACGACCCGCGACTCACGGATGCGATCCGAGTGATCGCGCAGGACGTCGCGCTCGTCGATCGGAGCGGCCAGCCGGATTTTCCGCGGCGGACCGGGCTCCCAGTGCGCGATCGCGAGCCATTCGGTCGCCGCGATCGATGCCGCGGCGGCGACGCGCGCCTCACCGCCGTCCTCGCAGAGATACGCCACATCGCGCGCGCTCTGCTGGGGGCCGCGGCGCCGCGCGATGCGTTCGGGATATGCCCACGAGACGATGCGCGCAACGTCGCGATCCTCGCAGCGCATCGCGAGGACGGCATCGACGAGTCGCGCCAGCTGCTCAGCTGCCTGCCGCACGCGACGGTCGCCCGTCATCGCGCTGCGCAAGGCGACTGCGATGTCGACGCCCGTGTCGCGGCCGGAATCCTCGAGGACGGCCGCGACCCAGGCGGCGACGCCGCCCAGTTGCGCCCGCTTGGCGACCAGCAGCATGTGCGCGCGACGCGGCGAGGTCGGCAAGCGCATGAGCTCACGGCCGTGCGTGGTGATGCGACCCGCATCGTCGATCGCACCGAGCTCGCGCAGGAGATCACACGCGTAGGTCCAGTTGGCCTTCGGCGGCACATCGAGAAATGCGAGCTGCGCAGGATCGGTCGTGCCCCACCCCGCAAGCTCCAGCGCGAATCGCGAGAGATCTGCCGACAGGATCTCCGGCGAGTCATGTGCCGGCCGCGCACCATGCTCGTCGCGACTCCAGAGCCGATAGCAAGCGCCGGGGCCGAGACGTCCCGCGCGGCCGGCGCGCTGATCGGCGGAGGCGCGCGAGACGCGCTCCGTCTCGAGTCGATTCGCCCCGGCGCCGAGATCGAAGCGCGCGACGCGGACCAGTCCGCCGTCGACGACGGTCGTCACGCCTTCGACCGTCAAGCTCGTCTGCGCGATGTTCGTCGCGAGGATCACTTTGCGCCGCCCGTCGCGCGACGGCGAAAGCGCTGCGTCCTGCGCTTCGGATGAGAGATCTCCGTAGAGCGGGAACACCGAGACGGAAAGCGCGCGATCCCGCAGCACATTTTCCGCGTCACGGATCTCGCGCCCACCCGGCAGGAATGCGAGCACGTCGCCGTCCGTCTCGCCGAGCGCCTTCAACACGCCGCTCGCGACCGCTTCGCCATGACGCGCACCGCTCGTCGGCAGATAGCGCACATCGACCGGATGCAATCGCCCCGATGCCTCGACGATCGGCGCGCCGGCCGCTCCTGCGCATCCTGCGCCCGCGGCACTCGCCCGTCCCTGGGCATCGCCGAGCAGCTCGCGGACGCGCACGACGTCGAGCGTCGCCGACATCACCAGCACGCGCAGCGACGGATTGAGATTCGCGCGCGCGTCGAGCGTCAGCGCGAGCGCGAGATCGGCGTCGAGGCTGCGCTCGTGGAATTCGTCGAAGATGACGAGGCCGACGCCCGGCAGCTCCGGATCGCTCTGCAATCTGCGTGCGAGCAGGCCTTCGGTGAGCACTTCGATGCGCGTCGACTTGCCGATGCGCCGATCGAAGCGGATCTGATAGCCGACGCGTTCGCCGACCTTCTCACCGAGCAGGTGCGCCATGCGCGCAGCCGAAGCGCGCGCGGCGACGCGCCTGGGCTGCAGCATCACGATCTTCTTGCCGGCGAGCCACGGCTCGTCGAGCAGCGCGAGCGGGATCGTCGTCGTCTTGCCGGAGCCCGGCGGCGCGGCGAGCACGGCGGCGCGGGCATCCGCGAGCGCGGCGCGCAAGGCAGGCAACGCGACCAAAGCAGGATAGTCGGGAAGCTTCACGCCGCTATAGTAGGTCGATGAGCGAGATCGAATACCACCGCAAGCTCCTCGGCGATCGTGTGCGCAACGCGGCGTTCCATGAAGCGCTGAAGCGGTCGATCAAGCCCGGGAAGACGACGGTGCTCGACATCGGCGCCGGCACGGGATTCCTCTCCTTCCTCGCGCGCAAGCTCGGCGCGCAGCAATGCACGCTGATCGAGTACACCGACATGCTCGACGTCGCCGAAGCGATCGCGCGCGCCAATCGCTTCGACGGGCTGGCGCTGATCAAGGGTCATTCCGGCGAGCTGCGCGGCTTGCCGAAGTTCGACCTCGTCGTCTCCGAGACGCTCGGCAACTTCGCGCTGGAAGAAGGCATGCTCGAGACGCTGGTCGACGCGCGGCGCTTCCTCGCGCGCGGCGGACAGATCATGCCGATGCGACTGCGGCAATTCGTCGCGCCGGTGGTGCGGCCGCGATTGCAGAAGGAGGTCGACGTCTGGCGCGACGTCGGCTTCGACATCGATCTCGCCGCCGCGCGCGCGATCGCGCTCGACAATATGTACGTGAAGGCGGTGACCCGCGCCGACCTCGGCGGCTCGACTGCGCATGCGCAACAGTGGGACGAGCTCGATTTCCGGCCTTCCGCGCGGCCGCCGTCGAGTCTGCGTCACGCGCAGCTGAGCTGGAGCGCGCGCAAGCTCGGATCGCGCGTCTTCGGATTCGCGCTGTGGTGGGAGTGCGAGCTGGTCCCTGGCGTGACGCTGTCGACTTCGCCAAGCGCAAAGCCCACGCATTGGGAGCAGATTTATCTGCCGCTGCTCGAGCTACTGGTCCTGCAACCGAGCGATCGCATCGAGCTGCATCTGACATCCGACACGCGGCCGCACACCGGCCTCGACGTGCAATGGAAAACCATCCATCGACGCGGCTCGCGTACCATCAGCACACAACAACAGAACATCGCGAAGGGACGCGTCGGATGATCAGCCAGCCGCTCAACGACCTGCTGCAGCTGCTCGACCTCGAGCGCCTCGACGACAACATGTTCCGGGGTGAATCGCGCGATCTCGGCGGCAAGAGCGTCTACGGCGGCCAGGTCATCGGCCAGGCGCTGGTGGCGGCGAGTCGCACCGTGGAAGGATCGATCCCGCATTCGCTGCACGCGTACTTCCTGCGGCCCGGCGACATGGAGAAAGCGGTCATCTACGAGGTCGATCGCGTGCGCGACGGCCGCACGTTCTCGGCGCGGCGGGTCCAGGCGATCCAGCACGGCCAGCCGATCCTGTCGATGATCGCGTCGTTCCAGAAGCCCGAGCCGGGCCTGGAGCATCAGGTGAGGATGCCCGACGTCGCGCCGCCCGAGAAATTACGCGACGCGCACGAGCTGCGTCGCGGCTGGCTCGAGTCGCATCCCGAGACCACCGAGCGTCATCGGCAGGCGCTGCTGCGCGACGTTGCGATCGAGTTCCGCCCGGTGAAGCCGTGGAATCCGCTGGAGCCGGAGAAGCGCGAGCCGCAGCAGGCGATCTGGCTCAAGACCGCCGGCAAGCTGCCCGACGATCCGATGCTGCATCTGTGCATGATCGCGTATGCGTCCGATTTCAACCTGCTCTCCACCGCGCTGCTCCCGCATGGCGTGAGCTGGTTCTCGAAGGACATGGTCGTCGCGAGCATCGATCACGCTTTGTGGTTCCATCGTCCTGCGCGCGCGGACGAGTGGCTGCTCTACGTGATGGACGCGCCGACGAGCCAGGGTGCGCGCGGGTTCTCGCGCGGATTGATCTTCGATCGCAACGGACGGCTCTGCGTCAGCGTGACGCAGGAGAGCCTGATGCGGAAGACGAGCTAGATTTCGGCAGCTCTTTCTTGCACTCCTCGCCCACGGCTTCGCGGATGATCTCCACGAGCCGCAGGACGCCCGGGCCCGCAGCGTCCCGATCGGCGAGCACCAGATACAGCTGCGCGCTGCGCTCGCCGCCCTCGGTCACCGGCACCGGCTTCAACAGCCCGCGCGCGATCTCGTCGCGGATGCGGTCGACCGGATACCACGCGAAGCCGTAGCCGCGGCTGGCGGCCTGGATCGACGTCGACATGTGCGACAGCGTCCAGCGCTGATCGGCCTCGAGCGAGAGCGCTTTCTTCGTGCGTGTCGTCGCGGTGTCGCGCACGACGAGATGCCGATGCGCGCGCAGATCGGCGGACGTCACTTTGCGACCGAGCTTGTGCAGTGGATGATCGGGATGTGCCGCGAGCACGAAGCGCATCGTCATCAATGGATCGCCGAGGAATCCGGTCGGCACCGTCGAGCCGATCGCGATCTGCACGCGACCCTGCAGCAACAACTCTTCGGTGCCGAAGATCACCGACTCGTAGAGCTCGACGTGCGTGTGCGGACTTTCCTGTCCGAACTTCGCGAGGCAGTCGACCATGAGCCACGACGGGAACACCACGTCGGCCGCGATGCCGATCTCGGCTTCCCAACCCGCGGACACCGCCTTCGACGCCGATTCGAGGCGTCCCGCTTCCTCGAGCAGCGCCTTCGCGCGGCGATAGAGCATCTGTCCGGTGGGCGTGAGCTTGGCCTTGCGACCCTCGATCTCGAATGCCTTTACGCCCAGCGAGGACTCGAGCTTCTGGACCGCGTAGGTGATCGCAGACTGGCTTTTGTGGAGCGCTTCCGCGGCCTGCGCGTAACCACCTGACTCGACGACGGAAATCAGCGATCTCCACTGCTCGAGCGAAATCCGGGGCTGGCTCATCGTATCAATCAATTCGATGGATTTGAGCCGAATATTGTTCTTTTTTATCTGTTCTGTCTATGAATAATAGGTGTCACCCGAATTCAACCGGAGTGACCCGACCATGAAAACAGTTCCTACGCTCCTGCAACTGAACAGCAGCCTTTACGGCGACCGCGGCGAGTCCAGCAAGCTCGCCGACCATCTCGTCTCCGACTGGCGCGCGCAGCATCACGGCGCCACGATCCTCTATCGCGACCTCGCGGGCCAGCCACTGCCGCACCTGACTGCCGAGCGCTTCGCGGCGTTCCTCGCCAAGCCCGAAGAGCGCACGGACGCGCAGAGGAAGATCGTCGCGGAGTCCGACGCGCTCATCGAAGAGCTCGAGCGCGCCGACGTCATCGTCCTCGGAGCGCCGATGTACAACTTCAACATCCCGTCGACGCTGAAGGCCTACTTCGATCACGTCGCCCGCGCCGGCGTCACCTTCAAGTACACGGAGAAGGGGCCGGTCGGCTTGCTGACGGACAAGAAGGCGTATGTGGTCACGACGCGCGGCGGCGTGCACGCCGGCCCCGGCGACCATGAAACGCCCTATGTTCGCCAGTTCCTCGCGTTCCTCGGCATCACCGACGTCGAGTTCGTGTTCGCAGAAGGTCTCGCGTTCGGCGAAGAGCCGAAGAAGGCCGCGATCGCCAAGGCTCACGAAACCATCGCGCGTCTGTCGACGCCCGACGTCGCCTACGCCGCCTGATCCACGCAACCACACGCACCGGAGCAATGCAATGAACAACCTCGAAAAGCTTTCCGACCTCACCGGCCGCATCCTGATTTCCGCGATCTTCCTCGTCTCGGGCTTCGGCAAGATCTCGCAGTACGCGGGCACGCAGGCCTTCATGGCTTCCGCCGGCGTCCCGGGCAGCTTGCTGCCGCTGGTGATCGCACTGGAGATCGGCGGCGCGCTCGCCATCATCGTCGGCTACAAGACGCGCTGGGCCGCGATCGCGCTCGCGGGATTCAGCATCGTGTCGGCACTGATCTTCCACGCGAACTTCGCCGATCAGATCCAGTCGATCATGTTCCTGAAGAACGTCGCCATGGCCGGCGGCTTCCTCGTCATCGCCGCTCGCGGCGCCGGCACGCTGTCGCTCGACGCGCGCGCGCAGCGGCAGAGTGAGAATCTCCGGAGGGTAACGGCATGACCCGCACACTCGACCAAGTCATCAAGAGCATTCCGACCTCGGATGGCGCCGGAGTGAAGCTCCGGCGCAGCCTCGGCTCGACGCGCGATCTTCGCCTCGACCCGTTCCTGATGCTCGACGAGTTCGGCACCGATCGCGCCGAGGACTACATCGCGGGATTCCCGTCGCATCCGCATCGCGGCTTCGAGACGGTCACCTACATGCTCGACGGCCACATGCTCCATCAGGATCACCTGGGCAACCGCGGCGATCTCAAGAGCGGCGACGTGCAATGGATGACTGCCGCGCGCGGCATCATCCATTCCGAGATGCCACAGCAGGAGAGCGGACGCATGCGCGGCTTCCAGCTGTGGATCAACCTGCCGGCGAAGGAGAAGATGAAGCCCGCCGCCTATCAGGACATCCCGGCGGCGAAGATCCCGGTCGTTACCCTCGGCAACGGCGCGAAGGTGAAAGTGATCGCCGGCACGCTCGACGTCGATGGCAAGGCGACCAAAGGACCGATCAACGGCGAGAAGCGCATCAGCACCGACCCGCTGTACTTCGACGTCGAGCTGCCCGCGAACGCGCGCTTCGACCACGCCGTGAACAAGGACTACAACGCCTTCCTTTACGTGTTCGAAGGCGACGCGAAGGTCGGCGACAAGGACGTGCCGAGATTTTCAGCCGGCATCCTGTCGCACGGCGATCGCATCGAGGTCGGAGCGGGTCCGAGCGGCGCGCGATTCATCCTTCTTGCAGCGCGTCCATTGCGCGAGCCGGTCGTGCAGTACGGGCCGTTCGTGATGAACACGCGCGAGGAGATCGAGCAGGCGCTGGTCGATTACCAGAACGGCGAGCTGGCTACGATTTCGTGACGTCGTCCCCGCGCAGGCAGGGACCAGTTCTTTCTTCGCAGAACTGGGTTCCCGCCTTTGCGGGAATGACGAACCTAGGTTGGCGGCGCGGCTGCGCGCGATCGATTCTGCTGCGCCAGCCTCGCCACGGCCGCATCGGGCACGCCGGCTGCCACGCTCTCGACCACGCGCACGGCGCGCGCCGCCCTCCGCCGGACTCTCGCGGCCACCCGCGGGAGTCGACGAACCACTCGCTGGATCGGGGCTGCGACCGCTGCCACTTCGGGCAACGGCTCCGCCTGCTGATCCGCAGTGACGAGCCGGATGCGGCCCTGGAAATCCTCGGCGAGACCGGTGCAGGACTCGACCCAGTCGCCGCAGTTGTAGCTCATCGCGCCGGTGCGCAGCTCGCGCACTTCGGCGTGATGCGTGTGACCGCAGATGACGCCGTGCAGGTTGTCCTGCTTGCAGCGGAAGATCACCTTCTCGTCGAAGCCCGACAGGTACTGCACCGCGGCCTTGACCTTGTTCTTCGCGAACGCGGATAGCGACCAGTGCCCGAAGCCGAGCTTGCGGCCCGCCTCGTTCAACCGGTCGGACGCCCACATCAGCGTCTCGTAGGCGACGTCGCCCGCGAGCGCGAGGCCCGGATAGCCGCTGACGACTTCGTCGAACTGGTCGCCGTGCATCACCAGCAGGCGACGGCCGTCCGCCGTCTCGTGCACGAGCTCGTTGACCAGCCGCACGCGGCCGAGCCGCAGCTGACGATGCACGAACTGGCGCATGAAATCGTCGTGATTGCCGGCGAGGTAATAGACCTTGGTGCCGCGACGCGCCTTGGAGATGACCTGCTTGATCACGCGGCTGTGATCCGGCGTCCAGTAGAAATTGGATTTCATCTTCCAGCCGTCGAAGATGTCGCCGACCAGATAGAGCCGCTCGCATTCGTTGCGCTTGAGGAACTCGGTGAGCTGCTTTGCCTTGCACCCCGCCGAGCCCAGGTGGACGTCGGAGACCCAAAGGGTTCGATGGCGCGCGACCGCGCTGCGCGTTGGTTTGGACATTGATGCGCCCCTCTCGCCGGGTTGAATCGCTGCGATCCATTGCAGCACCGATGTGTGACGCGTCGATAGCGGAAAAGTTTCCGCGCTCGCGTCAGCATCTGGCCATGCATACAGCGGGCCAGAACAATTCAACGAAAGGTTAGTTTTTCTACGTTAGGAAAATGCGCAGCAGCAGCGCGCCGACGGCGCCGATCGTGAGCTGCAGGCGCAGCCGGAAGTAGCCCGGGATCGTGTCGAGCGCGCGCTCGCGCCAGATCTCCGCGACGAGCTGAAGCGCGTAGATGATCGCGAGTGCGATCACCGCCGCCTGGAACGGCAGCAGCAGGCTGATCCAGCTGGCCAGCACGAAGGCGGACGCGATCAGCAGCCCGATGGTGCCATCGCGACCCTGCGCCGCCGGCGCCGAGAAACCCCAGAACGTGCCGGCCATGAAGGCGGCGACGAGCGCTGCGTACGAAAGCCACGCCGCATCGAGCCACGCCGGCGCGCTGGTCGGCGACAGCAGCAACCAGACCGGATCGACGAAGCACGGGACGAGTCCCGCGAAGCCCAGCAGAAACACCAGCGGCGGTAGTTTCATCGAGCAGCCTCCGACGCAGCATCGATCGACTCGGCGCGGGGCGCTGCGCGAAGACAGAGCACCAGGCTGCCGAAAGTGAGCAGCGCCGCGCACAGGAACGGCGCGCCCGGGAAGTGCACCGGCGCCTGCGGCATCGAGAAATAGCCGAGCAGGCCGGTCATCAGCGGTGGCCCGATGATCGACGACAGGCTCATGAGGCTGGCGACGCCGCCCTGCAGCTCGCCCTGCGCAGTCGCCGGAACCTGTTGCGACATCATCGCGTTCAGCGACGGATACGCCGCGCCGACGAGCGCCCACGGCAGCATCCACGCGAACATCTGCCAGGTTTCGCTCGCGAGCGCGTAGCCCGAGTAGCACAGCGCAGCGAACACGAGCCCGATCACGGCAGCCTTGAGCTCTCCGAAGCGGTTGACGATGCGGCTGGTGAGGAAGCCTTGGCTCAAAGCCATGATCACGCCGACCACAGCCAGCGACGCGCCGACCATCGCCGACGACCAGCCGAACTTCACCATCGTGTAGAACGACCAGGTCGTGGGCAGCGCCTGATGCGCGAGCTGCCAGAGGAACACCGCGCCGGCGAGCCCGAACACCACCGGATACTTGCGGATCTGGATCAGCGTGCCGAGCGGATTCGCGCGCTTCCACTGGAACGCGCGGCGCGAAGACAGCGGCAGGCTTTCGGGCAGCGCGAAGTAACCGAACGTGAAGTTCGCGAGTGCCAGCACGCCGGCCGCGACGAACGGCGCGCGCGGACCGAGCATGCCGAGCGCTCCGCCGATCGCGGGCCCGAGGATGAAGCCCATGCCGAAGGCCGCGCCCATCAATCCGAAATTCCCGGCGCGCTTTTCAGGAGCGCTGATATCCGCGACGTACGCGTACGCCGGCGAGAACGTCGCGCCCGCGGCGCCCGCGATCACGCGACCGACGAACAGCCAGCCGAGCGTCGGCGCGAATCCCATGATCAGGTAGTCGATGCCGAAGCAGAACAGCGAGCCGAGCAGCACCACGCGGCGGCCGAAGCGATCGGAAAGATTGCCGAGCACCGGCGCGCAGAAGAACTGCGTCGCCGCGAACGCGAACGCGAGCCAGCCGCCGTCGATCGACGCCGCGGCGATGCTCTTGCCGGTCAGCGCGCTGATCAGCGACGGGAACACCGGCAGCACGATGCCGTAGCCGATCGAGTCGACCAGCACCGTGATGAAGATGAAGGTGAACGCGCGGCGCGTCATTGCAGCGCGAGCAGATGACCTTCGTCGGCGGGCACGCGGCCGTCGAGCATGCGCAGATAGGTTTCCCGCACCGTGCCTTCGCCGCGCCCGTGCACGAGCTTCATCCAGGGACGGACGAAATCCACGAACGGCTGCCAGACTTCGGCGAAATGCGCGTCGACGCCGCCGGGACCCCAATCCTGCGTGCGCTTCTTGATCTGGTTCGGCGCGAAGAAGAACTGCGGCTTGGGCCCGGGCAGCCCGTGCTGCGTCGAGCGCTGCTCCCAGTGCGACGCGCCGACGATCGCGCTGTGCTTCAACGCGTCGCGGAAATGATGGTGCACGTCGTGCAGCACCTTGCCCTCGCCCGCCATGTCGACGAACACGCTCGGCGTCTTCGCGTCGAGCGTGCCGATCTGATCGTAGGTGACGACACGGTCGTAGCAGCCGAGCTTCTCGCAGAAGGCGCGATTGCCCTTCGACGTGAGCCCGATCACCTCGCAGCGCTTGAAGCGCTTCAGCAGGAAGGCGACGCCGGTCGCGGTCTTCGACGAGGCGCTCGACAGGATCACCGAGCGCGCGCCGAACAGCGCGTTGTCGGACAGGAAGTCGTCGATCATGAACGACGTGGCATACAGCGGGATCAGCAGCGGATGGAAATCCTCGCCGGCCTGGCTGTAGCCCGGCAGCTTCGACACGCTCTGATAGCGCTGGTACGGCGTCGGCAGCGCACGACGATGCGCTGCGCCGTCGAAGAACGTGCCGTCGGCGACGCGCGCCGGCTCGACGACCAGGTGCGTCGACATCGGCACATAGCCGTAATAGCGCTCGCCTTCGGCGACGTCGTCGTGACGCGATTGCTTCACGCGCGCATAGCCCCACACCGGCACGCGGCCCCAGCCCTGCGGGCCGGGAAAGAAATTCCAGTACGACATCGCGTCGCCGAACACCGCGTAGGTGATGTTGTTCGCAGTGAGCGCGAACTTGTCGACTTCGAGCAGGACCTGCCCGGGCTCGAGCTGCGGCTCGGCGGGCGCGTCGAAGCGGCACTGCCGCAGGTCTGCCCGGCTCACCAGGAAATCGACCATCATGGACGCACCCCCGTTGCCACCCGTGCTGGGCACGATACCGGAGGCAGGATGAAATCGCACCGCAAGGAGCTCTGGTTCGAGACACCGACCCGGATCGCCTACGTCAACATCACCTCGCAGGTCGAGGATGCGATCCGGGAGAGCGGCGTGAAGGAAGGCTTGGTGCTGGTCAACGCGATGCACATCAGCGCCTCGGTGTTCATCAACGACGACGAGCGCGGCCTGCACCAGGACTTCACGCGCTGGCTCGAAGGGCTCGCGCCGCACGAGCCAACCAAGCAGTGGCGGCACAACGACACCGGCGAGGACAACGCCGATTCGCACCTCAAGCGCCAGGTCATGGGCCGCGAGGTCGTCTGCGCCATCACCGGCGGCGAGCTCGACTTCGGGCCGTGGGAGCAGATCTTCTACGGCGAGTTCGACGGGCGACGCCGCAAGCGCGTACTGGTTAAGATCATCGGGGAATAGAGTCGTCGGGGGAGAACGGCGATGTACAAGTCGCTCCGGGCGCAGACCCTGCACTACTTCGCGCGGCCGCACGAAGGCCCGCTGACGCGCCCGCTGCAAACGCCGGCCGCGTGGCGCGGCGACGAGATGGCGTCTCGCACCGATTGGCAAGTGCATCTCGCGCCGCACGAAATCGACGAGCTCAAGAGCGCGGTCGCGCACGCCGAGTCGACGCACAAGCCGATGGGCGCGATGACGCGCGCCGATTTTCCGTTGCCGACGCTCGCCGCTCGGCTCGCCGACTGGCGCCGCGAGATCCGTCACGGTCGCGGCTTCGTGCTGATCCGCGGCGTGCCGGTCGCGCAATGGAGCGAGCAGCAATCCGAGATCGCGTACTGGTGCATGGGTCATCACCTCGGCATCCCCGGCTCGCAGAATCCGCAGAACGATCTGCTCGGCCACGTGCGCGATCAGCGCACCACCGGCGACGTCCGTTACTACCGCACCAACAAGGCGCTCGCGGTCCATACCGACACGGCTGACGTCGTCGGGCTGCTGTGTCTCAAGAAAGCCAAGAGCGGTGGGCTCTCGCGCATCGCACCGTCGGTGACCGTGTTCAACGAAGTGCTGCGGCGTCGACCCGATCTCGCGCCGCGGCTGTTCCAGCCGCTCTACTTCGACACCAAGGGTGAAGGCGGCGTGCAGGCGTTCCCGGTCGCGCCGTGCACCTACGCCGACGGCGAGCTGCGCACGTTCTGGCAGAGCGACTATTACCGCGAAGCGCAGCGCTTCGCGCACGTGCCGCGACTCACCGACGACGAGCGCGCGCTGCTGGATCTCTACGACGAGATCGCGAACTCGCCCGAGATCCGTCTCGATATGGATCTCGAGCCCGGCGACATCCAGCTCATCTCCAATCACACCATCCTGCACGCGCGCACCGCGTTCGAGGATTTCCCAGAGCTCGAGAACCGTCGCCATCTGCTGCGGCTGTGGATCTCGCTGCCGGAAGCCAAGCCGCTCAAGCAGCGGCTGCTCACCTGGCAGAGCCTCGGCGCGCTTTCGTTCACCGCGGTGCGCGAGCTCGCGAGCGCGAAGCTGCGCGGCCAGCAGCCGGCGGCTTCATGACGATCAAGCTGAAGATCATCCAGATGGTCCGCGGCTTCGGGCTGGAGCTGCCGCGCGAGCTGCTCGAGAAGCTCGGCGTCGATCGTGACGGCGTGCTGCACGCGACCGAGCTCCCCGACGGCGTCAAGCTCACGCCGAACGATCCGGAGCTCGAGGAGCAGATGCAGATCGCGGAAGCCTTCCTGCGCGACGATCGCGAAGTGATCAAGCGCCTGGTGCGCTACTGATGGCCGAGACCGTCGCCATCAAATGGACGCACCGCGATCTGGCGGAAGCGATCCACGAGCGCCTGATCGCCGAGCACGGCGGCAATCCCGGCATCCGCGACGAGAACCTGCTCGAGCTCGCGCTGGTGCGGCCGCAGCAGCTGTTCGCGTATCGCCAGCCGCAACCCGATCTCGCCGAGCTCGCCGCGACGCTCGCGTTCGGGCTCGCGCGCAATCACCCGTTCGTCGACGCGAACAAGCGCACCGCGCTCGTCTGCTATCGCACCTTCCTGGCCTTGAACGACCTCGAGCTCGTCGCCAGCGGCGAAGAGAAATTCCGCACGCTCATCGCGCTCGCCGAAGGTCAGCTGTCGGAGAAGAAGTTCGCGGACTGGCTGCGCGCGCGCACGCGCCCGGTCACGCGCCGCACGCCGCGCGCGAAGAAAGCCGCGAAGAAGAAGGCCAAGAAGAAAGCGAAGAAGCGCTAGGCCTTCTCGGGGATCGGCTTGCGCGCGTCCTCCCGGAGCGCGGATTTCTCGGGCCTGTCTTCGAGCGCCTTCGGCTTGTCGACCACGCGCACCACGCTCGACGCCGCGAAGTTGATCTCGGCATCCGCCATGGCGGACATCAGCTGGAGATTGATCGCCTGCTGGATGTCCATGTACAGGTTGAAGTCGGCGCTGGTCACCCAATAGACGACCTCGAAGTCGAGCGAGGCCTCCGCGAGCTTCTTGAAGTGCGAGCGCTCGAAGCGCACGTTCTTCTGGCGCTCGACGATGGCGCGCGCGATGTCGGGGATCTTCTCCACCTTCTCCACCGGCGTGGTGTACGCGATGCGGAAGCCGAACTGCACGCGCCGCTCGTACATGCGCTTGAAGTTGCGCAGCCGGCTCTTCAGCAGGTCGCTGTTGGAGATGACGATCTGCTCGCCGTCGAGGCTGCGCAGGCGCGTGCTCTTCAAGCCCACGTGCTCGACGGAGCCCATGTAGTCCTCGATCACGATGAAATCGCCGACCTCGAAGGGCTTGTCGAGCACGATCGAGAGTGAGGCGAACAGATCGCCGAGGATGTTCTGCACCGCGAGCGCGACGGCGACGCCGCCGATGCCTAGGCTCGTCACCAGCGCGTTGACGTTGATGCCGAGGTTCTCGAGCGTGAGCAGCAGGATCAGCGCCCACAGCAGCACGCGCCCCACGAAGAGCAGCGCGCCGAAGCTCGCGGTCGCCGCCGTGCTGTCGGTGAGCGATCGCGCCTGCTTGCGGGCCGCCCAGTACTCGAGCAGATGGCCCGCCCAGATGCCGACCTGGAAGAAGATCGCGACGGTCGCGATCTTGGTGATCAGCGCGTCGGTCTTGTGCGACAGGTTGAGGAATTCAGCACCGGCCCAGATCGCGAGGATCGAGACGAGCCAGAGCGGCGTGCGGCGCAAGACGCTGACGATCGCATCGTCCAGGTGCGTCGACGTCCGCTGCGCGAGCACCGACAGGCGGCGCATGGCCACGCGCTTGATCAGCGACGCGGCCAGGATGATGGTCAGCGCGATCCCGGCCGCCAGCAGCCAATCGCTCAGCGGGTTGTTCAGGAACTTGGCATCGAGGTGCAGCAGTCCGGCCAGGTCTTTCATGCGGTCGATCGGTGGCTCCCCGGCACTTGGATGCAGCGCAGGTCCGGAAGTTCAGGAACTTGCGCCATCGCCGCGGCCTCGAAATTGAAGACCCCAGGAGAACCGCGCGTGCAGGATCACTCGGCGATCGTCACCGGCGGTGCCCAGGGCATCGGCAAGGCGATCGCGTCCGCGCTGGCCGTCGCCGGCGTGCACGTCGTCATCGTCGACGTCGACCAGGCTGCCGGCCGCGAGACCGCACGCGGGCTCTCCGGCACGGCGCGCGTCGTCTTCCTTCACGGCGATTCGGCGGAGGAAGCGATCGTCAAGCGCGCGGTCGCGCAAGCGAAGAAGCTCGGCCGCGGACTGTATGCGGCCGTCGCGAACACCGGTATTTCGATCCCGAAGCCGATCGCCGATCTGTCGCTGCGCGAATGGAACCAGGTCATCGCGGCGAATCTCACCGGCGGCTTCCTGCTCGCGAAGCATGCATCGCCGCACCTGAAGGAGCATCACGGCGCGCTGCTGTTCATCGCCTCGACGCGCGCGCTGCAGTCGGAGCCGAACTGGGAAGCCTATGGCGCGAGCAAGGGCGGCGTGGTCGCGCTCACCCACGCGCTCGCGATCAGCCTCGGTCCCGACGTGCGCGTGAACTGCATCAGCCCTGGCTGGATCGCGACCGACGAATGGCAGCGTACCGGCAAGCGCCACAAGCCGAAGCTCTCGGCGAAGGATCACGAGCAGCATCCGGCGGGACGCGTGGGCAAGCCCGAGGACATCGCCGCGCTCGCGCGCTTCCTGCTGTCACCGGAAGCGGGCTTCGTCACCGGCGCGAACTTCGTCGTCGACGGCGGCATGACCCGCAAGATGATCTATGCCTGACGACACGCCGAACATCGCGCACGCACGCGAGGCCGGACTTCGCTACGTCACCGGGCACGAGCCCGGCATCCGGCGCGAGCGCGATGGCGCGAAATTCCGCTACGTCGGCGCTGACGGCGAGGAGATCACCGACGAGGCCGAGCTCGCGCGCATCCGCAAGCTCGCGATCCCGCCGGCATACGAAGACGTGTGGATCTGCGTGGACGCGCACGGGCACCTGCAGGCGACCGGCTACGACGCGCGGCGGCGCAAGCAGTATCGCTATCACCCGCAATGGCGCGCGGTCCGCGACGGCGCGAAGTTCGACCGGATGATCGAGTTCGGCGAAGCGCTGCCGAAGCTGCGGCGCAAGCTGCGACGCGATCTCGCGCTGCCCGGCCTGCCGCAGGACAAGGTGCTCGCGGTCGTCGTCGCGCTGCTCGACTCGACGCTGGTGCGGGTGGGCAATCCGGAATACGCGCGCGACAACCAGAGCTACGGGCTCACCACGCTGCGCGATCGTCACGCGAAGTTCATCCCGGACGGTCGCGCGCTCCTCAAATTCCGCGGCAAGGGCGGCCAGGAGCACGAGATCGTCGTCAAGGACCGGCGGCTCGCCATGATCGTGCGGCATTGCCAGCAGCTGCCGGGCCAGCACCTGTTCCAGTACGTCGGCGACGACGGCGTGCAGCGCCCGATCGATTCCGGTCAGGTCAACGCCTATCTCGCTTCCGCGATGGGCCGCGATTTCACCGCCAAGGATTTCCGCACCTGGGGTGCGACGGTTCGCGCCCTCGCGCTGATGTCGTGCACGCCACTGCAAGCCGATGCGAGCGATGCGCACAAGACCGCCTGCATCGTCTCCGCGGTGAAGCAAGTGGCGGCGCAGCTGCGCAACACGCCGGCGGTGTGCCGCAAGTCCTACATCAATCCGTCGGTGTTCGAGGCGTGGCGCGAAGGCCGGCTGCACAAGCTCGTCCGCGACGACCTGGGACGCGCACCGCAGCGTGCGGAGAAAGCGACGCTCATTTTCCTGCGGGCGCAGGCGCGCCGTGCGCGAAATACTTCCGCTCGAGCAGCGCGTTCACCGAGCGCAGGTGCGCGCCGAGCGCGTCGCGCATCTCGCGCAGGAATCTCTGCAATCGCGCCACGCTCTCCTTCTCCATCATCGCGCCGGCGAGCTGGTGCTGCTCCTCGAGCGCATACATCAGCATGAGCAGCACCGTGCGCTCGTAGGGCGTGCCGGTCTCGCCCACGATCGGCGTGATCTCCTTGATCCGCTCGTTGACCATGTTCTCGCGCGCCTTGCCGAGGAATTCCGGCATCGCCTTGAGGTCGATGCGCACCGCCGGATACAGCTTCGGCAGATCCTCCAGCTGTGCGGAGAGATTGGTGTAGTAACCGATGATCGGCTTCACCGTCTGCTCGAAGGTTTCGGTGTCGTGCTTGAGCCAGACGATCCACTTGAGCTTCGACAAGCCGTCGACCTGCTCGTAGAGCAGGCTGTAGCCGAGATTGAGCTCGTCGCGCCCATCGCGCTGCGGGCAATCGCTGACGGGCTTGGCCTGCGCCGTCATCACGGCGGATGCCGCGCCGACGAACAGCGACTGCAGCCAGGCTCTGCGCTGCATGGTTCCTCCTTGTCTCTCCCCAGCTCATTGGGCTGCCGCGCGTCGCGCGGAGTTCCGCTGCGGGAGTAAGCTTGCGAACCTATTTGTGACGATCCCCCACCAAGAAGAAAGGAGGTTCTCGATGCAACTATCCAGGACGCTTGTGATCGCAGGACTCACCGTCGCCATCGGCGCGGGCTGCACGACCAATCCGTACACCAACGAGCAGCAGGGCGCGAAAGCGGGCTATGGCGCAGGCATCGGCGCGGTCATCGGCGCCGTCGCCGGCGTGGCGATGGGTCACGACGCGAAGTCGCGCCGCAGAGGTGCGCTGATCGGCGCGGGTGTCGGCGGCCTCACCGGCGCGGGCGTCGGCTATTACATGGATCAGCAGGAAGCCGAGCTGCGCAAGCAGCTGCAGGGCTCCGGCGTTTCCGTGACGCGCCAGGGCGACAACATCATCCTCAACATGCCGGGCAACGTGACGTTCAAGACGGCGAGCTCCGATCTCAATCCGAGCTTCCTCAACGTGCTCGACTCGGTCGCGCTCGTCGCGAAGAAGTACGACAAGGAGCTCGTCTCGGTCGAAGGCCACACCGACAATGTCGGCAAGAGCGACTACAACCAGAAGCTTTCCGAGCAGCGCGCGTCGTCGGTCGCGACGTATCTGTCGTCGCGCGGCGTGCCGCCGAATCGCCTGGTCGCCATCGGCGACGGTGAGACGCAGCCCATCGCCAGCAACGACACCGAAGCGGGCCGCGCGCAGAACCGTCGCGTGGAGATCCATCTGGAGCCGCTGAAGCAGGGTGGATGAAGCAGACGGCTGAGACGCGGCGCCGCGCGGGCGGCGTCCCGGTCCATCTCTGGACCGAGGACGTCGACGCGGCGTCGAAGCAGCAGCTCGAGAACATCGCGAGCCTTCCGATCGTGCATCACCACGTCGCGGCGATGCCGGACGTGCACCTCGGCAAGGGCGCCACGGTCGGCTCGGTGATCGCGACGAAGCGCGCGATCATCCCCGCGGCGGTCGGCGTCGACATCGGCTGCGGCATGGCCGCGGTGCGCACGACGCTCGGCGCGAACGATCTCGATGAGGCAAAGCTGCGCGCGGTGTTCCAGCAGATCAGCCGCGACGTGCCGGTCGGGTTCAATCAGCATCGCGACGATCGCGCGCCGTACGACGCGGCCGCGCGATTCCAGCCAGGCCTCGAGCGCATCCTCGACAAGCATCCGCTGATCGCCGGCAAGAACACCGAGTCGAGCTGGACCTGCCAGCTCGGCACGCTCGGCGGCGGCAATCACTTCATCGAGATCTGTCTCGACGAGGCGGATCGCGTCTGGGTGATGCTGCACTCGGGCAGCCGCGGCATCGGCAATCGGATCGGCCAGTACTTCATCGAGCAGGCGCGCGAGCGGGCGCTCGAGCTCGATCGCACCCTGCCCGATCGCGATCTCGCGTGGCTCGACGAGGGCACGCAGGAGTTCTCCGATTACGTCGAAGCGGTCGGCTGGGCGCAGGACTACGCCCGCGCCAATCGCGAAGTGATGCTCGACCTCGTGCTCGCCGCGATGCGCCGGCATCTGCCACCGTTTCAGATCGCGATGGAAGCGGTGGACTGCCATCACAACTACGTGCAGCGCGAGCGCCACTTCGGCGCCGACGTCTGGCTCACCCGCAAGGGCGCGATCCGCGCCGGACGCGACGAGCTCGGCATCATTCCGGGCAGCATGGGCGCGAAAAGCTACATCGTGCGCGGCAAGGGCAATCGCGATGCGTTCGATTCGTGCGCGCACGGCGCCGGTCGCCGCATGAGTCGCAACGAAGCGGCGAAGCGCTTCACCGCAGCCGACGTCGTCAAGCAGACCGAAGGCGTGGTGTGCCGCAAGGACAAAGGCGTCGTCGACGAGATCCCCGGCGCCTACAAGGACATCGACCAGGTGATGGCGAATCAGTCCGATCTGGTCGAGGTGGTGCACACGCTGAAGCAGGTGCTTTGCGTGAAGGGCTAAACTCGATCGCGTGGCCGAGCTCACCTTCTCCATCGAGCAGCGGTTCTATCGCAGCGTGCGCGACAACGCGCTGCCGAACGTTGCGCAAGCGTGGACGCTCGACGACGCCGGCATCACCGGCGAGCAGCTGATCGCGCTGTTCGAATCGCAGCTCCTCTCGCGCCAGCTCGATCTCAACGCGCGGCGCATGCACGCCGCGAAGCAAGGCTTCTACACAATCGGCAGCTCGGGGCACGAGGGCAATGCTGCGATCGCCGCCGCGCTGCGCCTGACCGATCCCGCGTTCCTGCACTATCGCGACGCGGCGTTCTTCATCCAGCGCAGCAAGCAGCTCGCGGGCTACGACGTCACGCGCGACCTGCTGCTGTCGTTCGTCGCGTCGTCCGAGGATCCGATCGCCGGCGGGCGGCACAAGGTGCTCGGATCGAAGATGCTCAACGTGCCGCCGCAGACGAGCACGATCGCCTCGCAATTCCCCAAGGCGCTCGGCACCGCGTTCAGCTTTGCGCTGTGGAAGCGGCTCGGCGACAACGCGATCGGTCGCGAATGGCCGAGCGACAGCGTGGTCTATTGCAGCTTCGGCGACGCATCGTTCAATCACTCGACCGCGCAGGGCGCCATCAACGCCGCGGCGTGGACGGCGTACCAGAACGTTCCGCTACCGCTGCTGCTGGTCTGCGAGGACAACGGGCTCGGCGTGTCGACACCGACGCCGCCGAAGTGGATCGAAGCGAACATGGCGGGCAAGCCGGCGATCCGCTATCTCGCCTGCGACGGATTGAATCTCCTCGACACGCTGAAAGTCGCGCGCGAGGCCGAACACATCGCACGCGCGCGTCGCGCGCCGGTGTTCCTGCACATGCGCTGCGTGCGCCTGATGGGCCACGCGGGCGCCGACGCGCAAGAGGGCTATCTCAGCGCGGAGCAGATCGAGGCGCAGGAGAAGCAGGACCCGCTGCTCTACAGCGCGCGGCTGATGCTCGATCACGATCTGATGAGCGCGGGCGAGATCGTCGAGCGCTACGACGCGATCGGCGCGAAGGTGAAGCAGATCGCTGCAGAGGTGATCACGCGGCCGAAGCTCACGACGGCGAAGGAAGTGATGGCGGCGATCGTGCCGCCGAGGAGAGCGTCGCGAGCTCTTGGCAAATCGGGGTCAGAGCCCGATTTCAAAAAGCAGAAATCGGGATCCGACCCCGATTCGCGCACCACGATGGCGAAGCTCATCAACGCCACGCTCGACCGCCTGATGACCCGCTATCCGCAGCTCGTCATGGCCGGCGAGGACATCGGACACAAGGGCGGCGTTTATGGCGTGACGCTGAAGCTGCAGCAGAGACACGGCGTGCATCGCGTGATCGACACGCTGCTCGACGAGCAGACGATCCTCGGTCTCGGGATCGGGCTCGCGCAGAACGGCATCCTGCCGGTGGTCGAGATCCAGTACCTCGCGTTCCTGCACAACGCGGAGGATCAGATCCGCGGCGAGGCGGCGACGCTGTCGTTCTTCTCGCAAGGCCAGTTCACCAACCCGATGGTCGTGCGCATGGCCGGCCTCGCGTACCAAAAAGGCTTCGGCGGGCACTTCCACAACGACAATGCGATCGGCGTGCTGCGCGACATTCCGGGATTGCTGGTCGCGTGCCCGTCGAACGGCGCCGACGCGGTCGGGCTCCTGCAGGAATGCGTGCGCCTCGCCGACGAAGAACAGCGCGTTGTCATCTTCCTCGAGCCGATCGCGCTCTATCACACACGCGATCTGCTGAAGGAAGGCGATGGCCTGTGGTCGTTCGCCGATCCGGGCCCCGACCATCGGTGCAAGCTCGGCGAGATCGGCATCCACGGCGACGGCCGTGATCTCGCGATCGTCACTTACGGCAACGGCGTCTACCTGTCGCGACAGGCCGCGCCGGAGATCGAGTCGGAAGGTCCGCGCGTGCGCATCGTCGATCTGCGCTGGCTCACGTCGATCGATCACGATCGCGTCCACGACGCGGTGAAGGGCTGCAAGAAGATCCTGATCGTCGATGAATGCCGGCGCAGTGCGTCGATCAGCGAAGAGCTGATCACCGCGCTCGTCGAGCGGCACGTGCCGTCGGATCGCATGGCGCGCATCACGGCCGAGGACAGCTTCATCCCGCTCGGCGTCGGCGCGACCAGCACATTGCCCTCCAAAGCGTCAATCGTTGCGGCGGCCCGAGCGCTCCTGAAAAGATAGCGCATGCCAGCCGTCATCCAGATCTCGAATCTGACGAAGACCTACGCGTCGGGCCTGCAGGCGCTCAAGAGCGTGAGCCTGTCGATCGACAAGGGCGAGATCTTCGCGCTGCTGGGACCCAACGGCGCCGGCAAGACCACGCTGATCTCCATCGTCTGCGGCATCGTCACGCCGTCGTCGGGCTCGGTCGTCGTCGACGGTCACGACATCCAGCGCGATTACCGCGAAGCGCGCGCGATGATCGGGCTCGTGCCGCAGGAGCTCGCGACCGACACCTTCGAATCGCCGTGGGCGACGGTGAACTTCTCGCGCGGACTGTTCGGGCGGCCGCCGAATCCGAAGCTCGTCGAGAAAGTGCTGCGCGATCTGTCACTGTGGGAGAAGCGGCACGACCGCATCATGACGC
>Ga0070741_10007501_pt1 | contig 22522 bp, 18 predicted proteins | sample Coa_R1_4_FD_66440 | JGI IMG/M metagenome (GOLD analysis project Ga0070741, IMG submission 66440) | Surface soil microbial communities from Centralia Pennsylvania, which are recovering from an underground coalmine fire - Coalmine... | ecosystem: Environmental > Terrestrial > Soil > Unclassified ... | reverse complement strand
GACGAGCGTTTCAAAGGCCGCCCGAATCAATGCAGTAATACCTCCACAGAGCACGGTTTGTTCACCGAAAAGATCGGTCTCTGTTTCCTCGCCAACGGTAGTCTGAATGGCACCGGCACGCGTACAGCCAATAGCACGGGTGTAAGATAAGGTCAGCGCTTCGGCATAGCCGGTGGCATCCTGGTAAACCGACCAGAGGGCGAGTAATCCGCTGCCTTCCACAAAATGTTGACGCAGCATGTATCCGGGTCCCTTAGGAGCGACCATCGCAACATCGATATCAGCAGGGGGCACGATCTGAGAGTAGTGCAGGCTAAAACCATGCCCGGTGAGTAACATGTTGCCCGCGACCAGGCCAGGCGCGATGTCACGTTCAAATACTTCGCGATGGTTCTCGTCGGGGGCAAGGAGCATGATGACATCGGCCCAACGCGCAGCTTCGGCAGGGGTCATTACACGCAAGCCGTCAGCCTCTGCACGCTCACGGTTTTTACCCCCCTCCCGCGAGCCTACAACAACGTTGCACTGGTTATCTTTGAGATTCAAGGCATGGGCACGTCCTTGATTACCATAACCAATCACCGCTACCGCTTTTTGCTGTATCAATGCGAGATCTGCATCTGTATCATAATAGACACGTACCATTCAACGTTACTCCTGTGGTCTACGTAGTGCCTGGGCCGTCTCTTCATCCAGGTGATAGCTCTCGGCGTTAGAGGGGAAGGTTCCGGCTTGAACGTCGGCGAAAAATTGCTGGAGAGCTTCTGTGGCAGTATCGGCTAAAGATGCATAACGACGCACGAACTTTGGCAGTCGGTCAGAATGCAAGCCCAGAACATCGTGAAAGACCAGGACCTGACCATCACAGTCGGGTCCTCCGCCAATACCAATCGTAGGCACCGCGATTCGCTCGGTGATGATACTCGCTAACATGGTTGGTACGCCTTCCAGCACAATAGCGAAGACACCTGCCTCGGCCAGAGCCTGCGCGTCAGCAATTAACTCGCGGGCCGCACGCTCATTTTTTCCCTGAACTTTGTAGCCACCAAAGGTATGTACCGACTGAGGAGTCAGGCCCAGGTGTCCCATGACGGGAATTTCGGCGGCGAGGATAGCGGAAATGACGGGGAGGCGCTTACGGCCTCCCTCCAGTTTTACCGCTCCTGCTTTTGCTTCGCGAATAAAGCGTCCAGCGTTACGAACAGCATCTTCTACAGATAGATGATAGCTGAGCCAGGGCATATCGCCGATGACCAGGGCTTGCGGACGCGCGCGGGTGACTGCGGCTGTGTGATGGATCATATCGTCTACGGTAACGGATAAGGTATCTTCGTAGCCAAGCACAACCTGGGCCAGTGAATCACCCACCAGGATCATATCGGCTCCGGCTCGATCCGCGATGCACGCGGTGGGGGCGTCATAGGCGGTAACCATCGTTAGTTTCGTTTTTCCCTTGCGAGCCAGAACAGAGGGAACGGTCATTTTTTCTCGTGACACTTTTGTTTCTCCATAGAATTTAGTAACGGCTGAGGTCCAATCACCCACAAGGGGCAATACCACTTAAATGACGAGAAACGTATAGAGACCAGATTTATCGCGTCCACCGATTTATCGTATACACAATAAGCAACAGCTACCAACAACATAGGGACCAGATTTATCGCGTCCGCCGATTTATCGCTCAAAACAACACGCTTCACCTTACAATACATGTACAATATCATCGATTGCGTGAACCCATCTCTCGTTATTTTCATGGTATTGCCCGCCTGTGACAGCTTTTTGAAAGAATTGTCTTCCCGTGTGCGGCGATCAAAAATATCGGGATGATTCATGGCCTGTATCCTATGTGCCATCAATCCGTAGATCCATTCGAGGGTAAGCCTGTATCCCATGTGCCATCGGCGCGCAAGGCGATGTTATCGATCAGGCGCACGGGACCTATATGGGCGGCGATGGCGAGCAGGGCTGGTGGTTGAAGAACCTCAAGTGGCAAGAAGCTGTGAGGGTCACGAACTTCGATATAATCCAGGTCGGCTAGAGGTTCCGCTGCAACTGTCTCGGTCATGGCCCGTATGACTACCGCTACTCCTTGCGCTGGACGGGCATCAAATACACGGCGACCGGCCTGTAAAGCCCGGTACAGGACTGTGGCAGCAGTGCGCTGCTCAGCGGTGAGATAGACATTGCGACTACTCATCGCCAGACCATCAGGCTCGCGTACCGTCGATACAATGCGCAGGGAGAGGGGAAGGTTCAAATCCTCGACCATGTGCGAAATGACTGCGACCTGTTGAGCATCCTTTTGCCCAAAATATGCCCGGTGAGGTCGTACTATATGAAATAGCTTTAGAACGACGGTGGCGACACCACGAAAATGACCGGGGCGTCTCCTGCCTTCCGCCTGTTCAACGAGAGGGCCGGTGGGTTCAACATAGGTCACATAGCCGGAAGGATACATTTCAGCGACGCCCGGCGTAAATACGATATCCACACCCTCGGATTCGAGCATGGCGAGGTCACGGGGAACGTCGCGGGGATAGCGTTCAAAGTCTTCATGTGGGCCAAACTGCGTCGGATTGACGAAAATGCTGGCAATGACTAGATCATTTTCTGTACGAGCGCGACGAACAAGCGCGAGGTGTCCTTCGTGAAGATAGCCCATAGTGGGAACAAAACCGACTGTGCTAGAACTTCCCCAACCAGGACATACGCCTGCCATCTCCTTAACGTTTGTGATGACACGCATCTCTGTCCTACTCCTGTAGTACATCCTACATCTAAGCTAGATAGCTGGCATGTTGTTAAGCATGCCAGGTTTTTTGTCCACATCTCTGTGGTTCCATTTGCCAAGTATATCACCCGGGATATTGTTACGGCAATGAAGCGATAGAGTGGAGAGTGTACGGTAAAGGAGATTGGACGAGTTCAGTAAAAATTTGTATAGTTAGGGACGAGGATTTATTCGTGTGAGGAGGATTTATGCAGAAATCTGATGTATTTCAAATCAAGCAAGTTGCTGAAAAGATGGATGTACGAGCGCCGGATATGACGGAGATCCGGCTGTTGGCGAATGTGAGCAGGGGCAGTGCGGTGCACTGTACGCTTCAGGCGGGTCAGACATCGCTGGCCGGCAGGCATGAGACGATCGAGGAGATCTGGTATTGTATTGAAGGGCAGGGGGATGTATGGCTGAAACGTGATGATGCAGAGCGAGAGGAAGAGGTCATTGCAGGCACCTGTTTTACTATTCCTGTCGGGACGCATTTTCAGGTTCGCAATAGCGGGTCAGGACCTTTATGTTTTGTGATCGTGACGATGCCTCCCTGGCCGGGTGAGCAGGAATGGGTAAGAGTGACGGATCATTGGCCGACGCAATGACGATGAATGAAATGTTAGAACATCATCCAACAATCCGCGCTCGGAGCGCGGATTGTTGGATGATGTTCTAACATTTCATTCATCGCCTTGTGGCTACGGTAGCGCTCGATCTATGGCACATATATGCAGGTCTCCGCTAGGATCGGCGGCACAGGCGACATGATGGATCAGGCCGACATAAGGACCAAGTTGCCTGGTTTGCTCCTGGACGTTGCGGAAAGGGAAGGGCCACGTTCCATCGGCCTGACGGATCGTGTGCCACAGGTTCCCGATGTGATCTGCATAAACAAGAGCACAGATGTGCAGGTCTCCGTTCGTGTTGGTTGCGCAAGCCATCTGCTGAATCGGGCCGATCTGGGAACCGGCCCTGGCGGTCTGGTCCTGCACTCGGCTGAAGGGAAAGGGCCACGTTCCATCTGCTCGACGCATCGTGTGCCACAGGGTCCCCGGAAAATCTAGAGTACATATGTGCAGATCGCCGTTCGGGTTGGCTGCGCAAGCCACGCCGGGTGTTGCACCAACACGAGAACCAAGCGCTTGATCCTGGACATTGAGGAACGGGAAAGACCACGTTCCATCTGCTCGACGGATTGTGTGCCACAGGTTTCCCGCACGATCTATAGCGCAGATGTGCAGGTCGCGGTTCGGGTTGGTTGCGCAAGCCACCTGTTGGATCGGACCAATGTGAGAACCAACCCGAGAAACCTGGTCCTGCACACGGACGAAAGGAAAGGGCCACGTTCCATCGGCCCGACGAATTGTGTGCCAGAGATCCCGCTCATAATCCACAGCACAGATATGCAGGTCGCCAGCTCTATCCGTTGCGCATGCCACTTGCTGGATTGGACCAACTCTGGAACCAACCAGAATGGTTTGATCCTGGATTTTACGGAAAGGGAAGGGCCAGATCCCATTGGGCTGACGGATCGTATGCCAGAGATTGCCTATACGATCTATAACGCAGATGTGCAGAGCGCGGTCCTGGTTGGTGGCACAAACAGCCTGTCGGACCGGGCCAATCTGGGAACCAACGCGAGCCGTCTGTTCCTGTACACGAATAAAGGGAAGTGCCCAGGTTCCATCTGCCTGACGAATTGTATGCCACAGGTCTTCACTCATGGTGTTCTCCTTAGAAGAATGTGTGGACAATTACGTTAAGTGAGTAAATGAACGCAGATTTAGCATCAAATGTTTATGTGTTTCGATATACATGATGTCTGCGCGTTTGGGCGATGATGAAATTTCCCTTTCAACGTCGGGAATCGTTGGGGCGCACTCCCAACGCAGGGGCGCGATTGATAAGCCCCGTGCCCGCCTCAGAACTTGCCGATCTTGAAAGGGAAATTTCATTATTGCAAGGTCAATCCGGCCATTTCACGCATAATCTGTCTTGTCGAAACGATTTTCAGGTCGCATGCTCTGCGTCTAACTTACACACTACCAGTATAAGTACCTGCACCTAAAAGCAAAGAAATCTATCCATCGACACAGAGCGCACAAAGCAGTATAATAACGATGCACGAACAAATCATGCTCTGCTCTACTGTTTATCTTGCCTGGCAAGGTTTTTTATACACCCATGAATGAGAAGATTCAGTCAGTACTTAATTCGCTACCCCATAAGCCTGGCATTTATTTGATGAAGGATGCCGAGGGGACGATTTTGTATGTGGGGAAGGCGATTTCGCTGTATAATCGCGTGCGCTCGTACTTTCAGGAGTCAACCGATCTCAGTCCGAAAAATCGCAGCATGGTGGCGAAAATTGACGATATCGAGTTTCTGGTCGTCAAGAATGAGGTCGAGGCGCTGGTCCTGGAGAGCAATTATATTAAGCAGTATCGCCCAAAGTATAATGTGCTGCTGCGCGATGATAAGAGCTATCCTTATATTAAGGTTGCGCTTACCGAGGATTTCCCGCGCATCTATCGCGTGCGCAGCTTTCACCGCGATGGCAACCGCTACTTCGGCCCCTATACCAATTCGGGGGCGGTAGACGCAACGCTCGATCTGCTGAATAAGCTGTTCGCGTTCCGTACGTGTCGCTATGATGCGAGTACGTGGGCACCTCCACGCCATGGCGAACCCCCAGCCGGTTGGAAACAGAAGCTACTGCCTCGCCCGTGCACACAATATTATATTCATCGCTGCATCGCACCCTGCGTTGCGTATGCCTCACGTGAGGAGTATGACGCGGTGATCAAGCAGGTGATCCTGTTTCTGGAGGGCAAGCACGATGAGGTGCTCAAGGACCTGAATGAGAAGATGGAGAAGGCAGCCGAGGATCTGAATTTTGAGGAGGCTGCTCGCATACGGGATCGCATCAAGGCCGTCGAGCGCATTCTAGAAAAACAACGCGTGCTCAATACCGAGGGACAGGATGATCAGGACGTGATCGCCCTCGCCAGCGGCGATGATGAGACATGCGCGCTGGTGTTTTTCTTTCGTCAGGGCAAACTGGTAGGGCGAGAATTTTTTATTCTGCAAGGCACACGCGATAGCAGTCCCAGCGAGGTGATGACCTCTTTCCTGCAACAGTTCTATGAGAGTTCACCACATGTGCCTGCCGAGATCATTGCCGAGGTAGAACCCGAGGATCAGGCGGTGATCTTGAGCTGGCTCAAGGAGAAACGGAAAGGTACAGCGGGCGGCTCTGCTGTGACGATCAGTGTGCCCAGGCGCGGCGATAAATTGCGCTTGGTGGAGATGGTCAAGCAGAATGCTCAGGAAGTTCTGGAGCAGCAGCGCATCAAGTGGTTGACCGATAGCCAGAAGACGCAAATGGCCCTGGAGGAGCTCCAGGAGACGCTTAACCTGGCAAGGCCGCCCCTGCGCATCGAATGCTACGATATCTCGAACACGCAAGGCACCAATTCTGTTGGCGCGATGGTGGTTTTTGAAGGCGGACGACCAAAAAATGGCGAGTACCGACGCTTTAAGATCAAACAGGTCGAAGGACAAAACGATGTTGCCAGCCACCAGGAAGTACTACGACGACGCTTCCGCAAGGCCGCATCTTCGCTGGCAAGCGCTTCTGACGAGGACATCAGTACACCAATAGGCGCTTCTATCGACGAGTTGACGCATGGCAAGAATGGAGCTGATGGAGAGGAAAAGGCGGCCGCACAGATGGAGCATGATTGGGCTCTGCCGGATCTGGTGGTTATCGATGGGGGAAAGAGCCAGTTGAGCGGCGCAATGGAAGTGATGCACGAACTCAACCTGGATATCCCGGTGATCGGACTCGCCAAGGAAGAAGGCTCACATACCAAGCTGACTACCGCTGAACAAATCTTCGTGCCCGGTTCGCCCGAGCCGATTATACTGCCACGCACTTCCCAGGCACTCTACATGCTGCAACGTATACGCGATGAGGCACACCGCTTTGGTATTACCTACCATCGCAAGGTACGCTCGGAACGCACCTTCAAGTCGGTGCTGGACGAAATACCGGGGATTGGCCCCAAACGCAAACAGGCTCTGATGAAGCACTTTGGCTCGGTACGAGCCATCAGCGCCGCCAGCATCGATGAGTTGGCGGCGCTGGATGGCATGACCAGGGACGCCGCAGAGAAGGTCAAAGAGTATATAGGGCGACTGGAATAAATTGCGCCCCTTCTTCGTTGTACAGTAATAGAGTGCTAGCAGTCTGCTGTGAAGATTGACAACGCAGCAAAATCACGCTACTATAGATATTAGAGGGATGACTGTTGAGGTTGTCCCTTCTCCACATGTATTATTCAGGTCGGTATCGCCTGCATCATACTCATAGATAGCTCTATGAGCAAGGGAGTAGGATGCTCCGGTCTTATGTGTTTTGTAAATGGTATTCTATTCTACGATGAGGGGTGATTTGGTATATGCCAACGTACGAGTACCTCTGCCATGCCTGTAGCCATCGTTTTGAGACATGGCAGAAAATGACCGATGAGCCTTTAACAGTTTGCCCTGAATGCGGAGGGCACATTCGCAGGGTACTTTATCCCGCTGGAATTGTCTTCAAGGGTTCTGGTTTTTATAAGACCGATTATGGCAATGGCTCTGTGGCTGGTTCTAACGGCCATAATGAGCACAATGAACATAACGGCTCCAATGGCGACAAGAAGGCCGAGGGTTCCGCTGATAAGGCAAGCGAGAGTAAATCCAGCGAGAGCAAGGCCGGAGAAAATGGGCCGTCGAGCACGACAGCAAGCGAGAGTAAGGCTGCTGCCAACTCGGGGACGAAGTAAAACCTCTCGTTGTTGATCTTATGAAGGGGACCAGCAATGGCAGAGTCAGCACTGGCCGCCATACAGCGCCAACAAATCGAAATAGCAGTAGGCGAGCTACTACTTACTTCTGATTATTATATGCGCACATCGACGATTGAACGCATTCGTCACCTGATCTCGCATGCTGATCATACGCTGGATGTGAGCAAATTCAGCGAGATGGCACGGGAGGAACTAGAGGAGCTTAATTTGCTTCCTCCTACTGGCGAGGACGAAATAAAAGAAAAATAACTGGCTTTCTTCGCAAAAGCCGGGCCGACCTCGGCTTTTGCGAAGAAAGCCAGTTATTTTTCTTTTACGAGTCTTGCCTTTGTTTGTCTAGCGTGCAAATTCTGCAATATAGCCATTTAATAAAAAGCGTACATACCAAATATTCCTATACATTTTGAGGTTATGATACGCCAAGCTTAATCAGAGTGTATACTAATTACACAACCTTAAATTGAGAAGCGAGAGACGGCAGTTGCAGAGGAGATATATGGTTATGCAGGTTCATCGCGGAGAGCCGCAACAACAATCACAGGAACAACAAATCGAGGAGTTACAGCGTCAGGTAGATAAGCTGACAGCAGAGAATCTCCTTCTGCAAGAGCAACTGGCTCGCAAAGAGCAGTTTATAGCGATGATTGCGCACGAACTACGCGGGCCTCTGACACCGATTATTAATTACGCACAAATGCTCTCGCGTCATGCATGCGTTCCCAAAGGGACTGAAGTGGCACGCCAGCAGCGAGGACAAGGGAATGAAGTGATCCAGCGCCAGACCAGCATCATTATCAGTCAGGCACGGCGCATGAGCAGACTCGTTAAAGATCTGCTTGATAGCTCACACATCACCTCCGGCCAATTTACGCCGATGCGCGCAACCTGCGATATCGTAGCGCTGGCAAAAGAGACGGTAGAACAGTTACGACCAGTCGCTCCACATCATCGGTTGGTCGTGGAAGCACCCGATACAGCAATCATAGGCAACTGGGATAGCGGGCGTTTACAGCAAGTTCTCGGCAATCTGCTGGACAATGCAATTAAATATTCAGATGAGGGAACAACGATTACAGTGTATATCTGGACCACGCCCGAGAAGGTCGGCATGAGCGTACATAATCAAGGCGCGAGCATTCCCTCAACAGATATCGGCATGTTGTTCCGTCCGTATACGCGCCTGCCTGCCACGAGCACCAGACAAGGTTCTGGACTGGGACTCTATATTACGAAGACGATTATTGAAGCACATGGTGGTGAATTGCGGCTGGAGCCTCATAATGAGGAAACAAACGCTGAGCAACAGCGCGGAACGACATTCTCTTTTGAACTGCCTTTAGGCAATTAACCAACCTTACCAGGAAAAAACTTCATGCTCAATCTGGACGCAGCTCAGATTGAGCATGAAGTTTTTTCCTGGTAAGGTTGGTTAATTGCCTGTACCTGTAAGAATGGACAGGTAGGATCCAGATAATTTGCACTGTTTGAAAAACTGGTGAAAATGGCGGTGCGAGGCGGCGCAAGCATGGGTATACTACCAATGTGCGGAGGAACTACCAGTACGGCACCAGCGATTGCAGTCGCGTTGTTTTGTGGAACCCGGCGTGGCTACAGTTGTTCGAGAGGGCTCTCTTGATGAATCAAGGCGCATTGTCTGCGGGCGAGGCAAGACGATGAAATGCGATTACAGGAGTTGTTCAAACGAGAGATGTCTGTGGGATTAGACAACGATGGCGTTGTACTGGTAGGAACTCAAATATAGTACCAGGCACCTTGTTATTTTGCAAGGAACGCCTTACGAGTGGCTAACCATCTCTCAAGAAGCAGTGGCATTGTGCGGGCAAGCATGCCACCGCCTTGAGGATGGCGCTATACAGAAGGAACGAGCGCGCAAATTGCACTGAAGGATATGCGGCTCATGATCCTGGAAAGGAGCGCACTATGGCACAATGGGCCTATAAGATTGTGTATATCGACTATCGTGGGCGTATCTCTTGCGAAGGGCAGCAGACGGTGAAAGAAGGCAATGAGAGGAACACTGCTTTTGCTCGGCGCTATATGAATACGTTGGGGCGCGACGGTTGGGAACTGGTTGGTGTTCAGCCGTTGACTGCTAACTCGGCGTATTATACTTTTAAGCGTCCTGCGCAAGAGAGTGATTATGCGGAGCCCACTCCTCCTGCTGCGAGTCAGGAGACACCTTCTCCTACACAGAGCGGTCCCACGGTTGAGAGTGCATAATTTTCTCTCTGCGAGAGAAAATTATGCAAAAGAGGGAAAACGCCAAATTTTTCATTGCTCAAGCTGCGCTTGAGCAATGAAAAATTTGGCGTTTTCCCTCTTTTGCATGAAACATACCGTAAAACAGATCTCTATCAAATCCAGCGTGCCAGGCGAGTTCGGGTGCGGTCGCGACCTAACAGGTATAAGCTCTCGAAGAGAGGAGGGCTGATGTCGCGACCGGTGACGGCGACGCGCAAGGCAAGCATGGCTGGCCTGTTGTCGAGCGTGAGTTCGCCAATGGTTGCTCTTATAGCTTGCTCGATGGCAGGGATGCTCCATTCGATGGATTGTAGTTTGGCGGCTACCTGAATAAGAAAGGGCTTGACGGCTGGTGTCAGGTATTTGTTGACGGCCTTTTCATTATACTCGATCTCGTCTTTGAAGAAGATATCGAGGTAGGGTGGCACCTCGTCGAGCAGGCGCACGCGCTCCTGCACCAGCGCGGTAACCTCTACAAACCAGGACCAGTTTTGTTGAATGGTATCTTCGCTGGCAAGTCCGGCTGCGACGACGAAGGGGAGAGAGAGTTCCGCGAACTCTTCTCGCGTTTTGCCACGGATGTAGACGCCGTTCATCGATTTCAATTTCTCTTCGTCGAAGATGGCGGCGGCCCGGTTGACCTCGTAGATGTTGAACTCGCGAATGATTTCCTCTTTTGTCAGGAACTCGCGTCCCTCGCCGCGAGGGGTCCAGCCCAGGAGCGCGAGATAGTTAAAAAAGGCTTCGCTGAGAACACCACGCTGGCGAAATGAAAGGACGGATAATTCGCCTTTGCGCTTGGCGATCTTGCCACGCTCAAGGTTGAGCAGGTGGGAGACGTGCGCGAACCTGGGTGGCTCTAAGCCGAGACTCCTGTAGATGAGTACCTGGACGGGCGTGTTCGAGATATGACCCTCGCCACGCACGATGTCTGTGATCTGCATGGTGATATCGTCGATGATGACTGCGAAGTTGTACAGCGGCATGCCATTGGAACGGACGATGATCGGATCGCTGATGGTGTTGGAATCAAACTCAATGTGTCCACGCAGCATATCTTCGTAGGAGACAATTTCGTTGTTGGGCACGAGCAAGCGCCAGGAGGGGCATCGGCCCTCAGCCTCTCTGGCGGTACGCTCCTCGGGCGTCAGATGCAGGCACTTACGCGAGTATTTATAGGCGATTTTGCGTTTGTCGGCCTCTTTGCGCTCGGCGTCGAGTTCTTCGGGTGTGCAGTAGCAGGGATAGACGGCGTTCTTTTGTTTGAGGATCTCAAAGTATTGCTGGTAAAATGGCATGCGCGCCGTTTGCCGATAAGGCGCAAAGGGACCGCCGATATCGGGACCTTCATCCCAGTCCAGCCCCAGCCAGCGCATCTCACTGATGACAACCTCTTCCCACTCGGGTTTAGAGCGCTCACGGTCGGTGTCTTCAAAGCGCAGGATAAAGGAGCCGCCCTGGCTGCGACACCAGAGCCAGTTAAACAACATCGTGTGCGCGTTGCCCACGTGAATAGGTCCCGTGGGGCTTGGCGCAAAGCGCAAGCGTATTTTTGGGGTGGACATAAATTAATTATCCTCTCAAGTCTAGTATTTCTCCTCATACCAACCTTCTGTAGCGATTGTAGCTACTCATTTGCGAAATGTCAAGTATCCTGTGGGAGGACTGATCGATAGGAATCATCTGTCTGGAAAAAAAGATGGTTGTGTCCGTTTATCATACGGTACGTACTCGACATTTTTTTCATCAGGAGAAAGTAGGATGAAGCCTACCCTGCACCTCCGCTTGCTCGGCGATTTCAGCCTGATCTACGACGATCAGCAGGTGACCAGCCTTAATACTGTGCGCCTGCAATCCCTGCTCGCCTATCTCGTGTTACACCGCGATGTCCCTCAACAGCGCCAGCATCTTGCCTTCCTCTTCTGGCCTGACGCTACTGAGGCTCAGGCGCGCAATAATTTGCGCCAACTCCTCCACCAGCTACGCCAGGCATTTCCGGCTGTGGAGCAGTTCCTCTCTGCCGACATGCACACGGTGCGCTGGCATCCTGTCGCTCCATTCTCCCTTGATGTTGCTGAGATCGAACAGGCGCTCACCAGAGCAGCTGCGGCCAGACAACACGATGATCAGCATGCGCTCCAATCCGCTCTGGAACAAGCAAGTGCTCTCTACCCGGGAGAGCTGCTGCCTGGTTGCTATGATGAATGGCTCTTGCCTGAGCGGGATCGGCTGCGCCGGCTCCATCGGCAAAGTCTCGAAGAACTGCTTCGCCTCTTTGAAGGGCGAGGCGATACCGTCGCCGCCATCGGATATGCCCAGCGCTTGCTCGCGCTCGACCCTCTCTCCGAAGACTTCTCACGTCGTCTGATGCGTTTATTTACACTCAATAATGATCGTGCCAGTGCGTTGCGTGTGTACCATACCTGCGTTACTACTTTGCAGCGCGAATTGGGAGTCGATCCCGATCCAGCAACGCGAGAAGCTTATGAGCAACTCATGCAGTACGAAACGCCCGTCAATCAGGCCAGATCCCGGCAAACGTTGCTGGCAGTTCCCCCCACCCTCATTGGACGGAAGCGGGAGTGGGAGACACTGCAAGAGATCTGGCATGCTGCGCGTACCGGCAACCCACACTTCGTTCTCATAACAGGAGAAGCAGGCATTGGCAAATCCCGCTTAGCTGAGGAATTTCTTTTGTGGGCAAACCAGCAAGCAGTCATCACCGCGAAAACACGCTCCTATGCCGCCGAGGGTCAGCTCTCGCTCGCGCCAGTGACCGATTGGCTCAGGAGTAATGGTCTGCGCTCATCCCTCAGACAACTCGATGCCGTCTGGCTCACTGAGGTCGCCCGCCTCTTGCCGGAACTGCTCGCCGAGCAGCCGGATTTACCACGCTACGGGTCTGTGACCGAGTACGGCCAGCGTCAGCGCTTCTTTGAGGCGCTAGCCCGCGCTGTCCTTGCCACATCCCAACCGATCCTCCTCTTGATTGATGACATGCAATGGTGTGATCAGGAAACGCTGGCATGGCTCCATTTTCTGTTGCGCTTCGACCCCAAAGCCAGCTTACTGGTTATTGGGGGAGCACGCGCAGAAGAACTGTCCCCTCACCACCCACTACGCACCCTGCTATTGCACCTGCGCCCCTCAGCGTCTGCGACTGAAATTGCGCTCCAGCCATTAGATGCCACAGAAACCGCGAAACTGGCCGCGCAGGTGGCAAAGCGTGAGTTGGATACGAACTCAGCCATGCGCTTGTTTCAAGAGACCGAGGGATATCCGCTATTCGTGGTCGAAATGGTGCTTGCTAACCAGGGACAAGTATCTACTACAAGCCAAACAGAGAATGTTCGTCCTCATAGACAACCGCCTCGTGATGAGCATCAGGCGCTCCCGCCGAGAGTACAGGCCGTTCTCGCCGGTCGCCTCCTTCAACTCTCAACCTCCGCCCGTGAGTTTGTGGAACTTGCCGCGACCATTGGCCGAGAATTCACCCTCGACCTCTTGATTGCCGCCAGCAACGCTGAGGCCAATACTGTCGTTTGTGCGTTGGACGAACTATGGCACAAGCGGATCGTGCGGGAACATGGCGCGAATAGCTATGACTTCACCCACGATAAGCTGCGCGAGGTGGCGTATGGAGAGATCAGCTCACCTCAGCGCCGTATGCTGCACCGACGCGTTGCGCAAGCGTTGGAAGCCATATATGGTGAGGAGGAACTCGACTTCGTCAGCGGCCAGATTGCGTGGCATTATGAGCATGCAGGCATGATCGAGCAGGCGCTCCCCTTTTATCAGCGAGCAGCCGTAGTGGCGCAGCGTGTGTATGCGAACGAGGATGCTATCAGCCTGCTCTCACGTGCACTGGAGTTGCTAGAACTTCTGCCATCTGGTTTGAAGCGCGACAAACAGGAACTCAGCCTGCAGCTTGCGCTGGCACCTCTCTATCGAGTAACCAAAGGCTGGACCGCGCCAGAACTGGAGCGTGTGCTTGATCGTGCGCTCGCGCTGTGCGACACAGTTGGAGATGACACACAGCGGGCACAGACACTGTATGGATTGCAGTCTTTATATATCGTCCAGGCCCAATTCGAAGACGTACACATCGTCTCCGATGAGCTTCAGACCCTGTATCATCTTACAGTGTCACCACTTACTAACATAATATTAGCTGGAACGCATCTGCACCTGGGGAGGATTGCCGATGCAAACGCGCAATTTACGGAGGGCATCGCAGCCCTTGATCCCGATCAACTCCTGTACCTCCAAGAGTCGCAGGGTGTGAACTATGCAGCGCATGCCAGGGCGTGGCAAGCACACGCCCTCTGGTGCCTGGGCTATCCACAACAAGCACTCAGTCGAGGACTAGAAGCAGTCAAGCTGGCACAGGATCTGGATCAGCCCTTCAACCAGGCGCTGGTGTCGGCATACCTGGCGATGCTCCAGCAGTTGCGCGCCGGGGAGAAGGTCGCAAGGAAGTACGCCGAGGAAGCACTGGCACTTGCTAAGGTGTTTCAGGCACCCTACTACCACGCCTGGGCTACCATTCTGCTCAGCTATGCACTTGCCCTGGAGCAGCCGGATGAGGAGCACATCGGGCGTCTACGTGACTCAATCGCCCAGTTCAAAGCATCAAATGCCAGGGTGCGTCTGCCGTATTACCTCTCTCTGCTGGCACGTGTGTATAAGAAAGCTGGACGTGTCGAGGAAGGATTGGCATCCATTGATGAGGCATTCTCTGAAGCACGCAAACACAATGAGCGCTGGTGGGATGCGGAGTTATACCGGTTGCGAGGCGAGTTACTGCTCATGCAAGGTGCGGATGCATTTGATGGCGAAGCGGCGATCCTGCGAGCAATCTCGATTGCTCGCTCCCAACAGGCCAGGTCGTTGGAACTGCGAGCGATGACGAGTCTGGCACGGCTCTACATCGCACAAAATCGATCTAGCGCTATCAGGCAAGAACTCAACGATTTGTATTCCTGGTTTACTGAAGGTTTTCAGACGCCAGATTTGCAAGCTGCGTGGCTTCTCCTCGCGCGTTTGCAGTCTGCCTCTGCACCGATTGCACCCTGACATAACGCTTTGCTAACGCTCATCTGAGCAGAAACGTTCGCATACATCATGAAAATTGCTTCTTGCCTTACACCACTAAACGGTTTGCTAACACCGCTTCTGGTATTCTCCTTGTAGTCGACTTGCAGAAACCTGTGAGAGCGACGAGTGCTCAGTTTGTTCTGCAATACTTGCCGCAACAGCATAAGTTGTTGTATGGTGTCGATTTATTGTGCATTGAATAACAATGTATACAATACTATAAAAAGGAGAAATATATGACTCAGCAGCAAAACATGGAAGTTTCTCTGGATGAAACGGCGCTTCAGGAGTTTGCGTCACGCATGCGCGGCACGTTACTTCGTCCTGGCGATGCTGGTTACGAGCAAGCTCGGCAGGTCTACAATGCCATGATCAGCAAACGACCAGCGATGATTGCCCACTGCGTGGATGTGGCCGATGTGATCGCGGCAGTCAATTTTGCCCGCGAGCAGAACCTGACGTTGGCCGTACGCGGTGGTGGACACAACGGCCCAGGTCTGGGAACCTGCGATGATGGCCTGGTGATTGATCTGTCAGGTATGAAAGGGATACGCGTCGATCCCTCCGCGCGCACCGTTCGCGTCGAAGGCGGCTGCACCTGGGGAGAAGTTGACCATGCCACTCATGCCTTCGGGCTGGCAACGCCCAATGGTTTCATTTCGACAACCGGCGTCGGTGGACTAACATTGGGTGGAGGCATCGGCTACCTCTCGCGTACACTGGGCCTGACTATTGATAACCTGCTGAGCGTTGACATGGTTCTCGCCGATGGCAGCTTTGTTACCGCCAGCACCGAGGAGCATGCCGATCTGTTCTGGGCAGTACGCGGTGGAGGCGGGAACTTCGGCGTCGTCACCTCATTCCTGTTCCAACTGTACCCCATCAGCACCGTCTATGGCGGGCCGATATTCTGGCCGCTGGAACAGGCAGCTGACCTGCTCAAGTTCTGGCGCGACTTCATCCTGACCGCTCCCGAAGAGATCAATGGCTGGTTCGGGTTTGTGACTGTGCCACCTGCACCACTTTTCCCAGAGCGATTTCACTTGCAGAAAATGTGCGTCATCGTATGGTGCTCCACCGCACCGTTAGAGCAGGCTGAAGAACTTCTCAAGCCAATTCGTGCTTTTAGCACCCCCGCAATGGATTTCGCCGGGCCTATACCGTGGCCTGTTCTCCAGAGCCTGTTCGATGCGATCTACCCGGCTGGTCTACAGTGGTACTGGAAAGCTGATTTCTTCACCGATCTGGATGACCAGGTGATTGATTTGCACGTGAAGTACGGCGCGCAACTGCCAACGATGCACTCAACGATGCATCTCTATCCAATCAACGGCGCAGCCCAGCGGCCCGGTCCTTCTGACACCGCCTTCAGCTTTCGTGACGCCAACTTCGCCGAGGTGATCGTCGGAGTCGATCCCGACCCCTCCAACAACGAGCGCATGATCCAATGGGCCAGGGACTACTGGACGGCCTTGCATCCCTATTCAGCGGGAGGCGGCTACATCAACATGATGATGGATGAAGGCGCGGATAACGTAAAAGCAGCCTATCGCGACAACTATGCCCGACTGGCACAGATCAAAGCAACCTATGATCCCGGCAATCTGTTCCATGTGAATCAGAATATCACTCCAGCCAGGGAATGAAGAACGGATGAGACGAGTTAACACTCTTCCCTCCATGTTTCTCCTTTTGTTGGTTGAGAATGGGGCCTGGTGTGTACTCACATTCCAGGCCCCATCGACGGTGTTGATGGCTGTGACTGTTGTCTGTTGCTCCTTCTCGTGAGACATTGGCATTTCTCCCTCCTCTACTACGTTCGACGTTTGAAAAGCCAGAATCCTGCGTCAGGGAGAAAAAACATATTTGCGTGTGGATTATACTAATTGGCTGGATTCACTGGCAGTTGTCCAGCTTCCTCGCGTTTATGTTGCAGACGCGTACTGAACCAGAGGAGGGAGGACATAGTAAGTCCAACCAGGAGGAAGCCAAGGAATTTGTAAATGGGCGGCAGGGAGAGGGCCAGAATGCCGAAGAGCAGGGTCGCACCGTAGATGATGTAACAGATCTGGCGGGCGTTGAGACCCCCAAAGAGCAGGCGATAGTGCAGGTGGGTATGGCGATAATGCAAGTATAATACGTCGCGCTGCATGGGATGCTGGCCACGCTTGATACGATTGATAGCAACCCAGGCAAGGTCAAGGATCGGGATGCCGAGGAGCATCAGGATCAGGGCAAATTTGGCACCGCCCATGACGGCAAGCATCGCCAGCGCGATACCGAGAAATTGCGAACCACTATCCCCCATGATGATACGAGCTGGATTCCAGTTGTGTGGCAGGAAGCCAGCGACCGCACCGGTAAAGATCGCCGCGAGAATGGCAATGCTATATTGACCCATGCGCCAGCTAATGATCGTGATAAATAATCCTACGATAGCAACAACCCCAGGAGCCAGACCGTCCAGACCATCGAAGAAATTGATAGTGTTCATCATGGCCGTTGTCCAGAACCAGGTAAAAAGCACGGCCGGGATCGCCAGTAGAGAGATAACGGGCTCGTGAATAAACAGAGTCAGTTCGGGCTGCTGATACCAGGGCAAGGCAGGATTGGATACTGTGGCCGAGGGCACGAAGGGGTTATGTACGCCGAAAAAGAGCACACCATGAAAGGTGTGCAGACCGGGTCCCATTAGAATCACAACGGCAACGGTTTGCGTTATCAACTTGGTGAGAGGCTTGAGTCCCCGCAGGTCGTCGTAGACATGCACAGCTACGACAAGCAATGAAGCGAGCACAAACAGGGCATAGATCACCAGTTCTTTGGGGTAGCTATGGCCGAAAATGACCTGTACCTGGGGATATTTGGGATCAAGGGCAGGCGCATAGAAGAATAATGAGGCGATGATAAAGGCAAGCCAGATGGCGATACCACCAAGACGAGGTACCGGGGTATCGTGCAACTTGCGATCTTTGGGGGCGTCAAACCAGCCAAGTTTGCGACATATAGCTAGCACACCAAATGTCAGAAGATATGTCAGCAAAAATGCGGTTGCGCCACCAACTATAATGGTGACGCTATTGGGTAGTGTTATGGGAAGAAACATGAAAATACAGAGTTGAGCGTACATAAAGCGATCCTTCTAGTGCATGCAAATCGACATTCCCTGTTTATCTTGCATCTATAGATGGGAACGCAAAACGGGAAATTTGGTAACACAGCAGTGAAGCTCGTGCCTCTCTATTCAGCCGTAAACGAAGCTATTGCATCAGACTTCGCCCATGTAGCTGTAAGGAGGTGCCTGCTGAGTTCACATCAAAAATTTCTCTTTCTGCTCAATCTGCGCTTCGCGCAGATTGAGCAGAAAGAGAAATTTTTGATGCCATCTTGTAGATGGAGACTCACTATGCTACACTGAAGCGGTCTAACTGTTGAGCCCAATCAAAGAAGATAGAAAAGGATAGATTTCTCTATGCTTGACGAGATATTAGCAAATAATGAGCGGTTTCTTGGGCAAGGCTCGTTGCCTATGATCGGGCACGCACCGCGTAAACATACGGCAGTAGTAACGTGCATGGATTGCCGATTGGTGAATATGTTTGAGAATGCCCTTGGGTTGCAGCGCGGCGACGTATTGGAGTTGCGCACAGCTGGCGCGACTATTTCACAGCCGGAACGCCCACAGGCCTCAAACGATTTGATCCGCTCGCTGGCAGGCGGCATCTACTTGCTAGGAGTACGAGAAGTGCTGGTCATCGGGCATACAGAGTGCGGGCTCTCGCGTGTCAATCCTACGGTAGTCACAGCGTCGATGCAAGCGCTCGGCGTAGATCCGCAGCGCTTGATCGAGCAGGAGGGATTGGATGGTATGAATGGGCTGGTACGCTGGCTAGGAGCATTTAGCGATGTGCATATCAATGTGCAAGAGGTAGTCAACGTGATTAGAAACAGCTCCTTCCTGCCTAGAATACCCGTGCATGGATTGGTCATCGATATCAATACAGGCAAGCTGACAGTAGTAGAAAGAGATGCCAGAGGGGCAGCATAAAAGCCCCATGTGATACAATGCTGGTAATCATTGGTACATGATCCATCTCGAATTTTTCGACCGCGACGACTCTGAAGCCCCGCCACCACGGGCACTCATGGGAAGACAACTTCTTTCAACACCTGCCGGAGGTAGGTGTTGAAAGAAGTTGTCTTCCCATGAGTGCCCGCCGCCGGCAAGACGGCTATCCCCTGAAATGGGAGTTCGAAAAATTTGGAATGGCTCATGTACCTGCGCCTATGGCACTAGCAAACGTTATCTATCCCGTTTTCATTTGTTAGCGTCTAGGGGCGCTGGCAAACGGAAATGGGGTAGATAACGTTTGCTTATATACCAATACTGTTGAAACTCTTACGAGTGGAGTTTAACAAATTTGTCCGGCAATATTTTATGCGAATGCATGGCCGATCAATCGGCAGGGCGCGATCAATCAGCCCCTACAGCAGAGCCGATTGACCAACGTATTACTGGATGAATTTGTTAAAGTGCAGAATGGAAGTTTCCTATCGGATAATGGAGAAAGAGTATGACAACTAATACACCCATAACAGTTGCTTATGGAGATGGCATTGGGCCAGAGATTATGGAAGCCACGCTGCATATTATTAAGGCAGCAGGGGCACGCATCGAGATTGAACCTATCGAAGTAGGCGAGAAGGTCTATTTGCGCGGCATAAGCGCAGGCATCGAACCGAGTTCCTGGGAATCCTTGCGACGGACCAGGGTATTTCTCAAGGCACCAATTACGACACCGCAGGGCGGGGGCTATAAGAGTCTCAACGTGACCACACGCACAACCTTCGGCCTCTACGCAAACGTCCGACCATGCGTATCGTACTACCCATTCGTCGAGACAAAACATCCGACAATGGATGTAGTAATCATTCGCGAGAACGAAGAGGATACCTACACCGGCATCGAATATCGGCAGACGCAACAAATGATGGAGACGCTCAAGCTGATCAGCCAGCCCGGCTCCGAAAAAATCATTCGTTACGCCTTCGAGTATGCCAGGAGCCACAATCGCAAGAAGGTCACCTGCTTCATGAAAGACAATATTATGAAGCAGACCGATGGCCTTTTCCACAAAGTGTTCGACGAGGTCGCCAAAGAATATCCCGACATCCAGAACGAAAGCTGGATCGTTGATATCGGAGCCGCGAAACTTGCCGATACACCAGAAGCGTTTGATGTGGTGGTCATGCCCAACCTTTATGGGGATATCCTTTCGGACGTGGCAGCGCAGATTGCAGGCTCGGTAGGTCTGGCAGGCTCGGCGAATATCGGAGACGAGTTTGCCATGTTTGAGGCGATTCACGGCTCTGCGCCACGACGCGCGGGACAGAATCTTGCCAATCCTTCAGGGCTACTGCTGGGAGCTGTGTTGATGCTTGTACACATCGGTCAGTCAGAAGTGGCTACACTGGTACATAATGCCTGGCTACGCACCATCGAAGATGGCATCCACACCTACGACATCTATGTAGAAGGCGTGAGCAAACAAAAGGTCGGCACCAAAGAATTTGCAGATGCCGTCGTGGCACGCATAGGACAGGAGCCACAAACTCTCAAGGCCGTCCATTACACCTCATCGCCTAAACATAGTACAGAGCAACATGCCACACATGTCGCACCAGAGGAAAAGAAGGAACTGGTTGGCGTGGATGTTTTCCTGGATTGGCAGGCAGGCAGGCCCGAGCAATTAGCGGAGGAACTCCAGCAGGTCAACGGCGATGGTCTCGAATTGACCCTGATTACCAATCGCGGCGCGAAAGTCTGGCCCAACGGTCTACCAGAAACCTTCACGACTGATCACTGGCGCTGCCGCTTCCAGTCTCCGACGCGCGGGAAGTCTGTCAGCCACGCGCAGCTGATTGCCCTGCTACAACGTGTCACCGGCAAAGGTCTCGACTTCATCAAGACCGAGAATCTGTACACATTTAATGGAGAGATAGGTTACTCGCTGGTTTCGGGAGAATAAAAGAGGCTTATGCTTTGCTCACATGCGCAGTGCGCATGTGAGCAAAGCATAAGCCTCTTTTATAAGAAACAAAACATTCTTTTTATTCAACATGCGCAGGGCGTATGTTGAATAAAAAGAATGTTTTGTTTCTTATGCGGGTGAACTTTTATGGATACTGGCCTCGCCTTCGATGATGAAGACGATGCGTTCACAGATATTTCCGCAGTGATCGCCGACGCGTTCCAATTTGTGAGCGATCCAAAGCAGGTAGGTGGCACGTTGTAAGGCGAGAGAGTCGTTTTGCAGGGCAGGAATGGCCTGCGCTCCTGACATCAGTGCCATAAGATCGTGACGAACTAGATGGTAGCGCACGTCAACGACATCATCTTCTTCCCAGATATAACGAGCGGCAGAGGCATCACGATCAGCTAAAGCTTTCATTGTTCCTTGCAGCACACGTCGTGCCTCACGGCCCAGTTCAAGGATACCATGCATGATCGATGCCTCGCTGATCTGTTGGGTCCCGTTGCCATCTTTTTCAGCCAGGCCGCTTGTTACCTCAACATGTGGCATGGTGCTACCGCGTAAAGGCGTCATGCGTAACAGAATCTGCGCTATACCTTCTGCTCCATCGCCCATGCGCTCAAGATCACCGGCAATAGACAATGTTGAAGTGAGATATCGTAAGTCGCGCCCACCTAATGGTTGCTGCAACGTTAACAAGCGAATAGTATGCTCTTCGATCGTAACTCGTAGACTATCAATGATCGTATCGGCCTCAATGACCATGCCTGCCTTCGCCAGATCGCCCGTTTCTAAAGCTTCAAGTGCCTTTGCCAGCGCTTCATCTACCAGGAAACCCAGCTGCCGAATCTGGGCATCCAGTTCTTGTAGCTCTTTATCTAAAACATTTCTTGACATGCGGCCCTCTCCTTGATCTCTTGATTGCATCATCAGGCATAGTTGCTGCTCCACCGCTATACCCAAATGCTGTGCAAAGGGATCTACTTACCCATACACCAAAGATAGTGTAGCATATTTTTCACAGAAAAGATAGAGTTACAGGTTAAATACTCGTTCTATCCTTTAAGGATAGGTGATTGATTCCTCTAAAAATATCTTTCTAGCAGGCTCTAAAGCGGCCTCCAGTGCCATACAAAATACTTTTTCCAACTCTGCAAAATGCTGTTAGTCCTTAAAAGACATAAACTATTCTATAGAATAACACAAAATTTCTGCAAAATAGTTTCAACTATCAAAACTGAGAGCAAAGCGGATCACCCCTTCAGAAGCATGCTGAATTGACAGCATTTCGTAACACATGCTACAGTAGCATTGAGGTTCCACTCAACAAGGTAGCATAAAAAGGAACAAGAACAATGTCAACGAAACGACTACTGGGCGTTTTCGCCCACCCCGACGATGAGGGGTTGATCAGCGGTGCATTGCTAGAGTATAGTATGCTCGGCGTTGAAACAGGGCTCGTGTGCGCGACTCGTGGAGAAGTTGGCGAGATCTCT
>Ga0070741_10007500_pt1 | contig 22526 bp, 38 predicted proteins | sample Coa_R1_4_FD_66440 | JGI IMG/M metagenome (GOLD analysis project Ga0070741, IMG submission 66440) | Surface soil microbial communities from Centralia Pennsylvania, which are recovering from an underground coalmine fire - Coalmine... | ecosystem: Environmental > Terrestrial > Soil > Unclassified ... | reverse complement strand
GCATAATCTCCTCCTATGGCGCATTCGAGATGCGACCGCTATGCGTCCCGTTGGACGAGCGCAGGGTTACGATATCGCCGTCGATTTCTACTTCAATGTGATGCGTCTTCTTCAGGAGCGCGATGAGCAGTTGCATCAGGTTTTCTAGCCGCTTGTTGTCTTTTTCCAGGCGTGCTACGCGTGCCTGCAACAGGCCATTCTCGGCCGCGAGTGCATCACGCACGCGCGCCTGCACATCGTTCTCTGCCCGTGAGAGCGCAGAGCGAAATGCCCAGATGCCGCCACCGGCCCCGGCCACCAGAATGATGAGGTTGAAAATGGTCAGCCACCCGGTGAGCGTGCTCATTGCGCTTCGTCCTCGTGCAGATGCTGTTCGACCAGGAGAATCCGCCGCTCATTCACTTCGACGCGGCGGTTGAGTTCCTGGTGCCGCCGCTCATAAGTGACGGCAAAGCGCACGGCCCAGATCGTGCCGGCGATTTCTCCGGCGATGAGCAAGAGAAACGTGAGCCAGATTGCGATGCGCACGAGCGCTAGCCAGTCCATGATGTCTCCTTATATGATCTGACTCAAGGACACGACAAACTCGCCTTCATTCGCCGCCACGCAGTCCCCGGTTCCCTCAAACCGATACCACCAGTTCCCGGCAACCGCGACCGAGATATCGACGTGGTAGTTGCCTACCGAGTCTTTGACCAGCGCTGTGTCCGTCCCGTAGGTGAGCGTGGTTACGGTGTTGTTCGGGTCCTTGTAAAACGCCTTGACGATGCTTGGATCAGTAGCCACGCCCGCTAGCGTGAAGACCGTGCTGATCCGTACCAGATTGTCTTTCGCATACACGTTTGCCATAACTCACCTCATGCCTGATCTGAAATAGCCGCATTGCCAACCTCGGTATCACTTGCCGTCGCCTGATCAATAAGCGCATCACTGATTGCCACCAGGGCATGTGCCTGGTCACTGATCGTGGCAAGACCGGGGACCTGCACGACTGGCGGCGCACTATTCAGAATGATCGTGCCGCCCCACACACGAGGCACATAAATCACGAGAACATGCCTCCATATCCATCGAAGAGTGCTGCGCGCACGGGCGACTGAGCAAGAAACGAGTCATATTTGGTCGTGTTGCCGGTCGCGTTTGGTCGTCCCGCAACGCCGAAAAGCCCGCTGGTCAGGCTGGTATCGACAAATGGCCCGATGTTCCAGGCAGCAGGCTCCGCGCCTGACCAGACCTTACCCCAATACGTCGAGCCGATCGCTCGAAAGCGAAAGCTGTACTTTGTCCCGGCGCTGACGGTAAAGGCGGCGAAGGCCACCGTCGTGAATGTGCTGGCCGCATCCTTGCGCAGTTCAAGCAGATTGGCCGAGTTGCCGATCACGAGCTGGATATAGTTGTTGGCATCGACCACGCGCATAGCAGGACCGATAATGTCACTTGCGCCGGTCTGCACCGCGTTTACGGTGATCTCGCAGTCAGCGACGGTGAGACCTGCGTAGGTCATCACGCCGCTGGTCGTCGATCCGTTAAAGGTCAAAACCAGTTGATGATTGACGCTATCATAGGAGAGCGTTTGATTGCCTCGCGTTTGCGTCCAGTTATGCCCGTCACTCCCAGGAGACCAGGCGTCGGGCGTGCCTCTCCCGCCGGTCAGCGCCGTGTCAGCGCCGTACGTCGTGCTCATGTGCCACCTAGCTATTCAAATCGAAATCGATCACGCAGCTCGCCGCGATCGCGGTAGTGTCGTTATCGGCGACGGCGCCGGTTGCGGCCCAGCCGAATCCACTTGCGAACTGCATTCCTTTGGGGATCGTCCGGGCAACGGTACTGTTGGCTGGAACCTGAATTGTGCGCTTTGGTGTGTCGCCTGTACTGGGCGCCGTCGCCTTATCGTAAAACTTCACGAAGATCGTGGATGAACTGGTGTTTGAGAGATCAAAACCGTAGAGTTGGCATGCCACGCCTTTCACATTGGTGAAGTTTGTTGTATTCGCTGAGAGATTGTGATACGGTACTTCGCCTCCCGATGAAGCAACCTTATCCTGGACTGGCTGCGTATTGGTGAGTGCTGGTTGATCAGTGGCCAGCACCACGCGCAAGGTCCCTGCGCTTTTGTTGCCGGAGTTGGTATCGATCGCCGTGCCGCCGAGTTGTGTGATGTTCTCTGCCCACGGAGCACCGCCCTGGTTCGCGGTGACGGTCCCCGATACTGGCTGCGTTGCCTGCCAGAACGTCCCGCTAACGGGCTGCGTGACGCCTGATCCATCCACCTTGATGCGGTGGTTCACGCTGTCCCAGATATCCGCCAATATCTTCGTCAATCCGCGCAGTTTGGCCGAGAGCGTCCCGGCGTTGTCTCCCGTCACGGCTGCGTCAGCCGTTGCGCCGGCCACCGTCGCGGTATTGCTCGTATTCGACGAGATACTCGCGAGGTTCCCGCCCTCTTGCGCCGCGCCGGTCGGGAGCGGCAGAGACGCGGCGCTCACCGGTTGCGTGGTCGTACCGGTCGGATCAATGCGCATCGGGTTGCTTGTCGTGCCGCCCGCGACCGCGCCGCCAGAGGCTGGCAGAGCGACACCGAACATGGTCATGTTCTGCGTTCCCGCGCCAGTGTCGTAGTCGCTCTGCACGTTGCTCTGCTGATTCGTGACTGTCCCGCTCACGGTGAGTGTGGCTGCGAGTAACGCCACGACTTTTTTGAGGATAGCTATCTCAGAACCACTGCCACTTCCTGACCACGCCGCATCGGCTTGCGCGCCGATAGCGGTATTGATCGCATCGGCATCGGTTTTGAGTGATGCGAGATTGCCGCCTGACTCCAGAGCAAGCGGGGATGTGTTGAGATTGGTGCCTGCATTTGCGGTTATTGCACCCGAAACACTCAGTGTCCCAGCTAACTCAGCCACAAGCTTCTTGAGCAGAGCAATGCTTGTGGCCGCTCCTGATCCGCTCCAAGCGGCATCGGTGCTCGTGCCCTGCGTGGCATCGTTCCCATCGGGGAGATAGATGGCGGCGGGGGCGTACGTCTTTCCGTTGCTGTCCGTGCCCTTTGGTCCGCCCTGCGCCGCTGTCAGTTTGCTATCGCCAGGCACAAAGACCGCGCCGACCGGGAACTGATTGGCTGCCAGAACAGTGGTGCTGGTGTCGGTGGTTCCGTAATCTGTCATGCGCGTCCTCTAGCTATTCTGGATAATCACATATTGTTGAATAAGCCAGTCGCGCGCGCTGGGCAAATCAGTGAAGCCTGCGACATTGCCGTTGAGGTCCTCGATCGCGTACATCCAGCCAAATTCGTTATAGGGACTCTGGCTGACAATGTTGGAGAATCCGTTGCGCGTGATGAGCGACTGGATATAGCTGTCAGTTAGATCAGTATTGAGAACATATGCCATGTTGTACTCCTTTACTGGCCAGAAAGTTCGATAAGACCGTTTGCGGTACTCGACGAACTGCTCATGAATTGGATCGTATCAAAGGTATGCTGCACGCTGCCAAAGCTGTCTCCGAACATGGTTGTAATCCCACTGGTCGACCCTCCGCCGCTACTGAGCGATGTGATCACGTTGATCGTTTGCGCACTGCCGCTACTGAGCAATTGGAATCCGTTGAATCCGGTCGCGCTTCCGTTGTGTCCGGTACGGATATTGGCTCCGACGGTAAACGCCGTTGGCAGCGCAATGGTTTGATTTGATCCGCCTGTGCGGAATCCGCTCAGGATGATCATGGCGTATTTATACGACCCGATGGAGGTCTGGTAGAGCGTGGCAGTACCCGCGTTCCCGCCGTTGAGGACCGTAGAGGCGACAGTGGCATTCAGCCGCCCGTTGCCATCCCAGGCCACATTGCTGTCCCACATGGCGCCTGCGGCTTTGCAAAAATCACGGAAGGCTTCCATGTTCGTGGCGTTCAGGGCAGTGACCCCGTTGACGAATCCGCTCGGCGCGGTCGTGTCATTAAAAGTTGTGAGCGTCATCTCTTCTTTCCTATGTGATGTAGTCGAGTTGCAATTGGATGGATTCGGTGGCTGTCTTCGGGTTGTGGCTCCAAAGAGCGCGCCCGAGCATTTTTCCGGTATTGCTTGCGTGTGTGGCCGTGTTCCCGCAAAACACCGCGATTTCCTCGATGTCCAGCCCGACTGCATCGCTGTCCAGGAGCATGCAATTAATAAGTCCCTCGCCAACGCTTACGCCGGTCGTTTTGCTGGTGATAGTCTTTCGAAATTGCTCATTGTCCAGCGTGTGCTGCGTTGCCGACGGGGTGGAGGTGCCATTGCCCACGGCAAAGTACAGGGTATTGGCGCTATCTGCGCCAATCAGCAAATCGCGCAGGTAGTTGTGTCCGTCATTGGTCAGGACAAGTGCGACAACTGGCATAGCATCTCCTTAGCACACAACGATAGAATTTCCACAGAGCGTGGAATTGCTCGTGAGCAAGCAGGCGAACACGCTGATAGCGAGCGTGTCCGATGGCGAAAGGGTCGAGGTCAGGTCCACCAGCGTGGATGTGCTCGTGCTCGACTGCGCATTGCCGCTATTGGCCGGGGCCTGTGGCGAGAGAATACGCGACCAGAAATCCACCCAGGTGGTGTCGTATGGCCCTTGGACGCCCGTCAGCACATACCAGATATTGACCCCGTCCAGGTCCTGGATCGAGACGGTTTCGATGAGCATCTGCGTGTTCACCAGATTGAAGTACGGCATGTTGACCGGGCACAGTTGTGCCGGCGCAAATCCGCTCGTGCGCGTGGTGGCCTGTTGCAGCTGCGCGCCCTGTGCCGAGAAACGATTCAGGTAGTTGCTCGCCTCGGTGAGTGCGTTGCTTGCGCTCGTGAGCGTGTTATCGGTGGCGATTTCTTCATTGATCCCACTTGTCCCGTCGAGGTCGGCCTGATAGGCAATCTGCGCGGCATTGTAGACAATCGCCGTGTTCGGATACTGGCCAATGTAGACCACTTGAAGTAAGTCGTTGTAGATCGTCGAGCCGACCGTGCCTCGTAGTTTGGTCCCGCCACTATCCTGAGCAATGGTGTTGTCACCCTGTGCCCAGTACCACTGCGCCCCCGTGGTGCCCTTGAGTCCAACGGTCTGTGGGGACCAACCCAGATAGCCGCCTGAGCCATTGCCGAGATTGATACTAACCGTTGGCGCACTGGCGAGTTGGAATCCCATTGCCCACGAGGTGGTATTGCCGTCCCCCACACGCGTTTCAGTTTGTGTCAGTGTTTGCGCTACCCCGCCGGTCACATACTGGCCATTGCGATAGTTCGCATTCCCAAAGGTGATCGTGGGTGGATTGCCTTTTTGATCGATGGTCGTATCATCGATCGTCGGTCCGATGACAGTGCCGTATGGAGCAAAATCCAGGGCTTTGACCTGATTGATGGACCAGTAATACGAGACGCCTGCCGCGCTTGCGTTCTGGACAAGCGTGTCCAGCGCATCAGCCGCCTTGCAGAAGAGGTCGATATGATCGAGCACGGCATTGCCATCGCACACGAGCGTGTTCGAGCAATAAAGCGTGTTCGAGCACGTTGGCCCATCGTAAATCGTGCCCGCTGTCACGCCCTCCGCTGCGAGCACGCTGTTCAGAATGTCCCGTACGATAAAGCCTGGCGTCTTGGTATCGTAGCTGGCCTGCACCACCCGCTTCTTCGCGAGATAGTCCTGCCCCATCGCGGTCAGAGTCCACACAAGCGAGGACTGAAAGCCGGGTTTCGCGGCTTGTGCCGGATTGAGATAGCCCACGAAGACGAGCGCACCTGCGCCATCGTACACCTGGACTTGTTGGAATTGCTGGAAAAACGTGCTGGTGTTGGTGCGCAGGGTAAACGCCGCCTGGGACTTTTTGCCCACGCTCAGGTCGATTTTGAGCGAACCGGCAAGCGGGGTATAGGAAACACCGCCAATGGTCAGGGTATAGGCTGCGAGTGCCATTAGACGCTCCAGATTCCGGTGGTGTGACGTACGACATTCGACAGATGCGGCAAGAGCGCAAGGGACAGGAGGCGACCATCAACGGCGAGAACTGCCTGCACGATAAGTGGCGGTCCGCCGGATGACGCACCGCTCCTGCTCGCTGGGATCACGCTCGTCCCCGCCGGCATGTTCACGAGCAACTCGTTCTGATGCACATAGGCAAGTCCGCCCTGGAAGTTCTCGATACCAGAAGCGAGATACGGGATTTTCGGAATAGACGGATGGACATGGACCGAGCCAATATCAATGCCGATTGAATCGATTCCCCCGATAAAGTCATTGATGAGCCCGATCACCACATTGATTCCTGATCTGATTGCCCCTCCGACCGCATTCCAGGCACCTTGAGCAATGCCAGACAAACTGGACCAGACATTAGAAAATGTGTTCTTAATTGATGACCAGGTGCTTGACCACCAGTTCTGGAATGTATGGACCCCGTTCATGATCGGCTGTGAGATCAGCGCCCAGATTCCCGATGCAATCGACTTGATTCCCTCCCATACGCCCGAAAAAAGCGATTTCACGTCTTCCCACACATTTTTCCAGTTGCCCGAAAAAATATCGAGACCAATTTTTATCAGATTGGAGACAAACGACCAGGCAATCTGGACGACGCCTTTGATGGTGTCCCATACAAAAGTGAAGATTTCCTGAATTCCGCGCCAAATAGATGGCCAGTAGGGCTTAATCCAGTCAAGAAAGCCTTTCAGCGACGTCCAGAGCATTTGAATGATGGGTTGCACCCGGGAAATGATTTCCCCGGCGAATTGTCCGATGGCCTGTGCTGCCTGGACGGCAAACGGCATGATAAATTTGAGCGCCTGCCCCAGTTGGTTCGCGAGAAACCCGGCGACTTTGACCACAATGGGGGCGATGGCCTCAAACGCCTTTGTCAGTGGTGGAAGAACCTCCCGTGCCACCTGTTGACCAACAGCCCAGATTCTGGCGAACGCGGGCGCGACGTTGGAGGCAATGATCGAGCCGAGATGTTCGAATCCGGGCATGGCCTGCGCGATGGCCGGTTGCATGGTGGTTTGCCACCAGTGACCCAGATTCTGGATAATGCCTGAAAATGTCTTGAAGTTGGCCTGCAACTGGCCACCGACGATGGCGCCGACCTGCTGGAATCCATCTCGGAGCGAGGTGAGAAACCCGGTGGCACCGCTACCAGAGAACGCCTGACCGATTCCCCGGATCGCATCGGCGGCTCCGTGTAAAAGCGGCGTCAGGATATTCAGACCGCCATGCACCAGGCGTGTGATGGTATCGGCGATCGGGTCGGCATCGGTCCCCACGTTCCGAAAGAGTCCCCCCAGTTGTGAGAGTGGGGACAGGAGTTGGCCGACCGCGCCGCGTACATCGTTCCAGGCTTGCGCCAGGCCGGTAAAGTTGACGGAGCGAATCACGTTGCCAACATAGTGGAACACGTCACCGAGATGGTCGAAGGCGGGCAGGATATCGTTGGATACCAGTCCAACGAGATTGGCCAGGATCGGAAGCACTGCGGTTCCTACTTTGATTTTCAGGTCCTCAAACTTATTTTTCAGGATATCGAGTGCCCCGCCGAGCGTTTTTCCCGCAGCCTCTGCGCTCCCGCCGAACTCGGTCGTGAGTTCATGCAGGATAATTTTCTGTGCTCCGATGATGTCATTGTGTGCCATCATCGTCTTGATCTGTTGTTTTTCCGTGTCAGTAAATGTCACGCCGATGCGCTGCAGCGCGGTCATGCCGGTGAGCGGATCGCCAAGGGCTTTTCCAACCTGGATCGCGCTCGATTTCAGGTCCTGGCCCATCGACTGGCTCACGTCAAGGATGGCTTGTGTGGCTTGCGGGAAGACGGACTTTCCAATGTTCGTGAAGGTTAACTCCAGGTTTTCGACCTGCTCAATGGCGTCCTCGGAGTCGGGCGTGAGCTGGGAGAGGGACTCGGCTAAAGCCGCAAGAGACGTGGAGGTTTCCCCGCTCGCATCCTTCGTAGATTTGAGCACCTGGACCGTTTGCGCCAGGACTTGCTGATGCGCAATTGCCTCGCGAATGGCGTCAACCGTTTGATTTTTGAGAAAGCCAATCGCCTCCCCGACGGCCTGAAACACCACCTGCCCTGAGACAAACGAAAGCGCATTGCTCAGCATGGACTTAAAACCGCCGGAGGTCTCCTTGACGGTCTGGCTGACGCTGGTCAGTTCGCTTTTTGCGGCACTTGACCCTTGCACTGCGACTTGTGCGACGAGTTGAGCGGCAACGATCGGCATCGTGTTCCTTTAATACGGGCGATGAGTGCTTTTTTCTGCTTGCGATTGCACCTCTGCACTCCGACAGATATGCGCAATGTCTTCCCACCACACACATTGTGTGGCGAGGTCCCACGGGGCAACGCCATAGTAACGCGCCGCTGTCACGAGCGGATAATACTCCGGGACGGACCCCATGAGTCCGTTCGTCACGAGATGGCGGCGCAGTTCGACGAGTTCAACACTTTCGTCTCGTTCGTTTCCTGCGCCGCCGGTGCTTCCGGGCGTGTGTTGCCATAGACAGCCCGGAGAGTCTGAGAGAGGACCAGGATCGAAACGGTCGCAAGTCGCTCTTTGGTGAGCGCAATGGTGGTCGTCCCGTCGTCTTCCAACAGGTCCCAGGTGCTCACAACGTTGAGCACCAGATCGATCAATCCGTCGATGTTTTCAAGCAAGCGATCTTCATCCATCGTGTTGAATGCGTCCAGTTGAGCCAGCATCTGCCGCGTGATCCGCGAAGGATGGTACTCGATGTTGAGATCGCCGTCCGGGTACGTGATCGTTGTCCTGGCGATGTCTTTGGTAATCTGGGAAAGTGTGACAGGCATAGCACTCCTTTATAAGGCTGTGATGAGATTCGTGATGGTAAGTAACTGTGACTGTCCGCTGGACCAGGCCGGGTCTTCGGCGACGGTCAGTTCGTAGCCAATCGCATAAATACCCTGACTATCGCTGAACGGGTCGGGCTTGCCGACTTTGACAGCGGCGTCGTGCTGGAGCGTATTATTGATCGCGCCCGGGCCATCCGAGGCGATCTGATTGCCCTGCGCCTGGACACGGAGATAGACCGTTGCCCCGGATTGCAGATACGACAACGGCGACATCCCATTGGCATCTGCGGCAAGCAGCAGCTTAAAGGTTGACTTTGGCATCTGGTCCACATGCCCGCCAAAGCCAACCGTCGCGCGATTGAGCGCCCAGAACGGGCCGTAGATGTTGGTCATGGAAAATTCGAGCGAGAGCACGCGCAGCAACTGAGTCGTGCCAATGCTGCCAGAGGTCGTGTCCAGATACACGTTGAAGTGCTTGCCGACCACCGGTGCGAGCGCAACAGTCGTCGGGCTACTGGTCAGCGAGATACCATCAGAGAGGGGTTGGCCCAGCATTTTCGCACTGATCGTGAAGGCACTCTTCCGGTCGCCTTTATAGCCGAATTCGCTCACGAGCCCGTAGGCCCATGATCGGGCGCGTACACTATCCCCTTGCTGCACCGTGTAGGTCTGCGGAGCAACGCTCCCGGTAATGGGCGGCTTGTATGTCCAATCCTTTGCGGACGATGAGGCACCGTGCGCGGTCGGGGTCACTGCGCCCATCGCGCCGCCGGCCAGATACACCACGCCATTGTAGTCAAGATACCCGCTTATCGTGGTTTCGATCCACTCGGTGTTCTCCTCTTGTTCGGCGATATATTTATGACCGGTCGGTGTGTATTGCGCGATATCTGCCTGGATCGCCGGCGTCCAATCAAAACATTCCAGTCGTTTGCCTGCAGCTACAGCGGTTCCGATGGTGGTCTCAGGTCCTATCTGGACCTGCTGATTAATGGTCGTGACTTCGGGTGTGAACGTCATCGCTGTTCTCTCCCTTTATCTATGAGCTTTGTTCGAGTTGCATGCGGTACAGGCCACCTGCGTTGCTCCACACCACGGCATTGATCGGTGGCTCATCGACCCACAACGGCGATTCACGCCACACGGCGTGGATATAGCCGCCTATGGTCATCTGGTTGCGCAGTCCTTGCTCTCCACCCAGCAGCGCATCAATTTGCGCTGCTGCTTGCGCAATCGCGGCGGTCTGGCTTGCAGGTCCTGCGGCCCTGACCTGGAATGTGGCCTCGACCAGCATACGCACGCCATTCATCGTTCCCGCATCTGATCCTGCTTGAAAATTAAAGACCACATAGGGCGTCGCAGCGTCGGGATCAGCGAGTGAGCGGTAGACGCCACCGGGCGCGAGGCCAGACAGCGTGCTATCGTTTGCAAGCAGATTGTTCAGGAACGTCAGCCCCAGGGCTATCTCGTGCGCACTCACGTCAGTTGGCTTTCTATCGCGCGCATGGCTGCCTCAAAACTGGGGCGTGTCGCCTCTACTCCCGGCTCGAAGAACGGGCGCGCGGGCAGAGACCGCGTCCCATTGTTCTGGTAGATGCTATAGTTCGCCCCTGCGCCAATATAGGCGGTTTTGTTATCCGGGGGGCGGGCAACCTCTGGCAAAAGCGAGGCGTCCCCCGATGGGGAGCCTGCCTGTCCATAGGTGCTGGTGTCCGCCGTCACCACATAAATGCCATTGACCATAAATCCCGTGTCGATTTGTCCGTTAGCTCTGATCTGACTCTGGATGTGCGCCTGGCAGTCAAAGGCGGTTTTTTTGACCACCAGGGCCTGTGCCTGGTCAAAGGCATCAATGATCTCAGGAAAATGATTAAAAGACTCGGTCATGGTTTTAACTCCGCTGCCAGAACGGGCGTCAAGCCAGGCACACTATGCGGATCGAGCAACACATGCACGTTCAAGACTTGTCCCTCGATCAGAAGCTGATCGCCTTCCAGCACGTTGGTCCCGTAAGGCAGCAACACGTGCCACGCATTGAGCGATTCGAGCCGATAGGCATAGTTGGAGAGGAGCCCGCTAGATGGTTGCTGCATCCCGGCCTTCGTCGTCACAACCGTGCTATACGTCTCCGTCTTCGAGCCAAGCCCATCAGGCGACTTCGCCGATCGCTGAATGACGCACGTTTTGTCGCAGACCTGCTCGGCCAGGTCTGCCTGGATAGACGCGAGTTCGGATGCATCAAGTGCCACGTGCTACCTCCCGTTGCCATCAGCCATATAATCGAGCGCCGTTGCCTGCAATCCGATGGAAACGGATGTCGATGGCGCATTGACATCGGTACGACTCATCTGGATTGCCCCTGCGCGCTGCTTCATGCGGTACGTCTTCGCCAGAGCCTGGAGTTGCGCGGTGACGGTGCCGCGTTGCAGGCTCTGTCCATCGACCGTCATGTTGTAGCGCAGCACCCACCGCGCAGCCATGCGCTCCAGCAGGTCAGCCGCTGCACGGTACCGATCATGGAGCGAGCCGCTGATATAGACTGGTGGCAGCGTGGACGTCGCGAACTGCCAGTGCCCGGCGATGGGCTCAAGCAACGAGGGCGTGACAGGCGTGATCAGGTACTGCTTCAGGACGTAGCCATCTTCCCAGCCAGCCAACTCTGAAAAGTAGTCCAGATATTGGATCGTACTCCCTGAGAATGTGGGCGTTGCCTTGAGCACCTGGTTGCGCACGTCTATGCGTGACTCATCCATCACATCCTGAATGGTCTGATCGTCAAAGTGTTGACCAGGCCCAGCAGAGTCGTTGATCAGAACGCGGACGCTGCCTATCAGGGCAGTCATCGTGGGTCGTACCGCCATCGCTTCTTCCTCCTACGGCCTGCCAAGCTGCAAGTCTGCCTGATACGTGATGGTGTCAGTGTGCGCCGTGCTCGAAAACGTCGCAGAGCATCTGATCTGTGTTCCGTTTGCCACGCTCGTCGGGCTGATGCTGAACGGGATGAAAATCTCTCCACTTGCAGCAGATGTGGGCAACGCGGTCGCAGGTGCGACAAAATCAGTGTTCCACGTCGAACCGGCATCATAGGAGACATCAACGGAAAACGTCACGGTGTCGCCCGTCTGCGAGGCGGAAGCCGCGCTATAGAGCACGCGGGCAACCAACCCCCGGCGCGGAGTGCCACCGGGAAGCGTCAGCGCGGCGCCATTGAATGTCGCGGTCTTTGTGACGCTGGCCTGCAATTGGATAAGAGCGTCTACTGCCATTGGTTATTTCCCCTTTCCTTTGGGTTTCGGCGCAGCGGAGGCCTCGTCGGTTTCCGCCTCGGGGGCTGGCTCGTCCGGCGTCGCGGAGGGCTCAAGCCCATGAGCATGTGCAAGATGCGTCGCAAGCGTCTCTAGCACGCGTCCCAGGTGGAAATCTTGCAATTTTACGTGCGCAATATCGGCCATGAGCGTACGCAACTCGTCAGGAAGCATCGTGATGTTCGGCATGCGCTTCTCCTCTAGGCGATCTTGATATCGTACAAACGGCCAATAGAGCGGGTACTGTTGTTAATGAAGCCAATGGCCCAATCGATCACCGTGCGGTAGATCACGCCGTTGTTAATCAGTCCGAGGTCAAGGACATTCGGGTCCTCGAACTGCCAGCCATTGAAGTGGCCGTCGCTGTAGTTGACGGCGTAAACGCTGGTGTAGACCGCGCTTGCGCCTGTGGAGGTAGCACCCGCGCTGGTTTCGCCGGTCGCGCTGGAGCCGGACAGGCCGTTGCCCGCGATGATGCGGGTAGATTGGTCGGCCTTGTAGCCAGGATCGCGCACAATGGCGCCTTTATACATCTGGATGGTGCGGTTGAACTGGTCCTGCATCACGGTGAAGCCGCCTGAGGTGCCCATCGTACGGATTGCAGAGGCGAAGAGCCTCTTCATGACCTCGTTCATGTACAAGACGACGCCAGTGCCGTCCGGGCTAGCCACGCTCCACAGAAGCTGATCTATGTAGACGAGGAACTTGTTAGCGTTGGCCTGGCTCACACCGGCCAGTGAAATGTCGGTACCCCCGGCATCGATCTTGTTCTCCGGGCGCACGCCATAGGTGCCACCATTATCGATGCGGTATTTCAGCCCGATGAATGAGTTGGTATCCCCGGCAATGTGGTCGTTATTGAAGAATTTGTAGTTCGTGTCGTAGGTGAGCGCCTTGAGGTACGCCTCTTCCTGGACGGCGCGCGGATTGACGATCGCATTCTCTTCTTCAACATAGATTTTGTCCACGTCGATGTAGTTGCGAACGAGAAACAACTGTTCCTGATAGGGCGTGGGCGTGCCTTTGGTGGTGACGCCCTCGGCGTTGAGTGGGCTCCAGTTCACGGTCGGCAGATTGCCCTCGAAGCGCACGCCGTTAGCGATAAGGGTCTTTTTATTGGTGAGTGGCACGTCCTGGATGACGCTGCCATTGTCAATCAGCGAGTACGTGACGGCGCGCACTAACTCGCTATTGCTCGTGAGTGCGTAGTCCGCCAACGTCATGCTGTTGGCTGCAATAGTCATAGGAGCTCCTGACTATCCCCTCCAAAGCATCTGATCGTGCCAGGTGCTCAGGACGAGATACAAGATGTCATTTATCGGCGCCGGATATCAGCCAGGCGCACTGGCCTGCCAGGAGGAAGTGCTTGCCCGGGCGGTGTAATCACCGTTCGGCCCGGATTCATCGCGGGAATGGTGGGCGTGCCGGGTCGCGTGGGCGCAGACGGCACGGCACTCTGAGGGATCGCGGGTTGCTCGGCAGGGGTTTCTGTGCGAGCCAGTTCCGGCATGGATTTCAACACTTTCTCCAGGAGTGGCTTCACGTTCTTTGGTGTACCGTTGTCCCCATACTCGATTTCGGCCCGGTCCAGCAGTCGCCCGGCGATCTCAGGATGGAGAAAGCCCAGTGTGTGCGCGACTCGTTCGACTGCGTGTTGCAGGCGCGTCTCGCGCAACTCGGCCAGCACCGCATCGTGCTGCGCCTGAATGTCGGCGTGCTGCTTTTTGATCCGTTCGATTTCCGAAAGCTGCGCCTCTTCGGCGGCTTTCTTGGCTGATTCCCGCTCGGCCTCCGCCTTTTCGTAAGCGGAGAGTTTCTTGCGATGGCGATCGAGTTCCTCTTTGGCATTGCCATGAGAATGTTCTAAATCAGCAAGTTTCTTGATCGCTTCCTCAAGCGTCAAGCTCGTGACTGCCGGGGGCGTCGCGCTCCCTGGAGCAGGTGTACCCGTCGCGGGCGGAACTGGTGTCGTAGGCGTCGCGCCCGCACCAGTTGAGGGTGTGTTTTCTTCCATAATTATGCGGTATCCTTTGTCTTCTGTCAAGAGATGACTTGCATATCAGTCAATAACTGAGTAAAAACTACGGGGTGGTCATGCTCCGAATGGCGATCAGTCCGTGCTGGTAGACGTTGGAACTTGCCTGCATCAGGTCGTTCATGATCTGGCGCAAGGCGATCACTTCGTTGATGGCGTCCTCGATCACCCGCAGGCTATCATCGTCTGCCGGGCGTGGCTCGCCTGAGGCCAGGCGCTGGAGCGCGAACTGCATCGCATCGAGGGAGCGGCGGCGTACGACTTTCGGACGTTCGGAATTGCCCTCCGGTTCTGGTTCAATCATCAACGGGTGAATAAGGTTTTCGATCACCCGTCTATGCTCGGCTAATGCGATCCCTTGATCTTCAATTTTTGCCGCGAGTGTGCGTATCTGAGCAAGGATAGCAGTATCAGGGTTTGCTGCAACTTCTTTAATAGAAGGCAATAGTCCCTCAAACGATTCGTCTGTATTCACGATCTCTCCCACTGCGCGCTCTTGCGGTTTGCGTGCTGCCATTCAATCTACCTCTATTCTTCCAATCGCTTGTGTGAGAATCAGTTGTCCTTTTTTGAGCGGGGTACCAGCAGGACTCTCAGGGATCTCAGGAGACTCAACAACGAATGTGACTTCCCTGCTATACTCTGCCTCGACAAAGGCTGAAACCAGGGAGTAGTTGAGCGGAATGTGTAAGAGTTCCTCAATCACATGTATGCTTATGGCGAGAGTTGCACGTCCCATTTACCCCATTCCTTTCAGTGCAGGCGGCACATCCATCTTCGCCTGTGCATAGAGGACGCCTGCCGCGCTGGACATCGCATTGGTGTTGTAGTCGCCGTCCTGCGTTTTCACTGGCAGCTTGCAGAGCGCCTGTACCTTATCTTTGCCCGCCGGGTTGAGATCGATGAGGCAGGCTGCACAGTAGGCATCCGTGTCCTTGTAGTTGCTATCGGTGAATGCCATTGCTCACCCCTTCTTCACTGGCGGCTTCGGTTGATTTTCTTTCAGCCGCATATCTTTCTTCGTGCCTTTTGATGGTTTGCCTCCCATCTCGTCTCCTCCTTAGTTTTTTGATTGACGAATGTTGCGGATCACCGCGAGTTCGTTCCTCTGCCGTTCTCTCCGCTCCTTGCGACGCTGGATCATGATATCGCAGATTTGCTCCTCTGCCTGTGCATCAACGACTTTTGTGATGATGAGGTCATTGGTAAGCATGACGTTGATCGCAAAGCCGCCGTCGAGCGGGCCAAACTGAAAATGCGTGCGCGGGAACGGCAAGGCCTCCCCGGCGGGTTGCTCTTCTTCACTCATGATGAACCCCTTTCCGAATGTCGAGGACGATCTCAGCCAGCGCCTTGCGCACTTCCGTGCGAATGAATGCGCGAATGTCGCTGCCCTCGCCCTTTTGCAAATCGTTGAGCAGCACTTCGGCTACCTGTCCTCGAATCAGCGCCTTGCCCGATTCCGTGATTTCCAGATTGACGGGCAGCGTGATCGGCTCTATTCCTGCCATCGTTGTTCCTTCTTTATGAGATATTCGTATCGCTCTCGCTCTACTTCAACCGCAATGGATAGCTTGGGATTGCGCACGTGTACGCATTCGTAGGATGCCGTGTGCGCGTCATTTTCTGTGGGGAAATAATTCATTCGTTTCTCCCGTCTCCTTATAAACCAAACAATAAAATAATCACCGCGATCAGGGCCAGCACCGCTACGATGCCATACGCGATTGCGCGTACGGTATCCTTGCGATGGCCGCGCTAATGGCGAAATCGCCCGCGCGCACCAAGACAAAGAGCAGGATGATAAAAGTCGGCTGAAGTAGGGTTTTCATGCGTTCACCAGTGCTTTCAACGATTTTTCTTTGATACTTGTGCCCCAATCCTCATCCTCGTCATAGCCCACCACGTCAGCGAGCGAGAACTGCCCATCTTTCCATGCCGCGAACTTGCCCGGTCCCAGGATGGCGCGCTGCGTCGCCTCGTCCTGCTCATCGAACCAGGAGACGCCGCTCTGGATATCACTACCCGTGTCCTCGATTCCGCTCGTGTCGATGCCAAGAGGACCGAGAATATCCGCCCACGACTTCGTATCGGGTGCCATACTGCACGCCCCGTTTGCGTGCTCGTCTAATGTCTCGCTCAAATCATGATGCGTGCCATGCATCGCAACGCAAGCAGCACATGAGCTTTTTGAGAGCGAGCATACCCAGGTCCAACCGTTCACCACGTCGTCATTCGCGCGAAAGTTCTCTATCTGCATGTCCCGGTAGCTGCGTATCATCTCCGTGCGCGCAATGGTGAGCGCCCGTGCCCGCGATGTCCCCAACTCCTGCATCACATCTCTGGCGATCTGGCGCGGATTGATGCCAAGCGTCACGCCGCGTATGAGCGCCTTGCCTGCGAGGTCTGCCGCTTCTCGCCCGAAACCGTTGAACAGGTCAGAGAGCGGCGTGCCTGCCTGCGTAGCTCCGACGATGTTCGCGATGGCAGCGGGCGACGGAATACCGAATGTCCAATGCACGCCTTGAGGTACGGTTGCCTGCATCATCTGTTGCGCCGACTCCTGCCCGAGGTGCGCCGCGAACTGTTGGACCTGTGCCGTCTCCACACGAGAAAGCGCGCCAAAGTGGTCGATGGACTGCGAGATCAGGTGTTTAATGGTTTCAAGTCGGTTCGCCTCATAGAGGAAGTGCGGTGAGACGATCCCACCGCGATTAAGGATGTCGCTCATCTGCTTGTACAGGTGGTCGAGTGCAGGCTGGAGCGTTGTGAGCACGTGTGCATACGCCGCTTCGAGTTGAGCAACGGCTTGCTTCTCGCGGGCGGCCAGTTGCCGGCGATAGTGCAGGATGGCTTTCTGGTGACGGCCTTTCACTGCATTTCCTCCTGCTCCTGTTGCGCCTTACTGAAGCAGTCCTGGCACCATGCGGTATAGTCGAAGAGCGTGTCACCATCGTAGTCAATAACCTCTTCCAGGCACACAAAGATGGCAAGTATTCCACAAGCGCATTCGAGCCGCCTTTGTTTGACGAGCATCACTGGCTGCCATTTGGCTTGATCCTCGCTCACTGCTGTTCACCCCCCTGCTGCTGTGTCGGTTGCTGTTCCTGTCCCGGTGGTGCTGGGTGTGGAGGTGGAGGCGGCATGCCTTGCCCGCGACTGAACATGGTCACGGTTCTCTGGTCCTCTGCTGCGTTCAAGTCGGCCTCCTCGTCCGGGTCATAGCCCAACTCGCGCATCAGCGTCGCCTTACTGATGCCGATGCCCATCTTCGCGACCGCGCCCTGCACTGCTGGCAGATCGTCATGCGGGAGCGGATTAGACCAGTTAAGCGTGATATCGATATCGCCGCTCATGCCGTTAAGGATGAGCAGCGCCTGGCTCACATCGAGAATCAATTCGCCATACCGGCACTGCTTCCCCTGCGTTTTTTTGAGTGCTGGCATGAACAAGAGTTCGATGGCTACGCCGCTCATATCTCCACGCGGTTGTGCAGTGAGCCGCCCGGTCGCGACGCCTGGGAACGCGGCTATCTCATCGATGCTACTGCGCAGGTCCTCGCTGAACGCCCGCATGCTGGTGATGTCACCGGCAATGTGCAATGCCTCCAACTTGCTTTCCAATGTTGGTAGCACCGTGATTTGCCCTGGTTTGTGGTCAATTCGCGAGTCACCAACGCCAACAGCGGTGATAATCGGGCCGCCGTTAATCTTGCCCAGGCGGTTAATGTCGCTCTCGTTGAGGTTGAGCGCATTGTTGAGCCCGACAATATCCGGCGTGATGTCCGGCTTGCCCCAGAAGCTGTTCGGACGTGGCAAGTTCTTGCAGGAAAAGAGCGGTGCAAACGGATGCGGCCACACAATCGGGTCCCCGGCCGGCGTCCATGCGCCCCGGTCGCCCACGCGCGTCCAGTGCCCGATGGTCCAGGATGCATCGATATCCGCCATCTCATTATCACCATGATCGGCCTCGTCGTCATCGGGATCGTTGAGGGCCATTTCTTCGCAGTAGTAGACGTTTTGCTCGTTGCCATTGATTTCCTGCTTCTCGCAGTACTCCAGGTGATAGAGCAGCACCGTCTCACAATCCTGCGGCGCTGTTTGCACGCTCACGATCGCAGGGTCAACCGTGATGAGCCGGAATTGCTTCCCTCGTTTCGCCGGCACGATGCGTAAGAACGCCGTCCCCGCAATCGCGCCATTTATGGCGAGGTCCTGGAGCAGCGGGATACGCCGCTCTTTGCGTCCCCAGGTTGTGTTCAGAAAGTCTTGCGCACCTAGCGGCGCGTCTTCCTCGACGGTGATTTCGAGTTCGAGCCCGAAGAGGAAGTTGGACCCACCATCGACGACACCTGCGCACTGATTTTCGATCACATTATCATCAGGCTGATCGGGCATCTTTTCGAGTGGCTTATCAAACTCGCCATTGTACGCTTTCCAGGCAAGGCGTATCTGCTCCTGCCTCGCTTTGTCCTTGTCGGTGACGGTGTAGCGAGGCTGTGGCGGTGCGTCCGTGGGCGTCTGCGTGGGCGTCTGCATCATGATTCCTCCTTAATACACTCGGCCAGAGTAGCGCACGGTCGATGGCCTGGCTTGCGGGCTCTGGTACACTTCCGCCTGGAACTTCCACTCGATGTGCAAATGCGGGAATTGCACCTGAAAGTGGTTGCTGGCCTGGATTAAGTAGTTCGCCATGCGCTCTTGCAAGGCATGAAACTCTTCGCGTTCGTGCTTGTCGAGCTTTTCAAAGTCTCCTGACGGCAACATGGCCGCTGTATCCTGCGACATCTCCATCGGTTTATCCTCAATACACGCGCGCGCCGGTGCGCGCTTTCTCTAAAAACGGGTCCTCCAGGCACGAGAGCCCGAGCGCGGTCGCGAGATCATCATGTGTGCCTTTTTTGAATGCGCCGTACTGATCCACGCCGTCCTGGCTCATCCTTCGCTCATACACCCGCATCTCATCGAGTGTTGCACGGACCTCTGGCGTGTCGGGAGCGTGAACACGCCCTGATTGCAGGAGAGATTGCAGTTTGCTCACCAGGAACGACTTCCCGAGCGATCCCGTACGCCGGTTATAGGTCTCGCCATGCACAAATGTGATGGGAAGGAAGTACGCCTCACACATCTCTCGTGGCGGCTGAAAGGTGCCGTTCGGCCGGTACCGACCGTACTTGCGAATATTGAACTCTCCGAGCAAACTCTCATAGACCGGTCTTCCCACACCGGTCACATCAATGCGCACGGTAACACGACGTTGCCTGAGCAACGGATTGCAGAGAACATCGGCAAGGTAGGCAGCTTGATCGGGATAACTCATCCCGAGTGACAAACGTTCAATGTGACGCACGGTATAGTCGGTAACAAATACAGGATCAGCCCCTTTCGAAGGAATCCATTCACCTTTCGGGCTGTATCGCGCCATCTCCTGCTCTCTAGCATAGCGAATTCTGCCCGTGTCGCGCCGGATGCACTCGGTGATGCAGAGTGCCGTGGGGTCCGTCACCTGTCCTACGTCGATCCCCACGGAGACCGGGTTGAGTTGCTCTACGAGAATTGCCACGAGCTCACCCCCTGGCTCACGATGCGTGCGATATCCTCTGAGCGAAACGCAGCCCCTTGCGCATCCTGAAACTTGCAACCGTACTCCTGCTGATACCACCAGTCTCCCATGCTTGCCTGCTCTTCCTCTAAAAACTCCTGGGAAATGCGTGGACAGTCTTCAGCTCGCACCTCAAAATACTCCCAATCGTCCATCGAGGTCTTCCCGATGATATCCCCGAATGCCTTGTTGAGTTTCTTTCCGACGATTTCCAGCCATTGTTCATAGAAGAAGCCGCGTGAGCCAAAAGGCGTCGAGGGAATGATGATGCGCGCATCGGGACGGGTGGCGATCATTGGTCGCACGGAATGATACAGGGCATCGGGGATACGAGATGCCTCCTCGAAGATGAGCCAGTCAATCCCCGAGAACCCGCGAATGGTGCCCTCGCTCCCGGGCAATGCCACAACTCGCGAATCGTTGACCAACTCCAACTCCAGCTTGTTCTCCACGCGGGCGCGGATAGGCTTCCCAGCGATCCGATAGGCCGTCATGACCTTGCGGAAGAGTTCCCGGCTCTGACGCAGTCCGGGCGCAACATTGATAATCTGGATACCGTCATGATAGATGGCCGCATGGGCCTCCAGTGTGCCGATGGTCGTGGTCTTGCCAGATTGCCGGCTACAATTGAGCAGAATTTTCTTCGCGTTGGATTGCAGGAGTCGCGCTTGCCAATCATCGGGCGGAAGTCCCACCTTGCGCGAGAAGTGGGCCGGGTCAATCGCTAAATGGAAGTCTTCGATCAGGCTAGGCGCTTTGTTCATGATCGTATGCCTCCAGTGCCCGAATCACGGCCATCTTTGCCTGTGGATGCAGCGCCAGTGCCTCTAAGAGCAACGTGCGCAATTCTCTCCACTCAGGAATTGCCGTAATGGTGAGAGAGCGCTCATCCAACTCACCCTCTATCTTCGCCCGCAGTTCTACCTGACGACGTTGCTCTGCCAGCGCTTTGAGCGCTAACTCTGGCATCTTTGCCTCTTTGCCTGTTTCGCCGCCCCACGAGTACACGACGATTTCATCGACAATCTTTTCGCCTTTAGCCATACGATCGAGAGCGTGAGAACCCGATTGTATGGCCTGCTCTTGTCGAACTTCCTTTATTGCCTGTACAAGATGGTTGGTTGCATGCCGTTGAACCGAAACATACCCAATCGAAAAGCGTTCCGCTATGTTTCGTAACGGCGTTCTTGCGATGATTTCCGCCTCTATGGCAATACGCTCAGGGTGATAGCAAATTGTACAGACGCGGGGCATCTCACTCCCTCCGCTCTGTGGGCGCGGTGGTTTGCTCATCGATCCCGCCTGCCAGCCTTGACGGTCTCAGGGCCGCATGCGTGCGCATCTCGACGGCCAGATCATCCAGCGCCTCGCGCACGCATCGCTCCACGAAGTGACGCAACTGCTGCTCGCTGGCCCACGGGTAGTATGGTGGATGCACCAACTCTGACGGCGACGGCGGGCGTGGCTCCGGTATCTCGCCGATGAAGAAGTGACCGGCAATGCCGCGATTAGACGGCTCGTCCGCCTGTGGAATGCCGCTCGCATGCAGCAACTCGCTGGTGGTCTCGTGCTCACTCATGTGTTCCTCTTTCTTGTCAGCATCCTGCGCATCCCAGAGGCGAATGCCTTGCAGCAGGTTCTCTCGTTCGAACACATTGTTCATGCGCTCTGTCATCCCGCAGAGGGCCTCGCGCAACCCTGACTTCTCACCATCTGCGCTCATAAAGCAATCGGTACAATAGCCGCCATACGTCAGCAGGGCACGATCATGGGTACAGTCCTCAATTATCCCCAGGCACCCCCAGCAAAGGCGCGGATAGGCGTTGCGAGCATCAGTCACTTGCTCACCCTCCATTCCGCCGGCTTGTGATACTGGTAACATTGCGCAGAAACTCATGGATGAGCAGGAACGTTTCCAACGGCGGATTGTTGAACGCCACGCAGGTCATGTTGAGCGCATCTTCGATATCCTGAGCATGGGATTCTGGCAACAAGTCACGGACCTCGCCCGAGAGATGTTCGTACAGCGCATTATGGACCGAAATGCTTTTCCGTATGGCTGCGTAGGACTCCTCATGGATATCAGGAATTCCACTCATCTCATCGTGCTCGCTCACTCGCTGGCCTCCACTTCTCGCAAACGCCACTCGCGCCAGGTAAGATAGCCACCAACCACGCAGCACGTGAGCGCGGCGGCGACCGTCATCCAGATGAGCAAGGTCGGCCAGTTGTGGGCGATCCAGGCAAAGATGTATGCGATCATTTACCACATTTCTCCTTCCGGTGGCCGGGGCGCGTGCTTGAGTGCATGAGACATCCAGGCGAGCCAGATCAGGCTCAGGACGACGATACCGCCGAGAATGAGTAAAACGATCATGCCTGCTTCTCCTGTGCGTTCTGTTTTTCTGCTAATCTCTGCCGCCGGCGTTCCTGTGCTTTGTGCGCGGCCCGGCTATGCTTTGCGCTCTTGTCGAGCTGCATCGCGATATCCTCATCGCTCAAATGTGGCGGCGTGCCCAGCGGATAGAGCGCGTGCTTATAGGCGTGTGTGTCGATTGCCATCCATCACCTCCCGCGAGGCACCAGGATCACGCACGCCCCCGGCAGCGTACCCTGGTCCTCGACGTGACAAGGAGAACGAAAGCGAGCAGGAGCCGTGTTAGTGTGCCTCGCCTACGGGCGCGATGAGCAAATCAAACTCCTGCCCGATGGACGCGTCGAAAAACATCTGAGAGGCGGCAGGATTGACGATCAGCATCTCCATG
>Ga0070741_10007498_pt1 | contig 22527 bp, 19 predicted proteins | sample Coa_R1_4_FD_66440 | JGI IMG/M metagenome (GOLD analysis project Ga0070741, IMG submission 66440) | Surface soil microbial communities from Centralia Pennsylvania, which are recovering from an underground coalmine fire - Coalmine... | ecosystem: Environmental > Terrestrial > Soil > Unclassified ... | reverse complement strand
TCGAGCGACACCGTCGCTTCGCCACGGCAGCCAGCGGTCGCCGCTGAGGCGGCCGCCCACGAGAGCAGCAGTCAGCGTCCGCCGCGCCTCGCCGCTGAGTTCGCGTTAAAGGAGTCGCCAGCGTTGCGGCGACTGGGCGCTCGCAATGCGACGAACGCATGCGCCGGCGTCCAAAGAGGCCGAGGCTCGGCTCCCAGGAGCACTCCAGCTGGATGACGATTTTGAGCTGTTTCGTCTGGTTGTTGCCTACCAAACTGGTCTGGGCCTGGTAGGCTCGTGTGCTTGTTCGGCGGCCGGGGGCCGCGAAGCGTTATTGGACCGGGGTGATGAGGATGGCTTCTAAGAGGACGCGTAGGTGTGGCTTGTCGTTGACGGGCGCGCGTGGCCGGTTTTGTGTGTTGTTGGCGGCGGCGGCGGGCATGTCAGTGTTGTGGGCGGCTATGAACGCCGCGTCGGCGGGCGCGAGTGCTCGAGCCGCAGCGGCGCAGACCGCCAAGCAGGTCAAGATCACGATCCAGCACGATAGTTCGATTCCCGACTTCGATGGATTCCTCTTGACGAGCTCTAAGTGCGGGAACGGGACGAAGGTGACCGTTTACAAGCAGAAGGGCAACAGCCCGCGCCCGAGCCAGGACAAGAAGATTGGTTTCGATATAGCGGAGCCCAATGGGGACGGGTACCAGTGGTTCGTGCACACCCACCAAAACCAAGGGACCTTCTACGCTCACACCAACGCGAAGCCCGGATGCGCGGCGGGGTTCAGCAAGAGCATCACCCTCCACTAGGCCCGCCAACAGGCGCGACTGCGGGCCGTCAAATACCGGCCCGCAGTCCCGTACGGCTATCGGTCAGTGGATGGAAACATTGAGATTATTCGCGCCGGCCGCGTGTGAGAGTTGGGTCAGTTGACGCCGGCCAGCGCGGGCTGAGGCTCGCGGATCGCCGTCTTGGCAACCGCGTCGGAGAGCTCGTCGCGGCGGACGAGCGTGAAGATCGCGGGGACGGCTAGCAGTGCGATCGCCCCGAGCACCCACAATGCCTCCTGGAAGCCTCCCGTGAGGGCCGCGGGCGCGGCGGTGCCGGCGTGCACCAGCGCCTGGGTGTGGCTCGCCGCCAGGCTGGAGGCGATCGCGATCCCGATCGCTCCGCCGAGCTGCTGGCTGGTGTTCAAAAGCCCGGACGCGAGCCCGGCCTGGTGCTCTGAGACGCCGGCGAGCGCGGCGATCGAGATCGGGATGAACGCGAACGCGGTCCCGGCGCCGGCGACGACGAACGGGCCGGCGAGGTTGGCGAGAAAGTGCCCGTGGACGGGCACCTGGGTCGCCCAGAGTACGCCCGCGCCGATCAGCGTCATGCCGATCGCCATCACGACCTTGGCGCCGCCACGGGTGACCAGCGCCTGTGAGATACCGGCGAGAGCGACCGAGGTCAGCGACGCGGCCAGCCATGCGAGACCGGTCTGCAGGGCGCTGTAGTGCAGCACCTGCTGCATGTAGAGGGTGCCGACGAAGATGAACGCGAAGAAGCTGCCGCCCAGCAGCAGCCCCGCCGTGTTCGCGCCGGCGAGCGTCCGCAGGCGGAAGATCGACAGTGGCAGCACGGGCTCCTGCACCCGGCTCTCGATCACGAGGAACGTGGCGAGCAGCGCCGCCGATGCCGCCAGCAGAGCGACGGTGCGTGTGGCGCCCCAGCCGTACTGCGGTGCCTGGGCGATCGCGTCGACCAGCAGCAGCAGTGCGCCGGTGCCTGCGATCGCACCGAGCGCGTCAAACCGCCGGCGCGTGGTGGAGAGCCGGCTGTCGGGCACGATCCTAGGAACGAGCGCCAGCGCCGCGACCCCGATTGGGACGTTCAGATAGAAGATGTACTGCCACCCGGCGTAGCGGGTAAGAATGCCGCCCGCGATCACACCAACGGTTGCCCCGCCGGCCCCGAGCCCGCCCCAGATTCCGAGCGCCTTGTTGCGCTCGGCGCCCTCGGCGAACATGTTCATCACGATCGACAGGGCGGCGGGCACCATGAGCGCCGCGCCAAATCCCTGGACCGCTCTCGCTGCAATAAGCGACATCTCGCCGGTGGACAGCGCGGCTCCCAGCGACGCCGCCGTAAACAACGAAAGCCCGACCATCAGGATCCGGCGGCGGCCCAGCAGGTCCGCCGCGCGGCCGCCGAGCAACATGAAGCCGCCGAACGTGAGCGCGTACGCCGTTACCACCCACTGCAGACTGGTTGCGTTGAAGTGCAGATCGCGACCGATCGTGGGCAACGAAACGTTGACGATCGTCAGATCGATGACCGTCATGAAGAACGACACCGCCAACAACGCGAAAGCGCGCCAGCGACTGATATTTGCGGATGTGGATGCCATTGGACCTCCAGGGACAGAAGGTTGGGTGTGGGTGTGTTGCATTCGTCTCTACGACGAATGGGAGGCCGTGATCGGGACAGCGACGGTGCGCCGGCCGGATTTGCCCGGAGCGGTCTAGGGTTCCGCGATCCGGCGCGCGAGGAAGCGACGCTCGGGCTCTGAGCTGGCGAGCTTCAGCGCCCGTTCGTACGCCGCGCGTGCTTCGACGGTCCGGCCGAGGCGACGCAGCAACTCGCCGCGGGTGGAGTGCAGATACTGGTAGTCGTCGAGATCGAGGCCGTCGACGATCTCGAGCGCCTGCTCGGTTGCCCCGGCCTGTGCGACTGCGACCGCGCGGTTCAGCTCGACCACTGGCGAGTGCGTGATCTGCGCGAGCTGGCCGTAAAGCGCGGCGACCTCGTTCCAGTCGATCCGGTCCTCGGTCTGGAGCGAGGCGATAGCGGCCTGGAGCACGTACGGCCCGCGCCCGCGCAGGGCGAGCGCGCGCTCGAGCGCGGTGCGCCCGGCGGCGATCTTCTCCGCGTCCCACAGCGACCGGTCCTGGTCCTCGAGCAACACCAGTTCATCGCCGGAAAACCGCGCCTTCCGTCGCGCGTGCTGGATCTGCATAAGCGCCAGCAGTCCGTACACCTCCGGCTCGTCTGGCATCAGCGCTGCGAGCACACGGCCCAGCCTGATCGCCTCGCCGGCCAGGTCGATGCGGCCCGAGTAGCCCTCGTTGTAGATCAGGTACACGACCGCCAGCACCGCGTCCACGCGGTCGGGCAGCAGGTGCTCGGCGGGGACTGCGAACGGGATCCCGGTCGCCTTGATCTTTGCCTTCGCACGCGATAGGCGCCGCTTCATCGCCTCCTCGGAGACCAAGAACGCGCGCGCGATTTCCTCTGTCGTCAGCCCACCGAGCGCCCGCAGTGTGAGCGAAACCTGTGCCTCGAGCGCAAGCGCGGGGTGGCAGCAGGTGAAGATCAGCTCGAGCCGCTCGTCCTCGATCACGGTGTCGTCAAGTTCATCCATCGTCGCTTCGGGCACCTCCAGCTGACGGGTCCTTTCGGCCAGCGTCCGCTCGCGTCGGATCCGGTCGATCGCACGGTTGCGCGCGGTGACCGTCAGCCAAGCGCCGGGGTTGGCCGGGACTCCGTCGCGGGGCCAGCGCTCCGCGGCGACCGCGAACGCTTCCTGGACGGCTTCCTCCGCACGATCAAAATCGCGAAGGAAACCGACAAGTGAAGCCAGGACCCGCCCCCACTCGTCCCGGAAAACCTCGTCCAGCAGCGCTAGCGCTCCGCAGCCGGCGCATCGACGTAACCGGGCTTTTCGTAGATCAACCTGGCGTACTTCATCTGGAACCTCCTACGGAAGAGAGTGGATTGTCGCCCTTACGACGAACGGGCGCACGCTCAGGGGACAGCTCTCATGCGAGCCGTTTTGCTCGTGGCGAGGAGCGCCGCAGCGGCGACGGGCGTAGCCGTGGAGGTTCGTCCCCTGCGGCGGTGGCTGTTCGTCGTACGGTTGACAAACGATCTAAGGAGGGCGTATGCAGTTCGCCGTATTGGTCTATGAGAAGCCCGGTACCTATGAGGCGCTGAGCGCTGCGGAGCTGGAGCAGATGACGGCGGAGTATTTCGCGATCGCCGAGCTCCCGGGTTACATTGGGGGTGCTCAGCTGCAGTCGATCGAGACTGCGAGCGCAGTGCGCGTCGAGGGCGGCGAGACGTTGATCACGGACGGCCCCTTTGCGAATACCAAGGAGGTCTTTGGCGGCTTTTACCTGTTCGAGGCGGAGAGTCTCGACTCAGTGCTCGAGATTGCTGCTCGCTGCCCGGCAGCCAGGCTCGGCGGAGTGGTAGAGGTCCGTCCGTTGGTGCATGTCCACGGCTTGGACGGTACGGCTTGATCGAGCGTGGCCCTAGCGGCCGACTCCGGCTGGATTCGTGCGCGGGGATGTATGTGACAGATCGGAGCGGCCGGATCGGCAGCTTCAGTAGGGCTAGGATCGGCAAGTGGTGGATGTCGCGGCTTTGAGGGCGCAGACCCCTGGGTGTGCGAATTGCGTCCATTTGAACAATGCAGGGGCGGCTCTGATGGCGCAGCCGACGCTGGAGGCGATGGCTGCTCATCTGCGCCTCGAGGCGGAAATCGGCGGGTATGAGGCGGCGGAGGTTGCGCAGGACGCGGTCGCTGACACATATGAGGCGGTAGCCGAGCTGATTGGAGGACGCAGCACCGAGGTCGCCTTCTTCGATAACGCTACGCACGCTTGGAACGCCGGCTTTTACTCCGTGCGGTTCCACCGGGGTGACCGGATCCTGACCGGCCGCGCGGAGTACGGCAGCAACGTGCTGGCCTACCTGCAGGTCGCGCAGCGGACCGGTGCCGAGGTGGTCGTGGTTCCCAACGATCCGGACGGGCAGATCGACGTGGCCGCGCTGGCGGACCTAGTGGATGAGCGCACGAGGCTGATCGGCTTGAGCCATGTGCCGACCAGCGGCGGCCTGGTCAACCCAGCCGCCGTGGTCGGGCGGATTGCGCGCGAGGCGGGGGTGTTGTTCCTGCTCGATGCGACCCAATCGGTGGGTCAGTTTCCCGTCGACGTGGAGACGATCGGGTGCGATCTGCTCACCAGCACGGGGCGCAAGTTTCTGCGCGGGCCGCGGGGGACGGGTTTTCTGTGGGTCCGGCCCGACGCACTCGAGCGACTCGATCCATTTGTGGCCGAGATCCGCTCGGCGACGTGGGACGGCCGCCGCGGGTTTAGGTGGGTAGACGGAGCGCGCCGGTTTGAGTCGTGGGAGAACAGCTACGTGAACCTGCTCGGGCTGCGTGCCGCGGTGCGCCAGGCGCTGGAGCTCGGCCTGGAGGCGATCGCCGAGCGGACACTCGCGCTCGGTGCGGAACTGCGCGCGCGGCTGGACGAACTATCCGGCGTCTCCACCCACGACCTCGGGAAGGTGCGTTGCGCGATCGTCACTGCCCGCGTCGCCGACGTGGCCTCGGCCGATGTCGCGGCGGCGCTCAAGCGGGCTCGCGTCAATGTCACCGTGACCGTGCCGGAGGACACCCAGTTCGATGCCGAGGATCGGGGACTGCCTCCGCTGGTGCGGCTATCGCCGCACTACTACAACACTAATAACGAGCTCGAATACGCCATCGAGCAGGTCTCCGCCGTGCGCCGCTTGACCTCATCCAGGTGAGGGGCCGGCTCGGCGACGCCATGGTGCATATCAACCGACAGCACTGCATCAGCACGGTCAATCTCTCCACGCCGTGTCGATCTCGTCGGGAAAGGCCATCATCCAGTAGTCGGGCAGGACCTCCTTCAGCGGCTTCCAAACGACCAGGGTTGGGTCCTCAGCGGCAGCGACCGCGACCAGCACGTTCGGACCATGAACGGCCAGTCGCTCCCGACAGACCCCGCAGGGGCTGAGGACCACTGTCCTGCCACCGGGCTCTCGATGCAAACACACGGACGCGACGATGGATCTGCCCAGCCGAAAGGCTGCGCAGTAGGGCTCAACCTCATGGCAGACCTCGACTGAAGGGTTGACGGCGTCGGGCGCGGTGCCGGTCAAGATTGTTCCGTCGTCCAGGAGCATGGCCGCTGCGCCGCGGCCATCCTCGTCGTGGAAACGCTCGCCGATGAGCGACCGGCACGCATCGACCGCCGCGGAGAGGTCGGCCTCATCCGCGCGTGCAATCTTATGGCTAGTGCGATCCGCGGTTGCAAGCCCGCGCCGCCGTGCCGCGGGACTTCTGAGCCGCAGCGAACAGCGCCGCGACGTCGGGCTCCATGTAGTAGTCGGTGCCGCCGTCGATGCGGCCCTCGGTGGCGATTGGGAGGACGCGGCCGAGACGTCGGGAATACCGCCCGGGCCACGCGAGTATCCCGGCTACTCCGTGGGCGCCCTTGTCCAGCTTGAGTCGCTTGGCAACCTGCTCGCCACCGATCCTTTGACCAGGGGCATCCAAGAGAAGGTCGAACAGCTCGCGCGCCGGCGGAGCAAGCTTGCGATAGAGCCACGCCGCCTGGTCGGCGTCGTCCGCCGACCAGGCTTCGGCGCTGCCGTGTGGGTGCCGGCCGTGCGGGCCACGGCGTCCGCGCCCTGACAGCGGCGGCGCGGTTCCCGGCTCGGCCGCGAGGAATGCCGCAAACCAGGCGTAGAACTCTGGTACGCGCTCCTCTGGTACGGCCACCGTGACCTGCTTGTCGGTCATTACAGCTCGGTCGCCTCGGTCGTCGGCTGGCGCTGCTCGGCGCTCTCGCGCTGCTCGGCGCTACGGTGCCTGCGAGCGCAACGGCCACCATGCTGACGATGGCCCCGATGACGCCCTCGCCTCTCGCTGCGACTGCCCGGTCCTGCCAGGAATCGTCCGAAGAACGCGTGGAACTCGCCGACCCGATCCTCCGGGACGTCCACTGTGACCTGCTTGTACTGCGTGTTGGGAGTGATATTCGACTCCATCTGAGTACTCCTTTACTTTGCTTACGGATGCAAGCTTAGCAGAAGTATTTACTTAAGTAAAGGCCACCTACCGCCCCAACAGCCGGGAGCAGCAGGTTGACTCGAGGCCCCACTTGCGCCTACGCTGTTGCCGGCAGCGGGGGCTACCAAGGAGGACCGGGTGATGGCGAATACGAGGAAGCGGACGCTGGTCGCGATCAGCTTGGCGTTCGTTCTGAGCCTCGCGGCGGTGGCCGGTGCGGCCACGAGAACTTCGACGACGACGGTTGGGACCCAGAAGTCCGGCTCCGTATCGGTCACGTGCCCGAAGGGCAAGACCGCGGTGGCGGCGGAAGTGGTCGGGCAGGCCGCCTTGATGGGGCCGCGCGTGGAGGTCAACACGCTCGCCCGGACGGGGAGGCGGACGGTGACTACCACGGCCTTTAATACTGGCAACCCGGGCAAGCTGACCGCGATCGCGCGCTGCGAGACGCGACCTAGGTCGGTGCTCACGAGCGCGACCGTGCCGGTACCGGCGGCGACAAGCACCGCGGACGGCGAAGCTACCGCGACCGCGCAGTGCCCGCCCGGCAAGCGGATCGTCTTCGGGGGCTTTCGTGCCACGCGCGACGCCGATGCCCCCGCCTACGTCGTTATTGAGGTCACATCGGCCACCCGGGCGAATGGCCAGCGCTGGAGGGTCCACGCCATCAACGTGTACTCGGACGGGGCGGGCACGGTGCAGGCCCTGGCCTACTGTGGCAAGGTGGGCAAGGCCAAGGCTCTAACCGGCACGGTCGCGCTCGGTCAATTCAAGACCGGGACCGCAGTCGCCACGTGCCCACGTGGAACACGGGTTGGCTACGGAGGCTTCATAAAGCAAGCGGGTATACCCGGTCAGGTGAACCTGAACGCGCTCCAGGGCAGCGGCGAACGCCGCTTGCGGGTTACCGGGACAGAGAGGTTCTACCTCTCCCCGGGTGACACGACGGGCCTGACCGCGATCGCGTACTGCCGCTAAGCGGCGCGCGCCCCAGCATCACTGCGCGGCCGTCTGGGCAGTGGCCTTTTTCAGTTGGCGCTCGGGCGGGATGCGGACGACGTTCCAGGCGAGTCCGAAGCGCTCGAGCGTTGAGATGATCAGGCCGGAGGGGTCGATTTCCCACCAGCGCAGGCCGTGGTAAGCAGAGCGCGGGAAGGCATGGTGGTTGTGATGCCAGGACTCCCCCAGGGACGGCACTGAAAGCCATGCGACGTTGGTCGAGCGGTCCTGAGTGTCGAAGCGCCTGCTTCCGAAGAAGTGGCAGACCGAGTTCACCGACCAGGTGACGTGGTGAACGAGAAAGATCCGCACGAGTCCGCCCCAGACAAGGCCGCGCAGAGCACCGCCGAGAGTGAAGCCGTGAAGGATGAAGCCGGCGGCGGTCGGGAGCAGGAGGGAGAGCAGCACCAGCAGCGGAAAGCGGCGTCCAATCCGCCGCATGGCGTCGTCCTCGTAGAGTTCCGCCGCGTAGCGCTTCCAGTCGGCCTGGCCTTGGGTCTCAAGCAGCCAGCCCGTGTGTGCATGCCAGAGCCCCCGCAGGCCGTTGCCGTGGCCGACATGGGGACTGTGCGGGTCGCCCTCCTTGTCGGTATGCGCGTGGTGCTTGCGGTGGTCGGCTACCCAATCCATGACCGACCCCTGGACCGACAGAGACCCCACCACGGCGAATCCCCGCTCGAGCCACGGGTAGGTCTGAAACGCACGATGAGTGAGCAGCCGGTGATAGCCAACAGTGACGCCGACCGCAGTGAACAGGTACATCACGCCGAGGAGTCCTAGGTCGACCCCATCGACGGCGCGGTCCCAGAGCAGACCAACGGCCGCGATCACCCCCACAAACGGGATCGCCACACCGAGCAGGTTCGCAACACGCTCTGAGCGAGTCATATCGTCATCAGGCTGCCGCATATCGCCTCAAACCATGCAAGCGATCGCCGTCAAACCCCCCAGCTGTCCGGGTCGCCGGACACTTTCATGCTGCTGCAATCGCGGCGGATGCGACGATCGGCCATCTCAACCGCCGCGATCGGGCGATGTTACGATCGTGCTCCGCGAGCGCAAGGAGGTATCTGATGGCGGTCGACACGCTGATGGTGTATGCGGGGGTTTATGGCAGCGTCAACGATGCCGAGGCGGATTATCAGGTCGTGAAGGACCTGCACTCGGAGGCCGGCTTGATCGATGCCTATGACGCGGCCGTCATTGAGCGGCGCGCGGACGGCAAGGTCAAGATCGTCAAAAAGCACGAGACGCCCACTCGAGTGGGCGGCGTCCTCGGCGCTGGAGTTGGATTGGCCACGGGAGTGGTCGTAGCGCTTTTCCCGTTTGCCGCGATTGGGGGCGGACTGCTGGCAGCCACTACCGGGGGCGGTGCAATCCTCGGAGCAGTGGCCGGTCACGCTGCGGCCGGCATGAGCCGCCACGACCTCAAGGAGCTTGGCGAAGCCCTGGACGCTGGGCAGGCTGGCCTGGTGGTGGTCGCCGTGTCCGATATGGGCGCCAAGGTCGAGCGTGCGATGAAACGCGCCGAGAAGTTGCACCAGAAGGAACTCAAGGCCGACACGTCCCAGATCGAGCGCGACGCAGCGTCGGCTGGACAAGGCACCTAGGGCGGCTCTCTAGTTACCCCGTGTAGCCGCTTGGTCGTCGCGGTGGCCTTGCTCGAGCTGTACGTGTTCGAGCCTGGAAGCATTTAAGGCTATCCGGAAGCAGCGCCACAGTGGCTAGCGGGTGCTGCAGCCGATCGCTTTTTGGGTCTCGTGGGCGTCCTCGATCAGGTCGCGTTCCTGAGCCTTGGTGATGGTAGTGCCGGTTTGCTTGTCGACCTCGCGGATGTACCCATCCAGTGACCTGCACGCGCCCGGTACGTCACCCGCCAGGTACTTGGACCTGGCCAGCTTTACCTTGTGCACCAGGGTCTCCCCCGGTCCCACACCGCGCGAATCGACCAACAGATCGCGAAAGTCATGCGCCCACGCGGCCTGGGTGAAAGTCAGCACCACCGACGCCGTGCCAAAGGTGGAGTTCGTGCCCGTCGCCCCACACCCACTGAGCGACAACGGCGAAGTCAGGTCCGAAGCACAAAAATCAGATCCGCCGCCGCCACCACCAGCCGCACCACCGTCAGGTCCGAATCCGCCCCCGCCGCCGCCACCACCAGCGTTGTAGCCGCCGCCGCCACCGCCACCTCCGAAGGAACCGGAGCCGCCTGCGCCGCCCACGCCGGGACCGGTGCTCGTGAACGCGGCGCCATTCGCGCCGCCGGCGCACCCGCCGCAGTTTCGGGCGCCGCCGGCGCCGAACGTCATCTGTGTGCCGCCTCCACCACCACACGCCGTACCCGCTGTGCACACATTTCCAGGAGCGCCGTCGCCGCCGTCGGGCAGCCCCGCGCCACCACCACTCTCGACGGAACTCGCGCCGCCACCACCGCCGCCGGCGATCAGCACCGGGACAGAGAAGTCGTCGCCCAGTCCCACACCCGAGGCGCCGCCTCCCGCGCCGCCGTCGTTCGCAGCGTTGCTACCACTCCCAGCGCCGCCGCCACCGTAACCGGCGCACACATCCAGGACCTGGCCGAAGCTAACGCCAGACAATGTGCCCGACACCACGTCGCCACTCCCGCCCGGCCCGAGACCGCCGTTGACCGCCTGACCCGCGCTGCCCGTCGCCTGAATGCCCACGCTGGTGACGCCCGCCGGCACCGTCCAGGCAGAGCAGCCCGCGCTCGTAAACGACTTAGTTTTGGCGCCGGCCGGACCGGCAACGACGCCGATCACCGCTAACGCGGAAACAGTCAGCCCAACCATCAGGCGGAGACGCCCGCCCGCCAGCAGGGCGCCAAACTCACGCACTCCACCGAACCACATTCCAATCGCCCCTTCCTGTAGCCGCGCGCCGCCTGGCCGCCGCGATGACCCGATGAACCTAGCTCACCCGCATTATGTTATGCAAGCTACCTAACGTGCCGTGCTGGCGCGTGGCGCATGATTCGCCCGGCCGCTGTCTTGCCGCGCGCCGGTGGAGTCAATCTCGGTAGGCAACCGCATAACGCAGCGAAATCCGATGTGGCTTGTCGACGTGTCGATGGCCTCGGGCTGGCGCGCAGCGGGCCGGTAGCGCAGGCAGTAGTTGGGCGCGCAGAGGTGTGAGCCGCCTTTGATGACGCGGCGGGGAATGTGTGCGCCCGGACGCCCGAAGTCATAGCTCGCGTCGGGAGACTCGATCCGTGGGTTCCGAGCTGGACCACAACAGGGGCTGGCGGAAGCGTCCGCGCCCGCGCCACGAGCCGAGTAATAGTCGGAGGTCCACTCCCAAACGTTTCCGGTCATGTCGTCGAGGCCGTAGCTGTTGGGAGGGAACAAGCCAACAGGAGTGGTTCCCGCCCACCCTTTGGCCCCGGTGTTGCGCCACGGGAACTCTCCTTGCCAGGAGTTGGCCATCAGCTCGCCGCCGGGTCGCGAATCGTCTCCCCAGGCGAAGATCGCGCTCTCGAGGCCGCCGCGCGCTGCATACTCCCACTCCGCCTCGGTGGGTAGCTCTTTCTCCGCCCACTGCGCGTACGCCTCGGCGTCCTCGTACGCGATGTGGGTTACAGGATGGTCCTGGCGTCCGGAGTTGTCGCTGGCCGGTCCCCACGGGTGGCGCCAGTCGGCCCCCGGCTCGTAGGCCCACCACCGAGCGGGGTCATTTAGGGGCACCGGGCTAGGCGTAGGGTGGAACACGAGCGACCCAGGCGTCAGCAGCGCGGGGTCGGCATCGGGGTACATGGCCGGGTCGAGCGGACGCTCGGCAACCGTGACGTGGCCTGTGTCGTCGACGAACCGGGAAAAGTCAGCGACCGTCACCGGCGCTTGGTCGATCAAGAAGCCCTCCATGGCGACGTCGCGCACGGGCGCCTCCTCGGGGTAAAACAGGTCGCAGCCCATGCGAAAACTTCCCGCCGGGATCTCGACCATCTGATTGTCCCTAGTCAGCATCAGGCGTCAACATCTCAGTGCGCTGATCGCATCGTCGATCAGCATTGCCCCAATCACGAGACAGATTATGGCGGTGATCGCCTGATCGTCGGCAACGAACTGCCGGCATCACCCGATTGGGTGATGCCGGACCAGTTCTCCCGCACGGGCGGTGGTACGTGTCCTACTTGAACTGTTCGCCGAAGATACGCCGCGCGCCGGCCGCGCCGTCGTTGAAGAGGAAGAACGCCTTCGGCGCCACGCCACCCTGGCAGGCATCGCCGTCCGAGTTGAAGGGGTTGGCCGTGCAGTTAGACGAGGCCGGCTCGGCGACCGCGAGAGATAGACCGCTAGTTGAGCGCTTGATCCCGGTCGGCGTGTCGAGGTGGAACGTCGGGTTGGCAGCGTTGGAGAAGTGGCCCACGAAGAGCAGATGCGACTTGCCGATCTTCTGCCGATATGTGATGAACGGCGTGTGCCCGGCGAAACTGATGTCCGGCACATCGGCGTCGCCACGCGTGCTCGAGAGCGGCTTGCCCCCGTTGGCAAGCTCAAAGTGGGTTCCTCCGACCAGCCGCGATGCGAAGATCCGCTTTACCCCTTGGAACTCCTCTGCCCAGACGACCCATGGGACGGTCGGTTGCCCCGAGGTCATGGTCCCCGCGGCGACCCGCGGGTCCTCGGCGTCCGCATTTGGGCTGCGATTCAACGTGCACTTGTTCTCCGCCGCCTTGGACGCGAGGCATGCCCCGGCGTGGTTCGGTCCAGACGTATCCAGGACCTCCCCGCCGGCGGTGTTGTTGCCGACCGCCTCCCAGAAAAAGCCTCCGTCGTCGGTGCCCTGATCGACCGTGTCACCGGCCACCGCCTTGGCGGCGAAGACGCGCTCGTTGGTTACACCGAAGTGACCGCCCTTTCCGACCTCGTACCAGACGACCCACGGCACCGCGTCGTTGGTGCCGGTGAAGGCGATGTCGGGCTCGATCCCAGCACGGGCGGGGTCGACATTGAGCGACGGCTCGCTCGGCGATGAGATCGGCGATCGCTCGACGCCCACCTGCTGCCAACAGAACCCACCCTCGGGTGCACCACCCGCGGGTTTCGTCCCCGCCGGGCACGTCGTCGTGCCAGGCCCGATCGGCCGGACCACGAAGATCTGGTTCTTGGTCGGTCCCTGCTCCTGCCAGACGATCCATGGACCCGGCGCCGCGGGATTGACCGCACTGCCGCCCGCCACGTCTGGATTCTCCGCGTTCTTGTCGGTGCGGATGTTGAGCGAGGGCGGGCTCGTCGGCCCCGCTGCGCTTGAGCCATTGCGGCCCTGGCCCGCGAAGTCCCACAGGTCGGCAGTCGAGTCGAAGCGGGCGGCGAAGATCTCCTTCTTGCCGAACGGGCTCGTGTTGTCCTCGTACCACGTGGCCCAGGGAACAGCACGGCCTGCGCCGGCGAAGTCGATTGAGGGCGCCTCGCCGTCTCTGGCCTGATTGAAGTTCAAAGAACCCGTGAAGGTCGGCGAAGCGCTCGAGGCGCCGCCGACCGTCCCGCTGCCCTTGGTCACCCAGGAGGTCCCATTGAAGGCCCGGGAAAAGATCTGCTGCGCGCCCGAGGTCTTCTTCTCAAAGTCGGTCCACGGGACCGCCGGCTGCCCCGCGACGACCGACCCGCCGACGGCATCGAGTTCGCCGGCGTCTTGCTTAGGGCTGATGCCGGCGGCCGAGTCCTTGTCGACTCGCCCGTCGAGGTCTACGAAAGTCGCGGCGGCTGCGGTGCCGGCGCTGAGCAGAAGCGCGGCGGCGGCCGCGATTGCCCCGCGCCGTCCAACAGCGTGTCCTCGTTTCATCGGTACCCCCGGTCCTGGGCTCTGGTAACCGTTTCCCTAACTATACGCCAATCGGGGCGCCCGCGGGGACAGTTCCTGACTACGACTTGCCGGCTCCAAAGGCATACAGCTTGCCGTTCCACGCGGGGACGAAGACGTGGCCGTTGACGACCGTCGCGGGTGCATAGACGCTGCCGGTGATGGTCGAGCTGTGCCAGAGCTCGCGTCCCGTGACCGCCTCGAACGCGTCCTCGGTGTTGTCCGCACCGTCGCCGTAGTAGACCACGCCGTTAGCGATGGTCGGCGGGGGCAAACCGATCGCCTTCTGGAGCCCAACGGGGCGCTGCCACGCAAGTGATAGGCGGCAGTTGCGTTTTGCCTTCAGCGCCACGAGCCCGTGCTTGAACGGACCGCTACTCGAGTCTGACGTGTTCGCCACATAGAGCATGTTGGTCGCTGGATCCCACGCTGGATCCCCCTTGAAGCCGGCCCGCGGATAGGCCCCCATCTGGAGCCGCTGGCTGTCGCGCGCTCCGAGCTTGCTGCCCACCGAATAGACGAACAGCGCGCCGGTCTTGTTTTCCGCCGCGGCCAGATTGACCGGACAACCCGCGGGCCTGAACAGCACCGGTGTGGAGCCGAAATCCTCGTCGCTGTACGAACCGAGCTTGGGCTTCACCGCGCTGCGCACGCGGAGGGACGGAGAAAGCTCCAGAACCGACTCTGAGTGGCGGTAGTTGTAGGGCCTTCCGAGCGCGTTGCCGGTCGCGGCGAGAACGTCCTGGCTGGAGGGATCCACGCTCACGCCTCCCGGCCCCCATACGCTGCCGCCCGAGACTCCGCCGGACGGAGGACCGGCCGGATAGAAGCGATGGAGAATGGCGTGCCGGGCAACTCCGATCTCGGCAAGCCCGCCGTGGTACGGGGGGTAGCTGCAGTGGCTGGCGATCGGCACGTACAACCTGTTATCGAACAAGTTCAGGCCGCCGTAGACGCTCTCCTCGACAGGATCGAAGACGTTCTGCACAGGCCAGCCGGGCTCGTCGGCTCCAGTTGCGAGGTCGAGCGCGTGAACCGCGCCGTCGCCCCCGGCAACGTAGACGACGCCCGCGTGTTTCGAAATGAACGAGATCGCACCCGCTCCGCCGACCCCGAACACGCCGTCGGGCATGTCGAAACACTTGGTGGCCTCCGAGCCGAGATTCTTCTTCCAGATGACCCGACCCGTGCTCGCACGGATCGCGTAGAACTCGCCGTGCTCGGTGCCTTCGTAGACGATGCTCCTGAGCGAGCCATTCACTCTGACCCCGGCCGCCTCCACGGGCTGGGCGATCATCACAGCACCTAGGTCCGCGCTCCACAGCTTGTGGATGTGGCGAGCATCCGCAGGGCCAAGCGTCGACCCTCGATCGGCATAGTTCGTGCGCTGTGCGTTGAAGCCCTCGGTGGTCCAGCTGATCGGGGATGAAGTCTTGGCGGCCGCCGCGGCGGGCCTAGCGTGGAGGATCCCCATGGCAGCGCCAATCGCGACCACGCACGCGGCCACAAAGCCGAAGGCGATCCGCCGTGCCGCCGCGCTGCTGGCCCGACTCGGCCTGCGCGTCCGTCGACTACGACTGACCACCTCACCCCCAGTCGGTTCCGAAACGACGGCAGGCACCATACCGGACGTCGCAAGGACAGCCGAGCGGGGTGTGCGGTCGCAGGTTCTTTAGCCTGACCGGCATGCGGAAGGTTCTCGTGACGGGCATGTCGGGAACCGGAAAGTCGAGCGCGCTGGACGAGCTGCGCAGACTCGGCTTCCAGGTGGTCGATACCGACGAGCCGGGCTGGACCGAATGGTCTGACGCCGAAGGGGGATACCTATGGCGCGAGGACCGGATCAGAGAGCTGCTCGAGCGCGACGGAGGCCCACCGCTCTACGTCTCGGGGACGGTCTCAAATCAAGGCCGGTTCTACGGGTACTTTGACGCGATTGTTCTGTTGAGCGCTCCCGCCCCGGTGCTCCTCGACCGGATCGAGAGCCGGACTACGAACCCCTTTGGGAAGACTCAGGAACAGCGGGAACGCATTCTTCGAGACCTCGCCGAAGCCGAACCGCTCCTTCGCAGGACGTGCACACATGAGATTGACGCGACACAGCCCCTCGGGGCCGTGGTAGAGGAGCTGGCAAAGCTTGGCGAAGGGGCCTCCGCTTAGCGCAGCGCGGCGTCGCGCCTTGGCACCCCCGATCCTGATGCGCGTGATGGGCTAGCGCCGTGCGCTGCGCCCCGCCCCGGGTGGCCGGAGCGGGGCAGGCAGATTTATCGCGCCGGGCTACGGCGCCGGGGCGCTCCAGATGAACGTGCCCCAGTTGGTGAGATAGTCCCGCCCCGTGGGCGGGATCACCTCGGTCGCCTGGTAGACCCGCGAGCCCATGGCGACGCCCATCGAGTAGTCACCCCAACGACAGCCGCCATAGTTGGGTCCGACGAAGGCGGCGTAACAGGTAAAGGAATCCTCCGGGGCGGCTCCTGCCTTGGCGACGTGTATGTCGCCGCTCGGGCCCGCCGGGGTGAACCTCACGTATGCGCTGCTGGGGTAGTAGCTGTGGCCGCTGAGGGTAAACGCCATGTAGCCGTGGCCCGCGCTGTTGACCGCGATCACGGGATAGATCAGATTCTGGCCCTTGACGGTCACGTACCCCTGCTTTGCGACGGTGGCCCTGATACCCGAATTGGTCAACTTGGGCGTGATTTCGAACCACGCCGCTCCATCGCCGCTGACGGTGGCTGTGTCTGCCTCGGCGTAAAGCTTGCCGCCCGTGTAGGTGACCTCCATGATGGCGTCGAAGTCGGCCTGCAGCTGGCCCTCCGGATCCTGGTTGGCTTTGCCAAGCGGGATTGGCCCCGCCTTTTGTGCAGCGTCCGGCGGGAACGCGTAACGCTCACTCTTGACCTCGGTCCCGAACATGGGCGGCGCGGCGGGCGTGGCGAGGTCGGAGGTGTCGTGCATGGCGTACACCTCGAGCCGGTTGTCGGACTGCGCGTTGCCATCGCTCTCGACGAAGTACTCCGTATTTGGCGCGAACTTCGCGCCCGGCGGGGACTGGGCCGGCGTGATGTAGATGGGCGTCCCGAAATTGTCGATCGGTAGCCGGTAGGTGAAGAAGGTCGGCGGGATGCCCGTGTGCGAGACCTGCTCGATCGTCTGCTTGGAGACCGCGTAGATGATCACGCCGTTGAAGGCGTTGCTGCTCACGCCAAACTCGTCGGTGTCGATGTAGATCCCGTTGTTGTCGACCCCGAGCTGATCGAAGTCGCCGAAGCACGGACACCCAGGGTTGTGCTTGTCCGCCGTCGAAAACGACCAGATTTTGTAGCTCCCCAGCGGGTTGGAGCCGTTGCTGATCGCCAAGAACTGGGTCGGCGGCGCCGTCGAGGTCCCAAACGGCGCGATGAACTCGGTGAGGAACCAGCGCCGAGTCGAAGCGTCGTAATAACAGCGCGGATCGGAGAAGAAGTCCGACGAAGGCTGCTTGAAGAAGGCGTAGGACGGCACCGTCTTTGAGAGCTGGTGTCCGCTTGGGTTATAGAAGGCGAGCGCGTTGTTGATGAATTCGCCGATCACCGCGTTGCCGGCGCACAGACCCTGGTCGGGGGGCTCGAGGTCGATGCCGCCGTTCGCCGCGGCCTGCTGGGGGCCGCTTATGCCAAAGAACCCGGACTCCCCCGGGACCTGACCGCCGGTGACAGGAATGTTTCCCGAAACCCCCAGCCTCCCCGCCCGAAGCCGGTGCCTGAGGATCGCCTGATCGACAACGTGATACTTGGATCCCGCCGGGCGCGCTCCGAGTTTGGCGCCCTGACGGTAGACCCGCTGGTGGCCGCTCCGGGCGGTGCTCGCGAGCCTGGCCAAGTTGACCTGGCCGACGTAGTGAAGCTTTGCCCTCGTGACCGTCACCCGCGGAGCGCGCGCCGTCCGGGAGGCTCCTGCCGCAGACACGAGAACCACCCCCACCGCCAACGTCGCGATAAACGCAAAGGCCACTCCCCCGAGGCGAAGCGTACGGGCGTGTTTCACGGGTCTCCCCTTTCGGATTCCTGGCTATGAATCAGCAGCCGCCTCAACGAACGCCGTGAACCTACCTCACCCACGTGGCGTTAGGCGAATCGCCTAACACGGGGCCTTAACCGTGGCGCGATGAGCGGGCAGGAGCGCTGCCGCCCATAGCCCCCGGACATATCCGCAGACGAGCGAGTCTCGGTTCCGAGGCGCTAGCGTAGGCAGCCTTGACCCCGATGTCAGGCGCCCGGACACAGACCCCGAGTCGACCCATTGCCGCGGCTGCACCGGCACCGATGGAGATGGGGTTCATAGCAAGGCTCAGCGACGACCTGCGGCGCGAGCGTCGGATCCGCCGTCGCGCAAAGCTGCCGCCGGGGAGCACCGCGCCGAGTTGGTCGCACACCAAGCGGATCATTTCGGACCCGCTCGGGCTCCTGCTCGAGCACGTGCAGCGCTACGGCCCGGTCTTTACGCTGCGGCTGCTCCATGAGCCGATCGTCTGGGCGGTCGGCGCAGAGGTCAATCATCAGATTCTCGTCAGCGACTTCGACGCGTTCCAATGGCGCGAGGGGCGCTTCGCCGACCTCTGGCCCCTCTTGGGCGACGGGCTGCTGAACACTGACGGGCCCTACCACCGGGACTTTCGGATCCTGATGTTGCCCGCCTTTCATCGCGACTACATCGCATCGGTCGCGGAGACGATGATCGAGGAGGCGCTTGCCGCAGCCGAAGCGCTGCGGGTTGGCCAGCACTTGGAGATCTATGGTTGGGTTCGCGAGCTCGCGCTGCGCATAGCGCTGCGAGGCCTGCTTGGGATCGAGGCCGCAGACGGGCGCGACCGGGCCTTGGCGACGGCATTTGAGGCGTCGCTGGCGATCCACGGCGAGCCGGTGCCGGTGCAGATGTTGCCCCTGCCGAAGACTCCACTGGCGCGAGCGATCGCGGCGCGGCGCACGCTCGACTCGATGGTCCGCGCGGAGATCGAGGAACGTCGGCATCGAGGCCACGCCGGGTCAGGCGTCCTGGGCCTGCTCCTGAGTTCCACCGACGATCGGGGCGAGCCGCTTAGCACCAGCGTCGTGCGCGACCAGGCTGTCACGCTGCTATTCGCCGGCCACGACACCACGACGACAGCATTCACGTTCCTGGTGCACGAGCTGGGACGCCATCCGCAGGCCCGCGCCGCCGTGGAGGATGAGCTGGATCGGGTCCTGCGGGGGAAGAACCCGACCGCAACCGAACTTGACGGCAGCGCCCTCCCGGTGCTCGAGCGATCGATCAAGGAGACGCTGCGGCGATATCCGCCGGCTTGGGTGGGGCCGCGGCGCACAACCCGCGATGTGACGCTTGAGGGCGTGCCCGTCCCCTCAGAAATCGGTGTGCATTACTCATCCTGGGTCACGCACCACCTGGCGCACCTATATCCGGAACCATTCCGGTTCGATCCTGACCGCTTCCTGCCCGGGCGCGAGGCGAGCCTCCCACGCGGCGCCTATGTGCCCTTCGGAGGAGGGTCGCGCACATGCCTGGGTAAGCGTTTTGGCGAATACGAACTGCGCACGCTCGCTGCCGTCCTGTTTAGTCGCATCCGGCTCGAGCCCCTTTCACGCCAAGAGCCCCAGGTGGTGACGACGCCGACGCTCGGCCCAAAGGGTGGCCTGCGCTTCGTTGTCCGGGCCCGCTAAGCGATCGAGCCGCGTCGGTCGCGACGTCTATGTCGTCCACCACGACGTTTATGTGGGAGATGCCGTGGACATCTCGTCGCGGCGAAAAGTCGGTCATCAGACCCGCTCGACGGTCACCTCGGTGCCGTGGACGCTGGTGCTGTGGCCCATGTCGCTTTCGACTCCCGGATTCAAGGTGTTGACGTTGGCCGTCCCGGGCTCGCGCTTCGGCCAACGGCCTTTCGGCGAATAGATCACGCCGCGCGGCAGACCTTCGGACAGCTCCACGGTCAGGTTCAGCAGTCCCACCTCGCTTTGAAGCCGCACCGCATCACCGGCGGCGAGTCCGCGCTCGGCCGCGTCTGCTGGATGCATCATCACGGTCGCGGCGCCGATTCGGCGGGTCAGCTTGGCATCGTTCGCAAAGCTGTCGTTGAGAAGCCACGGAGACGCCGGCGAGAGCAGACGGAGCCGGTCACGAGCAGGTCGCGGGTCCGCGTGGGGCTCCGCGAGGCGGGGGTGGCCGTCGGCCTCGGCGCGCCCGGACGCGATTTCGACACAACCGGTCGGAGTCGGGAACCGAAGGTCCGGGAACTGGATCGCCGGCTCCGGCTGCAGCCATACGGTGCCGCGTGCCGCGAGCTCGGCGAAATCAAAGCCGGTGGGCTCGAGCACCGTCGCGATCACCTCGGCGTCGCTTTCGTGCAGCTGCGGCTCGTCGAAGTCCATTGCGGCGGCCAGCCGACGGAAGATCTCGGTGTTCGGCAACGACTCGCCAAGCGGTTCGATCACCTTGACCTGGGCGCTCAGGCTGAGATGGAAGTACGAGGCGACGATGTCGTCGCACTCGAGGAAGCTGGCCGCCGGAAGCACGATGTCGGCGTAATCGGTGGTGTCGGTCGCGAACAGGTCGGCGGCGACGATGAACAGGTCCTCGCGAGCGAGCGCGCGGTGCAATCGCTTCTGCTCGGGGTTCGAGGCGGCGATGTTGATGTTCCAGCAGAACAGCGCGCGGCTGAGATCGCTGTTCTCAAGGCGCTGAGCCAGGTCCATGTGGCTGACGGGCTCAGGCATACCGTTTCGTAGCACGGCGCCGCTCAAGTAGTCCTCGTCGAGATGGCGGTTCTCGGCTCCGTTGAGATACAGCACTCCGGTGCCCGCCTTGCCGAGGTTGCCGCTGAGCGCAGCGAGCTGCGCGACCGCTCGGACCGCATTGCCGCCACGGGGCTGCCGCTGGAAGCCCTGGCCGATCCAAAGCAACGACGGCCCGGCCCCGTACAGCCGCGCGGCCCGCTCGATGAGCGCTGTGGGCACCCCCGTGATTCGTTCTCCCCACTCGGGAGTGCAGTCCTCAAGCAGTGGCTCGAGTTCGCCGAAGCCGACCACGTGATGCTCGAGGAGCTCGCGATCGAGCAGTCCGTCACGACGGATCACGTGCGCCATGGCAAACGCGAGCGCGGCGTCGCTGCCCGGGAACGGAGCAAGATGGAGGTCGGCTGCGGCCGCCGTCGGGGTGCGGACGGGGTCTACGACGACCACTTGGCCTGGCGACTCGGGCAGCCACTGGTCGTGTTGGTGGGGGGCCGATGCCGACGGGTTGGCGCCCCACACGAGAATGCAACGCGCGTCCCGCGCCGTGCGCGGGTCGAAGCCATCCAAGGAGGTGCCGTACACGTACTCGAGCGCGACATGCCCGGCGTTGTTGCAGATCGTGTCCGGGTCGACCTCGGTGGCCCCGAGCCGGTTGAAGAATCGCTGCGGGAAGTGGTAGCCGAGCAGCGCAAAGGTGCCTGTGTAGTGGGCATTGAGGATCGCCTCACTCGGCACGACCGCCAAGCGCTCGGCAATCACTCCGAGTGCCTCTTCCCAAGAAACCGCTTCGAACTGGCCCGCTCCCTTGGGGCCGCTTCGCCGCAGGGGATGAAGCAGCCGGACCTCCGGGTCCAGCAACACGCCGTTATAAGCGGTTGTGCACTTGACGCACAGCCGCCCGCGGCTGACCGGATGCGAGCGGTCGCCACGAACGTGACGGACCTGTCCATCGCGCACGACCACCTCTACGCCGCAAGCGTCGTAGCAATCGCGCGGGCACGTTGTGAGGACAACCTCGTCCACGGCTTCGACCGGTCAGTCTACGATGACGAGTTCCCGGAGACGGGCAAAAATCGCTTCACCCCGAGCACCTCCAGGGGCCGTTGCGATTCGCGCTCGTATAGCGAGACGGATTCGCAACCCAGCTGCCGTGCGGCCGAGGTGATGCGAATCTTGCCCACGCCGTCCTTGCCGGAAAGGTACGTACCCTACGCGCGTGTCGTCGCGCCTCTCCCGGCTGTTGCCCGTCTACCTGGTCGTGTTCGTTGGGTTTCTCGGTTACAGCCTGATGATCGCTGTCTTCACGCCGATGATGCTGCGCAACGACAACGGGATGCTGCCGGCGTCCTCCAGCACGGCTCAGCGCAGTGTGATCCTGGGCGTGCTGCTGGCGCTTTATCCACTTGGGCAATTCATCGGATCCCCAATCCTTGGCGCGCTGTCTGATCGCTATGGGCGCCGTCGGATCCTGATCGTTTCGCTCGGCGCCACCACCGCGCTGTATGCCGCGATCGCCTCCGCGCTCGCGATTCAGAGCCTGGCCCTGCTCATGGTGGCCTCGTTCCTGGCGGGCTTGTCCGAGGCAAACGTGGTGATCGCCCAGGGAGCCATCGCCGATGCCGCCTCGCGCGAGGATCGCGAGCGGCTGTTCGGTTACATCTATCTGAGCGCGAGCCTCGCATACGTGGTGGGCCCCCTGGGGGGCGGGAAGTTGGCTGATCGCTCGTTGGCGAGCTGGTTCGGCTATCAAACGCCCTACTGGGCCGTCGCGATCCTGTTACTCGTGGTCCTGGTCGCGATCACGCTGTGGTTCAAGGAGACCAGCCGCCAGACCGGCGAGCAGTCCGGCTACCTGGAGGCGTTCACGAACCTAAGGCGCGTCGTCACCGATCGGCGGCTGCGCGGCCTGTATTGGATCAACTTCGTCCTGTACCTCGCCATTTTCGGATTCTTCCGGGTCTATCCGATGTATCTGGTGGACCGCTTCCACCTAAGCGTGGGCCGGGTGTCTGAGTTCATTGCGTGGGTGGCTGTACCAATCGTGGTCGCCAACGTATGGCTGGTGGGGGCGCTCTCAAAGCGGTTGATGCCACGAAA
>Ga0070741_10007497_pt1 | contig 22527 bp, 19 predicted proteins | sample Coa_R1_4_FD_66440 | JGI IMG/M metagenome (GOLD analysis project Ga0070741, IMG submission 66440) | Surface soil microbial communities from Centralia Pennsylvania, which are recovering from an underground coalmine fire - Coalmine... | ecosystem: Environmental > Terrestrial > Soil > Unclassified ... | reverse complement strand
ACCGGCAGCGTGCAATCCATCTCGCACGTCTTCTTCATGCTGCAGGAGAACCATTCGTTCGACAACTATTTTGGGCGGATGGGGCAGTATCGGGCTAACAAGGGGTTCAACGACTCGTTTGATGGGATGCCGTTGAGCGCCAGTTACTCGGACGCGAATGGGAATTCGGTGTCGCCTTATCACCTGGCGACGGTTTGTACTGAAGACCTGGCGCCGGGGTGGGACCCTACGCATCTGGCGATCGATGGCGGGGCGATGGACCGGTTTCCGCTGGAGACCGAGAACTATCTGCCTTCGAGCATCGACTCGGGTGGGCGGCGCTCGATGGGCTACTACGACTGGACGGACCTGCCCTACTACTACGAGCTGGCGTTCCAGTTTGGGACTAGCGACCGCTACTTTTCGTCGGTGCAGACGCGGACGATTCCCAATCGCATGTACATGTTTGCCGCGACGTCGTTTGGGCACATTAATAATGACAGTCCGCCGGGTGGTGGATGGCAGCAGGCGACGATCTTCGATCGTCTGGACGCGGCGGGAGTGAAGTGGCGCGTCTATCGCGTGGACGAGACGAACTCGCTCGCCGACTGGGCCACGTACTCGCGCGACAGCGGCAAGGTCTTCCCCATCAGCCAGTACTTCACTGACGTGAAGTCGGAGAGCACGACGCCGCAGGTCGTGTTTATCGATCGCGGTGGGGGGTCGGCGGGGGCGGATGAGCATCCGGGGAGCGATATTCAGACGGGCGCGGCGGAGGTGGCCAAAATAATAAATGCACTGCTCGCGAGCCCAAGCTGGCATTCGTCAGCTTTTTTTTTGTCCTGGGATGAGCCTGGAGGATTCTACGATCACGTAGCTCCGGCGGCGATGGCGAAGCCGGACAATATCGCTCCGATGCTCTGCTGCGGCGAGCCCTCGGGCGACTTTGCCCATAGCGGTCTGCGGGTGCCGGTAGTTGTCGTTTCGCCGTGGGTGAAGCCGCATTTTGTGTCGCACGTGGTGCGGGATCATACGTCGATACTGAAGTTCATCGAAGACCGTTTTGGTCTGCAGCCGCTTACGGCGCGCGACGCCAACGCCGACGACATGATGGAGTTCTTTGACTTCTCGACGCCGCATCTGGCGACGCCTCCGTCGCTGCCTTCGCAGCCTACGAATGGCAATTGCAATGCCGGCGCGGAGACCGCCAACAGCTGAGGGGCAGCTGCTGGTTTCTAGCTTCTCGCTTCGAAGCCCTGGACTTTAGTCCAGGGTCGCGCGACAACGTCGCGCGATCTACACGGCCAAACAATCGTCGCGCGATCTACGCGCGGCTATCCCAAGAGACACCAGCGCTCATCGGAACGACTCGATCCGATGAACCGCTACATCGCCATCACCCCTTGCCGGTCCCACACTTGCCAGAACTCGTGCATCTCTTGCGGCTTGCCCAATGACACGCGGACATGATCGTTCATTGCCGGGAACTTTCGCCCGATCAGGATGTTGTTCTTCTTGAAGTGTTCAATGACCTGTTCCGCGGGACGGTGGGCATTCATCATTACGAAGTTGGCGTGGGAGTCGATCGGCTTCAGCATGCGCGCCATTGCCTGATTGAAGAATTCCTGGCGATCGTCGGCGTTGCGTTTGACCGCGGCACGTAAGCCGTCATTGTCGCGCAGCCCGGCCAGCGCTGCTACTGAGACCATGCCATTCAGGCTGATGATCGTGGCATAGCGGCGCAACTCCTCTGCTACTTTGGGCGTTGCCACCGCATATCCCAGCCGCAGGCCAGCGAGTCCATAGATTTTCGAGAAAGTACGACAGACGATCACACGATCATCGTTCACGGGATCATCTAGGAAGGACTTGTAAAGCTCCGATTGCGCTACGAAGTGGTGGTAAGCCTCATCAACGAGTACATGACATGAACTCGGCGCGTGGGCGATGAAATCCTCGATGTTCCTGCGCGGCGTCAAAGAGGCCGTTGGATTGTTGGGATTGCAGATATAAATGAGCGACTCCGCAGTCTTCGTCGCTGCGAGCATGGCTCCGAGGTCGTGCGCGTATTCGTGAGTGAGCGGCGCGATTGCGACTGATGCCCCAGCAACTCGTGCATAACGTTCCACCGCTTCATAAGTGGGCGACGCCTGCACAAGCTGCTTGCCCTTGCCCAGGAACGCCATCGTGGTCATGCGCAAGATCTCGCTCGATCCACATCCCAAAACGATCTGCGAAGGCTGCACGCGATGCAGAGCGCCAAGCTCCTCGGCAAGTTCTCCATAGAACGAAAACGGATACCGATTTGCCTGACCCAGAGCCCCCTGCAGAGCCTCTACCGAGTTCGGTAGTGGGCCGTAAGCATTCTCATTGCTGTTCAGCAGGATCGGTCCCGGTGCAGCCTCCGTGCGTGTAGGCTCGAAGCTGAGCGCAGAAGCCGGCAGTGATCGCAATGGGGAAAGGCCGACAGCGACGCTGGTTCCAAGACTCCGCAGAAAAGCTCTACGCGATGGATGCATAAGGTTCCCTTCACCTCCGCGAAGACTTTACTGCGGTTCTCATTGATTCACCAGCGTGACCTTGGCACTGTGACTCAGGTTGCCACTGGTTCCTGTAATCACCAGCTGATACGTCCCAGTTTGTGCTGGCTTGTTCGGGCTAATGGTCAGAGTGGACTGTCCAGAACCGGTGATTGAACTCGGGCTGAAAGAAGAGCTGGTCCGAGAAGGAACTCCGCTCACACTCAATGCGATAGTCCCGGAGAATCCGTTCAGTGCCGAAATGGAAACGGCATAGCTGCCTGAACTCTTCCGGGCGACCGTCAGGCTCGATGGCGTGGCGGACAGAGTAAAGTCTGCTGCCGCACTCACCACCAGACTGACCGACGCAGTATGCACCAGGTTCCCACTGGTCGCGGTGATGGTTAGCGGATAAGTTCCGAACGGCGTGGCTGACGTTGTACTCACTGCCAAGGTCGAAGATCCGGAGCCGCTAACGGAACTCGGATTAAATGTTGCGGTTGCTCCGGAAGGCAGTCCGCTGAGACTGAAGCTGACAGCTCCATTGAATCCGCCGGTGGACGTAACGTTTACCGTGTAGTTCGCGCCTGAACCCGGCGTAACACTGTTAGCAACGGGAGTTGCAGCGACTGTGAAATCTGACGCTGCGGTGAGTTGCACGAACCTGGCGACCGAAGGTACGCCGGCATTGTTCAGCAGGAACAGCAGGTAGTATCCGGGCGGCGCAATGTTGCCGTTTGCAGGCGCTGTTAACGTGAGGTTTCCGGCATCCGCCACGGTGAACGACATGCCCACGAGCCGCTGGTCCATATTGAAAGCATGCGTAACGCCTCCAGCGCGCACTAAGACAGCGGATGCAATGTTCGCAGCATCCGGCGTCTGGACCGCGAAAGTGCTTCCGTAATTGACACCGGAAGGAGCGCTGGTAATTGTGGGACGCGTGGCTGCTATCACATTGCCAGATCCATCAGTAGTGAACAGATATGCAGGCTTGTATATCTCCATGTGCGACTCGTAGGTGCCGCGCTGCGGATTTCCACCTGCGACCCACACCGTGGCGTCCGGCATGAGCAAGGCCACCGAGTGGTACAAGCGCGCATAAGCATTCGCGCCCGCAGAAGAAAACGTGTTCGTGCTCGGATCGTAAAGATCGGCATTCAGGCTGGCAGTAGCGGTGTCTTCGTCGTTGTAGGAGCCGCCCAAGGCCAACACCTTGCCAGTCGGCAGAATGACGGCGTTCATTTCGATACGCGGCTGGGACATACTCGGGCCGAATATCCAAGATGGATTCGCAGCAGACAAATCAATCAGCTCAGTGGTCGCGGTAGAGGGATTGCCTCCACCCATGATCATCACCCTCGGAGCATAGTTGTTGGCCGGCGTCAGCGGCAGAAGGACGGAGGTGCCATAGGTACGAGTACCGCTGTATCGCGTGGTGGCTACGTTCGTCCACTGATGCGTTATTGGATCAAACATCTGGGATTGCGTGGTTGAGCCGGAGTAAAAGACCTTCCCACTGGGCAACACATGCAGGCGTGGATAAAGAGGCGGTGTCCATCCCGCTGCAAAAGGAGTGCTCCAACCGCTTCCTACGGTGTAGAACTCGACTGTCGTGTTCGTGTTCCCGTTCTCGTCCAGTCCGGAGAACGTGAGCACTCGACCATCGCCGAGGACCGTCACCGTCGGATACCAGCGGCCGTGCGCCATATTTTGCACGTTGGTAAAGCTGTTGGTTGCCGGATCATAAATCGAGTCAGCCAATGCGCCGTGGAAGGGATCGTACTGCGTCGTTCCGCCGTTGATGAATCCTCGTCCATCCGGCAGCACAACCATGCCGTTGCAGAACATATCCCACGCAACCGGCTGCGTTGTGACCGTTCCGGCCTGCGGATCCCAAAGACCCGCTTGATAATTGGTGTTGCCGGCGACATTCCCAGATCCGGAAACGATAACCACTTTGCCATTGTTCATCAGCGCTGCATGAACCGGATTTATCGGCATGGTGTACGGCAATGTGGTCCAACTTCCCGTAACGTTGGCCTGCGCCGAAGCGCGCGGAGTAAGGATGCTGACGACTAGATACGAGCAGACGATTGCCTTCGAGACAAGCTGGCGCATGGATAACCTCTCGATGTGGAAAGTCGGAGCCGAGGGGGAAGAGCCCTAAACGCTAAAACTGAAAAAGGAAAAAAGCTCGAACGGTCGAGGTGATAGCTACGAGCGCTTCAGAGCCGGGGGGAAGTAGGGGGAAACTGCTTTGAGTATCCTGCTCCAGCTTGGGAAACTTGTCAATCGAACTCAAATTTCGCGCTGTGCCTGTTTCTGACTTGCACTTTCAATCCGCCGATGGATGCGCCATGATGCGGGGCACATCCAGTTTTCTATTGGCTCCGCTGGCCAGAGTGATGAAATCGGAATGCTGACGGATGGAAGCGAATACTGCATCGATGCGCGTCGATCTGAACTGTACGATCCCGGCTCCGGCACCTTCCGCCAAGCCGGGCTTTCACGGTGACCGCCTCGCTTGTCTCCGCCGGACTTCCCGGATTGAAACTCTTCACCACGGCCATGCTCAAAAACAGCAAGGTTTCTGATCTCAGAGGAACTCAGCAGCTGGTGTACGTCCAGTGGGTCATTCATTCGTCAAAAGGCGTTTGCTCGTTGCCTTCGCCTTCAGCTGGGCATGGCTCGTCTGGGTTCTCTGCCGTGCCCTTCAGTCCGAAAAATGCTCGTTCTTCGGGTGTCATCTTCCGCCCGAACGCTTGCCTGAATTTGAGCTCGAAATCCGGCGTAAGCCAGGGACGCTGATCGTCGAGTGGATGCATCGGAAGCCTCTCAGTGGGCATGTGTAACCGATTCGCACAGTTTTTTCCGTGAGTGTGTGCAGCGAGAGGGAAACTCGAATCAGCGCTTAGCAGGTTCTAACACAGAGAACCGCCAGCCGCTCCGGACTGTTCTTGGCCTGTGGATACGGACTTATATCGCGAGCTGCCATCAAGAGCTGGGTGGAGAGGCGGACGATCGACGGTGGTGGAAGAGCAATCGCCACCACTCTACACCGCGCTGTGGCATCCATTTCGGGAATAGGAAGAACCAGTACTAGGAAAATAGCGGTGATAATTACACCAATAATAACCGACTTGGCTCGGTCAGACATTTCTCTTCGCAGCGGACGAAGGACTTTATCAGAAGATCTCCCGCCGGTTCAACATACCTGCAGGCCGCCTCTTGCTGTTGGAGTCGATGTCGATTTGGCCGAAAGCTGCAAGCCCAGTCAACAGCCGCTTCTGTCCAGAAGCTTAGAAGCTCGCAGCTTGATTTTGCGCCTTTGGTCTCACCTTCGCAGCTTTCTATTCGCGGGCGAGCGGGGTTTTCTTGGCGTTCATTTTGCCAGCCTGGCCTAAATCAGCGCGGCCATCGCGACGTGATCCTGACGCAACACACCCGCGAGCACGACGGGTAGAGTTCGAAGTACCGCCAATTCCGACCTTGAAGACGAGCCTTCTGTTGTTGCGTGATCCTGCCGGTAAGGGACGAGCCTCATCAGAGGGCGTTTCATTTTGTGCTCGTGCAATTGGCTGGTAGCCAGCAGGCTTTGCTTTTCAGCCGTTCAGAAGCTTAACGGCTTAGCAGCTTGCCACCGGATGTGTTCTCTGATGGGACCTGAAAGCCAGCATTGCATCATTCATGTCAGTGAAGAGCTGATTGCCTTGTTGTACATCCCGAGTTTCTCGCTGGCACTCGCAAAATTTCATGTATCGGATCGTCGCCGCGCTATAGCTGTCGTGCAGCCGGCCACACTCGACGCAATTCGTCTCGGCCATGACTTCTCCAAATCGATCTTACGGTGATCACACATTGGATGCGTCAGATTGCGCCACGGGCAACACGAGACGAATAAAATTTGCTCTACCCGCGCCAGCAGCACAGGAATTTCGGCAACGTTACGGCACTCCCTGCAACGTCCCGCATGGTAGCGGCGTCTTATTGTTAATCACCCGCCAATGTCATTCGCCCAATTCAGCAAACTGAGGATGCGACCCTACTTTTCAACATGCACGATTTCCTAGGGTCAAATGCAATGTACCTGGTGTCAGCGCCCGCTGATGCAGAGAACGATCAGGAAGAAGTCGGTTTTCTGCGTGCGCTCAACCAGGAGCTCGCAAGTGAACTCTTCCAGACTTGCTGTGAGCTACAGCGTGATCCCTCCTCGCTCAATCCTTTAGAGCTTTCGGCTCTCGTGTACACGCTTCAGATCATCAGCGGGAGACTTCGACAACTGGAAAATTGGAGCGCGTCGCCAAATTGATTTCAGCTATGGAGCCGGATGCTCACGGGAACAGATTCTTCATTCGGAGTAGCTTGGATGCCCGAAACCAGCAACTCTCGTTTCCCGGCTTAACGGTTGTTCTTAAAGAGTGCCGACTGTTGAATTCAGCGAGATAGTGTCTTGGCTCCACGTCGAAGCGGTATGGGCGACTAGTTTTCTTTCACGAGACTAGCCACCGTCATCTCGAAGACATTCGCTAGTTTGACTAAAGTCGAGATCCGCAGATCCTTGGTTCCCGTTTCAATTGCGCCAACGAATGAGCGCCCGATGTTTGCGCGATGCGCGAGCTCCTCCTGATTCCATCCGCGACGCTTTCTTAGATCGCGAACCCTCACTCCAACCAACCTCCGAATCTGTTGTGGGTCTTGCATCGTGACACCACAATCCGGATTTTGCTACCTTTCGTCCACCCACTCTCGTTGGACATACTTTCGTGTACAATATATTTTAGAGTTCGTTTTGAGGTTTAGCGTCCGAGCTCCCGACTTATGGTGCCCTTTCTTCAGGTTTTGGAAAATCGTGGAAGCAGTTCTGCGGACGCAACATGCCGGGGCGTGACTCGGGAACTGAATCCGTTCGAAGCAGACTACCTCGTTGAAGACGTATTTCTCATTATTCGCAAAGGCCAGAGCTCTGATGGCACCAAAGGCCCCCGCAAAAGCTCGGGTTTTGCAGATGCGTTGTCATTTGGCCATCTCGCGTCAACGCGATCTCAGCAGCGGGCCTGGTTGTCGCAAAAGCAGAAGCCGGGAAGTGGCCAAGGACTTTCATGACGGACTTAATCGCTTCTACGGACGCTCTGCCCGTACGTGCTTGTCTCGTTCGCTCTAGTCGGGAAATCCCCAATGCAAGAGCGCAGGAGCACGCAAGTGACCATGCCGCCATAAAGCGATTGCAGTTAGGAGACAAAGAAGCACTAGGAATTCTTTATGACCGATACAGCCGTACGATCTTGAGCGTAGGCTTGCGGATTCTCCGAGATCGCAGTGAAGCCGAAGACCTGGTTCAGGAGGTTTTTGTTTACATTGTAAGGAAGTCGAACAGCTTCGATTCAGCAAAGGGGCCATTTGCGTCTTGGCTGCTGCAGATCGCTTACTGCCGCGCTCTTGACAGAAGAAACTATCTGATCGCGCGCAAATTCTACGACTACTGCAATATCGACGAGATTATCGAATCCGGTGGTGGGGCGCATCCTTCGACCGAGAATCTGGCCGAACGCCTTGAATTAAAACGAGTCTTTGAACAGGCATTCGCCCAGCTGACCGGAGCCCAGAAGCGGACGCTGGAACTGTTCTTCGCTCAGGGTTACTCCCTTCGCGAGATCAGCATTCAGATGGCGGAAACTCTGGCCAACGTCCGCAACCATTACTATCGCGGGCTGAAGCGATTGCGCTCTGTGGTGATGAGTGTTAAGAGCTAACCTTCCCATGCTCGTTTTCGACCTCTTACGGCCACGTACTCGGGTAAAAAATCAAACATTGTGCCGGAAACATTAAACGTGAAACTGCAGGTGCTCTCGCCAGGATGAATGTTCGTTCGGCATATGATCGACACTCTTCCACGTCCAAAGAACGCTGATTCCAGCATCCAAAGAACGCTGATTCGTCCGCCGCACGCTGCCAATGCTCGTTGTGGAGCTCATTTTACACACGCAGAAATTTGCCCGAACTCCTCGCTAGCGCTACCGTCTTCGCTGAATCGAGCCCTGTGGTACTGGGCGAGTTGGACGAGTGTTCATGAGCCGAGGTTGGCGGAGACAGAATGAGATATCCCAAAGGGAGCATCATAATTACTGAAGAGGGAGATGTCCCCCTGTTGCGACATGTACGCAACTGCCGCTTCGTCAGCCAGCCGCAACTCTTTCATCTGCTTCAGCATGATGCCGGATTCATGAATGTTGTGGCTCACGCCTGGCGCCTCAAGCGGCTGCTGCGGGGCGGCTACATCCGCATCTTGAACGGCCATAGGCATCGGCGTTCGGCTATTTACTCAATCGCTCCGTTGGGATTGCTGGAACTCGAGAGCTATGGCGACTATTGCCTTTCTCTGAACTCAGAGACTCGGCATATGCCTCATCCGCTCCAAGTCCACCACTGTCTGGAGTTGAACGATATTCGCCTTGCACTCATTCGAAGTTCTCTGCTCGTGAGCTGGAGATCAGAGGTTGAAATTGCCTCCGACAATCTTTTCCACGGAACGTATGTAAAGAACTACGATGCCGTGGTCGCGGTGCGCATCGGGCAAGAGAGCCGCATATTTGCGCTCGAATATGAACGCACGCGAAAAGACGCTCGAAGGTATGCTCTGATCCGCAGCAAATTTGAAAACGAGATCAACGCTCCCTGCATCGTTTACCTGGCCTCATCATTCCGAATCGCACGTCTGCTCGCGCTACACCTCACTCCGTCAACTAAACCGGTGGCGATCGCCCTGGCGCACAGCTTTCGCGAGCAGCTTCTGGGAACTGAAGCCATAACCAATGTTCCCAACCGAGTCGTCTCTCTCAGCGCCTTTCTCGCGAGCGCCCCGCGCCTCCCGTCACCCCGGAGCGCAGTATTGGATTACGACAATGACCGCGAGCACATACTTTCCACATTGGGAGATCTAGCAGATGGAGGAGAGCCGTGGAACGCCTGAAAAGGTAATACCGGTGATCAGCTTGCGAGCCGAGGATGAGATTTGCCAAGGGAAGCATCGTTATAAGCGAAGATGGAGATGTCCCGCTGCTGCGGGAGGTGCGCAACTCCAAGTTCGTGAGCCGCGATCAGCTCTTCTGGCTTCTCAATGTCAACGGAGACCTCAGTCGCAGCACCTATTTCTATCGCTTGGAACGTTTACTCCGTCGCGATTATGTTCGTACCCTGCCTGGTTTGTGTTGGCAGGGTTCAGTGGTTTACTCCATCGCTCGTCCCGGACTGCTCGCTCTCGAAGGTCACGGCGACTTGAATCTCGTCCTGCACTCACGCACTCGCCACCTGCCTAAGCCTTACCGCGCGTATCACGCGCTTGAATTAAATGAGATTCGCCTGGCGCTGGCGCGCAGCTCTCTGCTCGCCGGCTGGCTCTCAGGCTTGCAAATCGCCTCCACCAACCTGCTCGTTTCAAAATTTCAACAGGACTACGACGCCTTGGTCAACATATGGGTGGGCGATAAAATTCACGAGTTCGCGCTTGAATATCATCGATCGCTCGCGACGGCTGGTACATATCGCACAATGAGGGATGCTCTTGGCGCCGAACGCGAAGTCGCGAGCGTTCTTTACCTGACACCCAGCGCGGATTTGATGCTGGTGCTGCTGGGGGAGCTCACTCCAAATTCCGCGCCGATTGCGTTCGCCACTTCCCGTCAGTTCTGTCGCCAGCTCCTGGCGACGCGGGTGCTGACCGCGGCCGACAAAGGTGCAGTTGATTTTGGTACGTTCCTCGCTTCGGCTCAGACTCGCAACGATGCTGTAGGTATGTGAATCTCTCTGAACTCTTCTGCTCGCCCGTGCAGGCCACGCTAAGCTCATCTCTGGCTTCGCGCCACGATAGGTGGGGTTGCCCGTCGACGGGCCGAACTGCTCTTTCGTTTGTTATCAGCCGCGGGACGGTAGAGGTGCGCCATCACTCGTTGCAAACAGAGGACGCATAGCCTTACGTTTCGGATCAACAATAATCCCCAAATGACTGAGACGTTGGACGCAGCAGAGATTAGTCAACGAGCCAGAGCGATCTCCTAAGATAGGACAAAAGTTATGGGATACCGGTCTCAGAAGATTTTGAAATGGATCGTTAGATACTTTTTCGGATTCTCGCGAATTGCCTTGACTAGATTGCGACTCTCGATGAGCATCTGGTCGGCATTGTTATAGAGGCGTGGGTCTTTCAGGAGCAGGCCGGCTGATCCTTCGCCGGCGGCGAGACGATTCGAGATCTGCTCGAGGCTGGTGGTGAGGCGATCGATCTTGGCGGCGAACTCTTTATTCTTTGCTACCAAGCCTAGCGTGCCCCGGCCCGCATCGATGTCGTTCATCAGGTCACGAGCTTTAGCCGTAGTCTCGTTGATGTTGTTATAGAGCTGCTCGTCTTTGAGGAATTTGCCGACGTTTCCTCTTCCGGCATTGATGTCATCCACAATTTGGCTGAACTTCGTGACCGTGTCGTTCAACTTGTTGTAAAGCTCGTCGGAGGCGAGCAGCTTGCCGACGCTGCCTTTGCCTTGGTTGATCTGGGCGGTGAGGATCTGCAGTTGCGCCACAAGTCCATTCGCATGGTTGTAGAGTTCAGGATCCTTGATGATTTTCCCGATCGTTCCCTTCCCATTCTGGATCGTGTCGACGATACTATTCACGTTGTTCAGGATCGTATTCAGCTTCTCGAGCGTCCCTTGACTGGCTTTGAGGACGTCCTGCACACCCGGGCTTTCCGTCGTCTTCAGCTCGTCACCATCTTTGACAGGCGGCCCCACGGCCTTCGAGCTGTCGATGTCAACAAATGTAGCTCCAAGTACGCCGGCGGTTTCCAAAGTTGCCAGAGAGCCGTCCTTATACTGGTTCGCCGCGGTGCCATGCAGGACTTCGTTCTGGTGGCGCGAGCTGATCTTCATCACCACTTCCACGGGAGTGCTCTTCCGTTTTGGGTCACTGACATAATGCACGCTGTCTACGTTGCCGATGTCGACGCCTGCGAGTCGTACAGGAGCTCCTTTCACCAGGCCGGCAGCGTTTTCAAAGTAGGCGCGCAGGGCGATCTTGCGGCTAAACGGGCTGACCGTACCACTCATGACAAAGATCAGTACCATGAGCGTGACGCTCGCAACCAGAACCGTGAGTCCTACACGTAGCTGGGACCACTTGACCTGCTGCTGGCTGGGCACCGACCCTCCGGTCTGGGATTAGTGATTCTCGAATATAGCAAACCAGCAGTGTGGAGTCAGCCGATTGGCGCTGAGCGGAATGATGATTTTGCTTGATGGATTACTCAGAATTTGCTTTTTATCCCCCGCTCTTGCGCACGCTCGCGAGATCGATTCCCAACTGCTGCGCCTTCTTATAGAGATGGCTGCGTTCGAGTCCAAGCGCCTTGGCGGTGTTGGTGATGTGGAACTGCTGGCGCTCGAGTTCGCTGAGAATGATGGAGCGCTCGACCTGGTCCATGCGCTCGGCGAGCGTGCCGTGGCTGTCGGCAGCAGGGATACTTGAGGCGGCAGCAGCTGAAGATGGTGGTAGCGCCATTCGCACTGTGGCCAGATCTACCTGGTTGTCAGCGGCCAGCAGCAGAAGACGCTCGACTACGTTGCGCAGCTCGCGGACGTTTCCCGGCCAGCCGTAGCGTTGCAGCTCGGCAATCGCCTCGGACGTGAACTGCGCGGGCTTCCAGTTGTTCTGGCGCGTGATCTGCTTTTGGAAATGATCGATGAGAATGGGGATATCGTCGCGCCGCTCGCGCAGCGGCGGCAGCGCGAGCGGAAACACATAAATACGGTGGAAGAGATCCTGGCGGAATTTGCCTTCGCGCACCTGCTCGGCGAGATCGCGATGCGTAGCGACTATTACACGGACATCGACCTTCACCGCCCCGCTTCCGCCGATGCGCTCCACCTCTCCTTCTTCGAGCACGCGCAGCAGCTTGGCTTGCATCGGCAGAGGCATGTCACCGATCTCGTCGAGGAAGAGCGTGCCGCCGCTGGCCTGCTCGAATTTGCCAACATGACGTGCGGCCGCGCCGGTGAATGATCCTTTTTCGTGGCCGAAGAGTTCGCTCTCGATCAGCTCGGCGGGCACGGCTGCGCAGTTGAGCGTAACGAATGGACCCGCGCTGCGCGGGCTCTTCTGATGCAGCGTGCGCGCCACTAACTCCTTTCCCGTTCCGGTCTCGCCGAGGATGCAGACGCGCGTCTCGCTGGCTGCGACGCGCTCGATTTGTGTCATTAAGCGTGACATTACTTCGCCGCGCCACACCAGCTCGTGCTTGCCCAATGTGCCGCGGAGCTCGCGGTTTTCCTGCTCCAGACGCGTTAGGCGCATGGCGTTGTCGAGGGTGAGCAGGAGCTTGTCGGTCGAGATAGGCTTTTCCAGGAAATCGATAGCGCCGAGCTTTGTGGCGCGCACCGCCATGTCGATGTGCGCTTGACCAGACATCATGACCACGGGCGCGGTCACGCCGAGTGACTTGATTTCCTCGAGCAGAGCGATGCCGTCTTTGCCTGGCATGACCACGTCGGAAACGATCAGATCGAAGCTTTGGTTTTTGACCAACTCGAGAGCGCGGGCCGGCTGATCGCAGACCGTGGCCTCGTGCCCGGCGAGGCGAAAGGCGCGAGAGAGCGAAGCCAGGGTGTTGGGCTCGTCGTCGATGATGAGAAGGTGAGCTTTTTTCATTCCGGTATTTGCATCGCGAATCTTTCAAAGTTCGAGGCTAAACTCATCTCAGCTTCCAATCCATCACTTCGCGCAAGTCATCGAAGCATTGCGAACACACCCAGTGATCGTCCTCGGTTACATATCCTTCGATAAGAATGTCCGGTGAAACCTTCCATTCCATGAACTTGGCCCAGCAGCCTACACAATGTTCGTGGTCCCACGTTTCACTAATAGCGTTGGTATTTTTGGAAACGCAGAGAAGCACCCTTGATTCGTTTTGCAGTATCAATGCGCCAATCCGTCATGCCGGAGTCAGCCATCATGTGGTTCTAAACTCTAATATCTCTATTTCGACTCATCCCTACCAGTCCACGGTAGCTTACTCCGCCAGTGCGGCTGGCCCGAGCACGGGCTGTATGGATGCTTTGATTTGCTGAAACTCAACGCGGAAAGTCGTTCCCTTTCCGGGAGCACTGGAAACTGCGATGCTCGCTCCGTGATCGCTGATGACTGATTGCACGATTGCGAGTCCCAATCCGGTGCCGTGCTGTTTGGTTGTGTAGTACGGCGTAAAGAGGCGTTTGGCTTCTTCTTGCGTGAGTCCGGCGCCGGTGTCGGCTATCTCAACGACTACGGTGCCGCTCTTTGCTGAGGTCGCGATACGCAGCGTGCCTCCGTCCGGCATGGCATCAATCGAGTTCAGTACCAGGTTCTCGAAGGCGCGCCGCAGTAGATCAGGATCGCCGGAGATAGTCGTATCTGCATTCGTGAAGGTTGTTTCGAGGCTAATCGGCTTGGCGGCGGCAGAGAGCTGCGGAGCAAAGAGGCGTCCAATCTCCTCCAGCAACTGATTCACGCTGACTGGCTGCAGGCGCGGCGTTGGCATCTTCGAGAAATCGCTGAATCGTCCGACAATCTTCTTCAGATTATTTAGCTCGGCTAGAAGGGTGGTTGTGCTTTCGCTGAAGATCTCGGTGAACTCAGGCGAGTTCTGCTGACGGGCTTTCATCAGGTTCTCGACCGTGATCTGCAGCGGGAACAGCGGATTTTTCAGCTCGTGCGCGAGCCTGCGCGCGAGTTCTCGCCAGGCAGCGACGCGCTCGGCCTGCACGGCTCGATCGCGCTGACGCAGCAGTTCGTTAGTCATCTGATTGAACGATGCAATCAGGCGCGCGACTTCGTCATTGTTTGCGCCGGCATTGTCGACTTTACGCTGCCAGTTTCCCGCAGCTACATCCTCGGCTGCCGAAGTGAGGTCTTCGATGGGACGGCTGATGCGCCCTGCCCACCATCCGCCGGCGATGATGCTTAGTACGACTCCCGCCAAAGCAATCAGCAGCGCGCTCGTTCGAATCTGGGTCTGCAGATCGTTGAGCTCGGCTTGGCTGGTCGCGATCACGACGACGGCAAGGGTACGCGACTCGCGGCCGGCGCGTGGTATTGCGCGCACGGAGTAGGAAGCACCGTCGATGCGAATGTGCCCGCGGACTTCTTGATTGCCGTTGCGCGCCTGCTCCAGCACCGATTTCAGATCGTCCGGAACCGGGATCGCGCCGGATGCATCTTCGAGGTCACCTGAAGAACTCCCTTCCGGCTGCCACAGGAGCAGCCTGGTATTCCCTGGCAAGACCTCAGACAGGTTCTTCAGGAACACGGAATCGATGCGGCGTCCGGCAAGAACGTAGAAATTGCGATCCACCCCTGAGACCTGCTTGACGTCCACGAGCGCCAGATTCTTTCCTTCCGCAGTGCCCTGCTCGCGGAGAAAATAGCTTTGCTGGTCCCAATTCGGGACTTCCGTAATCCAGCTCTCACGCACGCCGAATCGGGCCGGCCATTCTGCCGAGGAGATGATCGCGCCGTCGGAACCGAAAATGTCGAGATAATCGAGTTGCTGCTGCGACGCGAGCGAGGAGGCCAGGTTTAAATAGGGCGCCGGATCTCCTCCTGGTGCGCTGAGAGCCAGAGCCATCTCGCGCACCTGCTGCGAGCGGGCAATTACCTCGGCGCGGAGACTCAGGTTTTGTCCTTGGAGCTCGAACTCTTTCGTGAATTGATTCTTAACCGCCTCGACCTGATTGTCCTCAAAACTGTGGAACGCCTTGCGCGCTCCGGCTGAGACCACATAGGAGATAATCACAACTGTTCCTACAACGATGCTGCCGAAGATCAGGAGCAGGCGCCAGCGCAGACTCACCGCGGCGGCTCCATCCAGAGACTTCCCAAATCGATAGTGCCGGTGATGCCTAAACTCCAATCATGCATCGCCGGAGCGGCACTGAACGATTCCGGAAGATGCGCGATCGGAATGATCGAGAAGTCTTTCAGAGCATCGTTTTCGATAGCGAAGAGTTGATCGGCATTCGTCGCGGGCCGCGCACGCTCCAAGGCCGTGTTATCGAGCGCGTCTCCAATTGAGGCGAGGGCCGAGGCAGGGTTTGGTGATTCGATACGCACGCGAACCAGACGAACGTCGGCGTCGAAGCTGCGGAACATCGGAGACTCCGGACGCGGCTGCAGCGTGATTCCCGCATCGCGAGCGTTGAGCGAAACGCGTTCAGCAATCAGGCGTGCAAGATCATCTCCACCATCATAGATAAGTGACAAAGTGGAGAGCGCAGCTGCCTGGTTGCGCAGTCGCACCGCCGTTCCGAGATCCTGCGCTGAATTGAAGAGGTGCGCGTACCCAGTGATCCACTCCGGCAACAGCGCCGCGCTGGGTTCACCTTGCCGCCGCAGCAGCACGGTGAAGATCGAGTTGCGATCTATGGAGCGAGCAAGCGCCTCCCGGATTCTCTGATCGGAAGCTGCGGGGCGATTTGGGGTAAACGAGAGAGCGATTATCTCTACCGGCCTGGAGAATATTCCTGTGGAACTATTCGTGGGTCGAGGTTGTGTCGGATCACTCTCAATGGCATCGGCACGGGCGAGTTGGAAATCGTTCACCTGGTCCGCGAGCGACTTGCTCATCTGAATGCGGATGCGATCGAGAAAAGCGCGACCCTGCCATGCGTCGTCGAAGGCCTGGAGTTCGATGTACTGTCCAGGGTGGAAATCGGAAATCTGAAACGGTCCACTGCCGAGCCAGCGGCCGTCGGCAGCAGCCGCGCAGATGGAGTTGCGCGATTCAGCAAGTTCGAACGGCATTCCCGGAATGGGAGTGTCGGTATCAATGCGAAGATCCTTACCGCTGATCTGGAACCGCCAATTTGGATTTTGCGCAGTTAGCGCGGCGATCACCAGCTGTGGCGTCATCGTCGTACCGTTTTGCATGGGAATGTTGTCGCGCAGTGTGAAGAACCAAGTGCGCCCATCTCCTTCCACACGCCAGGAAGGTGCCAGCGAAGGTTGGGGCGTGCCGGCGGCGTCGAGCGTCGTCAGCCGATCACAGACACTGCGCAAAACGATATCCCGCACGCGAGCGCGGTTGCCATTTGTGTCCGGTGCAATGTCGAACGAAGAAAAGGTTCCTCGCATCTCAAGCCGCAACGTGCCGCCGTAATGCGGACGCGTGGCGGCTAGGGAGAGAGCAGCCAGGCTAGTAATTGCAGCGAGGAGTAAGCAGATACGCTTCATAGCGTCCAGATAGAGATGAAACTACCGCAATGGCCTGCTGGCCGCCGGGTGAGGGGTTCAGATTGATAACCGGCCCGGGAAAGGGCGCGGGCTGGGCAACGGCGGTCAGTTCCGAATTCGAAACGGCATACGCCGTAGCAGCGTCGGACTGCGTGAAGTCTCCTTGTGAGCCGGCAATCACGATGTCCCGAATACACGTGCTCTGAACGGCAGTGATGTTGCTGCCCCATTTTGCTGCGGAAAGCGCTGCGGTTTGTCCGTTTACTTGTGAGCGCACACGTCCGTCGATTCCCGAAAAGAGCACTCGATCGCTCAGCACGGCAGCCGCGTAAAAGGGATTGATAGTCCCATTTTGGGCGGATGGGCCAGACAAAATGCCGTTGAAGTAGTTCCGGGTTGAGGCATAGAAGCCTTCAAGGCGGCGATCTTCGCCAATGGGCCAGGGATCATCGCTTTGACGGCAAGTGATAGAGAGCGTCTGCGTAATCACACCAGTGCAGTGCAGAGCGGGCAGGTAAGCATCGATGATGCTGCCCTGTTGAATGAACAGGCGACCGCGCACATCGCGGCCTGCTCCCGGCGATATCCCGAGCGGTTGCGTTTGCGTAAGATGCCATTGTCCAGACTGCATTTGATAGAGCTGAACAGAAGATTTGGTGAGCGCGGTGAGGTGCGCGCCTTCTGAGACCTTGCCCTCAATCAGGGCAACGTCGAGCAGAGGCTCCTCGGAGGAGATCAGAAGCGTTCGCGTCAGTACGATTGGATCACTAGTGCTCTCGGTCGCCAGCCTGGGGCGGGGCATCTCGAGGATGGCGACCTTGCGTAGTTCACCCTCGAATATCTCGGTCGTCCAGACGTAATTGCGAAAGTTTTCTGCCAGCGTGAGGTTGATCGTAGTTCCACCTTCAGTGGAACTCTTGCCGCGCCAGCCCCGCGCTTGCAGTTGCTGCAGCAATTCGGAGCGGAGTGTCGTGACCGCGTCATCACTCAGCGACGAGCGATTGTTAATTGCAATCGAAACCGCGCCAGGCGTAGAGCGCTCGGTAATGCGCGAGGCAAGCTGCGCGGCAGCGGAGGGAACGTCCTGACAAAACATGCTTGCGGGCGAAAAAAGAAATCCGACCAGCAGCCAACGGCAAAGCACTCTCAGCATGACCTAGGCGGAGTTTAGCACGCATGCACAGCGAATAAAGATTGAGAATGGCTTCGCGAAGGTGGTTATTCAGGAACAGCTATCGCCGGGCTGGATGAAGCAAGGCTTCGTGATTTGCGTTACTACGAGGTCACAAATCACGAAGTCTCACAGGAGATTGCTGACGCAGACGAATGTACGCTTGCTGCTAGGCAGCGCGACGAAGATTCGAGCGCGAGGTTCTGGATTTCGCCTTCGTTCGCGATCCTGCTTGCCCTGCCCGCGACTTCGAGGTTCTCATTCCGTTGCCGCTGCGACGCTTGCTGCCCGCGCGAGAAATGCGTGTGCCGGTTTCGCTGGCTCGACCCGAGCGCGATGAGCTGCGCTTTGCGCGTGCGCTGTTGGCACGAGAAGAAGCCGATCGTGAAGAACTGCGTCCGCGGCTCTTGCCGGCGCGTGCCGTTGTCTTTCGACGCGAGGAGCGGCCTTCGCTGCGATTCTGGTTGCGCGAGCGAGTCGATTTGCCCGAGCGTGCGCTGCTGCCCGTGCTCCTCGATGTCTTAGCGGATCTGGACTTCGCCTGAGTTTGCCGGTTAGTGCCGCGATGAGCCGTTTGCGATTGCTTTGCCGTCTGGCGGCTTACCAGCTTGTTGAAGTTGCTGCGCTGTCCGCCTGCTGTGGTCTCCTGAAACAGCAGCGCCAGGCCGCGTTCATCGAATTTGTCGAACCAGTCATCCCAGGAGATCTCTTCGAGAGATCCTTCGCCGCTGTAGCCCGGGAAGTCGATGCGCAGGATGCCGATGTCGCCATCTCCTCCGGTGTTTCGTACGCATGACGGACGTCCGCCACGCTCTTCCGCCCACTGGCGAATCTCGTCATGATCGGTAGTCGTTCGACTTGTTGCTGATGGCATGAATGTTTGTTCTCCTTTCTCCCTTTCGAGTGAGATGCAGGCGATGATTTCGTGCCGCCTGAGTGTCCTAGCGCCATCTCACGCCGCTGTGGTTTCGCCTCCCATAATGGAAAGCACTTCTCCCGTAATGTAGCTGGAACACGCTTCCGCCGCGAAGAACACGTACGCCGGCGCGATCTCCTCCGGCTGCGCCGGACGGCCCATGGGCACGTCTTCGCCATGCTTGCCGACTTCTTCCGACGGTTTATCGGCGACATTGAGCGGAGTCCAGACCGGACCAGGTGCTACGCAATTTACGCGAATGCCTTTTTCGGCGAGGTTCTGTGCCAGCGATTTCGAGAACGCGTTAATGGCGCCTTTCGTGCTGGCATAGTCGAGGAGCTTCTTGTTGCCTTCGAGTCCTGTTTCAGAACCGGTATTCACAATCGCGCTGCCTGGCTTCAAATGCGGCAGAGCTGCTTTGGCCATGTAGAAGTAGCCGAAGATATTTGTGCGGAAGGTCTTCTCCCACTGTTCTTCACTGAGCTGCTCCAGGCCTTCCTGGCGATGTTGATAGGCAGCGTTGTTAACGAGGACATCGAGTTTTCCGAACTTGCGAACTGTTTGCGCGACTGCGCGTCGGCAGAACGCGGCGTCTTTCACGTCGCCGGGAATCAGCAGGCATTCGCGTCCTTCTTTCTCGACTGCTTTCTTCGTCTCCTCGGCATCCTGCTGCTCTTCCGCGAGGTACACGATGGCGACATTGGCGCCTTCGCGCGCGTAGAGCACGGCTACGGCGCGTCCGATGCCCGAATCGCCGCCCGTGATCAACGCGACTTTATTTTTGAGCTTCTCGGAACCTTTGTAGAGCGGGGCCTCGTAGCGAGGCTTCGGTTCCATTTTGGCTTCGATGCCAGGACGCGGCTGATGCTGTGAGGGCAACGGAGACTTTGGCTCCTGCTGCCGCCCTTTGTGCGCCGGGAACTGCATCACTGTTCCCTTGGTCTTCTTTTCTGATTTTGCCTCTGATTTGCCTTTGGACTGAGTTTTACGTGATCTGATGGCCATGAGCCGCTCCGTAATGGGATCAGGACTCAGGACCTGCGGCCGCCCTCGGCCGGGTTTTTGGTAGTCGGGATTCCCCATCCAGCGATTGAAATCGGACAATGCCAACTCGCGAAACACGACAAACCCGCGCGGGGGCACGTCGGCCCTGCTATACCTGCACTTGGAACTCTTACGCGGGCTTCTGGTTGTAGCGTCTGGCGGCCATTTCGCCTAACGCCGTCAGCGGGGACTTGGTTACTGCGTTGTGGCTATCTTTGCCTTTGCGCTTTTCGTTGGAATCGCCGGCACTGGGCAGCGTTCGGTTCACCAAGCCGAGAATTTCCGTGGTGAGCCCCGGTGCGAGTCCGTGGAAGCGCGCCAGCAGCTCCGCCTGCCAGGAGATGATGAGCTCGGCGCGTCCGCTTTGAGTGGCATCGACGATCTGCTTCGCTGCCCGCTTCACGTTGATCGATGTCATTGGATTGGTGCCGCTCAGGCTGAACCAGGTGAACTCCTGACTGTGCTTGCCTTTGAATTCCGCATTGATATGCGAGCCGGTGCGCATCAATCCGGGAACTACAGTGACGACCTTCACATCTGTCCTGCCGAGTTCTGAGCGAAGTCCTTCTGAGAACGCGACCGCCGCGAACTTCGAGCAGCTGTATGGGAGCAGATGAGGCACGCTTACTTTCCCCCCAATCGAGGTGATGTTCACGATGCGTGCCTCGCCGCGTCGGCGCATGTCAGGTAGGACGGCAAGAGTTGCGTACACCTGGCTCCAGAAGTTGACCTTCATCGCTTCTTCGAAGTCTTCGAGATTCTGGTTCTCGACCGGACCGACTGCGATGATGCCCGCATTGTTGATGAGCACATCGATCGCGCCGAAATGACTCTGAACCTTCAGAACCGTGCTCTCCACCTGCTCACGATCTGAAACATCGCAGACGAAAGCCACGACCGAACCCCCGGCTTCGCGTTCGATGGTCTGACGGGCGCGTTCCAGCTCTTCTTCGTCCCGCGCACAAATCGCAATTTGAGCTCCGCGGCGCGCGAACTCTTCCGCCATGGCGAGGCCGAGGCCGCGCGAGCCGCCGGTAATGAACACAGTTTTGCCGTCCAGCGAAAAATTGTTGCGCCTGCGCACCAGGGTAGAGGCGGCGATTCCTGCAGCAGCCGCTCCCAAAATGAGACCGCCGGCGGTAACTGCGGCAGCGCCGATCAGAATCTTTTTTGCTTGTGAAGAAAGATGAATGTCGAGCCGATCGAGCAGGTCCATGGAGTACCTCCGGAGGTTGTGACTCAGGTGGCGATGGCCATCTGCATCGTGGGTACCGCTTCTACTCGAATGCGAAGTTTGCGTCCGAGCTCAAGGAAACTGTTAAACCACTCGTCCGGCGCGCTGCCCTGTTCGCGCAGCTTGGGATACGCCGTACGAGACATCTGGTAATAGAGATTTTCGACCTTCCAGAGGTTGACTGCAAACGGAAGCTCGTGAAGAAGATCGATGACGGACGAGATCTTCTTCAGCAGCCCCAAATTCCGGGGATGGCGTTCGAGCTGCTTCATGAGTCCATTCAGCTTGCGCTCCATCAAGTAAGCCAGCCCGGCAGAGTCGAGCTGCACTCCTTCATCACGCGCCTGGTTCAGCAGATTTCGGACCTCATTCAGGTCCAGAAATTCGGCGCGAAACTCACGTTGCAGCGAAGCATTGATCACAAATTCAGCCGCGAGAGCCAACGCTTTGGGCTTCGGATACTGCACGTCAGAGAGAAAACGCATGAGCGGAGCGTGATGCTCATAGATTCCACGCAGACTCGCTTCCGCCTCGCGCAGAGTGGACTCGAGAATGTGATCCATAATCCGGCGCTGCTCGTCACGGAACAGAGATTTGAGTGAATAGGTAGGACCCCCGAAGTGGCGGTCGAGAGCACGGATTACCGCAGGAATATCGGCGCGCGAGAAGGCCTGGCGTAAATCGTGGACAGTGCGGTTGTAGACATCTTCTCCGGCGAAGGCGCGCACGCCCGCGCTCAGGGAATGATCGCCCATGTGCAGCACGGCAAACGTATAGTGGCCGCACTGGTGCGTGATGCGTGAGCAGACCTCTGCCCGCCCAATGGCAAGCTGCATTTTCCCTGAAATAAACGTTTGATAGTCGGCAGGTTCTATCGTGTAGCTGTACTTCGAAGCTCCGGTTTCAAAAAGGGAACTGATGGCGTAGTGCGCTGCCACCTGCTCAAGCCCTACTGCAGCCGGCTTCACCCACTTGCGGTAAATCTCAGCAGCGTTCTTCTGCTCAGCCAGGTTGCTGGTTGCGTGCTCCAACCGCTCCAGAAATCCGGATTCGATCTGTTCGCCGTCCTCTTGCTGGAAGATCTTCTGGGCAAGCTGAATCACGCGGCCGGCGTACATGATGACCTGAACGGTCTCGATGCCGGAGATCTCGTCGAAGAACCAGCCGCAGCTCGTGTACATCAGCATGGCGTGGCGCTGCATTTCCAGCAGATCGAGAGCGGTAACGCGCTCCTCGTGCGTGAGTTCGTGGCTTGAATTTTCAGCGAAGAAGCGGTCGAGACTCTCGCTGGAACGATCGAGGATTACGCGAATGTAATGATTTCGCGCGCTCCACACGTCGATAAAGAGTTGCGACCCGCGCTGCTCATAGAGAGACATGACTGTGTCCCGCAGCCAGTCGAGCGCGTGACGCA
>Ga0070741_10007496_pt1 | contig 22532 bp, 16 predicted proteins | sample Coa_R1_4_FD_66440 | JGI IMG/M metagenome (GOLD analysis project Ga0070741, IMG submission 66440) | Surface soil microbial communities from Centralia Pennsylvania, which are recovering from an underground coalmine fire - Coalmine... | ecosystem: Environmental > Terrestrial > Soil > Unclassified ... | reverse complement strand
CGACGCGGGCGATGACCTCGGCCTCCGGCAGCCCGAGCTGCTCGCCCATCGCCGCGTAGGGCGTGGGCGTGAGCGGCAGGTTCATCTGCAGGATGTTCAGCAGTTCCTTGTCGAGATCATCCATCGGCGGACGCTCCTTTGCGCGGGGATGCGATGGCGCCGCGATGGCGGCCGCCTCTCTATTGTCCCACAAATGGCGCGGCCCGCGCGGGAGGCGGTGCGCGGGCCGCCTTGCCGCCCTACAATCCAGCCGGCCGCGGCGTGGGGCGTGCCGGCGCGCTAGCGCGCCGGCACCGCCGCCGGGATGCCGTAGAAGCGCAGCGCGTTCTCGCCCAGCACCTTGCGCTTGAGCGTCGGCGTCAGGTCGTCGCGCTCCAGCAGCGTGCTGACGGTGTGCGGCCACTCGGTGTCCCAGTGCGGGTAGTCCGAGGCGTAGAGAAGCTGGTCCTCGCCTACCCACTGCGCCACGTAAGGGATCGTCTTCTCCTCCGGCTCGCAGGCGTAGTAGGCGCGGCCGCAGGTCATGTAGTCTTTCGGCTCCGACTTGCACAGCGGCGCGTCCCACGGCCGCTTCTCCCACTCGCCCTCGAGGTGCTCCATCCAGAACGGCACCCAGCCGGCGCCCGATTCCATGAACCCCACCCGCAGGCGCTGGAACACCTCCAGGATGCCGCCGAGGATAATGCTCGTCACCGAGATCATCTGCTCGGGCGCGTGCGACCATACGTGTACGCCGAGGAAGTTCGAGAAGCGGCCCACGTCCCCGGTCTCGCTGCCCGTGGCGTGCAGCGCTACCGGCACGCCCAGGCGCTCCGCCTCCGCATAGATCGGCCAGAAGAACTTGTCGGCCACGTTGCGGCCGCGGACGAACGTCGGGAACATCACGCCCACGGCCCCCAGGTCGGTGACGGCGCGGTTCAGCTCGCGGGCGGCCTCCTCGGGGTCGAGTACGGGCACGATGGCCACGGCCTTCAGCCGCTCGGGCGCCGGCTGGCAGTAGTCGGCCACCCAGTTGTTGTAGGCCTGGCAGATGGCCTTCTGATACTCTGGCTCGCGCAGCTCGCCCACGTTCAGCGCCAGCGTGGGATACAGGATCTCCACGTCGATGCCTTCCAGGTCGATGTCGGCGAGCTGCTCCGCCGCGTTGGCCGGGTCGCGGCCGCGGTCGCCGGCCGGATACTGGTTGCGGTCCCAGCCCTGGCTCGGGAAGAACGACGCGCGCCGCGCCAGCGCCGGCGGTAGGTACTGCCGGTAGCAGCGCGTGTCCTTGTCCATCACGTGGCCGTCGGCGTCGACGATGTAGATGCCGTCGCGCATAGTGTACCCCTTCCTCTGCCTCGGTCGTCACTCGCCGTACAGGCGGCGAATGAAGCCGCCCTCCTCCATCTCGCGGATGAAGCGCGGCTCGATGAGGTCTTCGACGCGAAGCTGCGCCACCTCCGGCGTGATCAGCGCCAGGTTGCGCAGCGTGTTCTCGAACATCTTCGGCGTCGGATACGGCGCGCGCGGCATGATCTTCTGCGCCACCTCGCTCAGCATCTCGCGCGCCAACTCCGGGTCGTCCAGCTTGTACTCCTCCATCAGCAGCGGCAGCAGCCCCTCCGGGTCGGTCTTCAGGCGGTGGACGCCCGCCACCGTCGCCCGCAGGAAGCGCCGCACCACGTCCTCGTGGCTGGCAATGTAGGCGCGGGTGGTGATGACGCCGTAGGACGGCGCCTCGTAGTCCGAGTCGCGCAGGTTGATGATCGTGCGGAACCCCATGCGGTGGGCGATGAGCGAGAACGGCGGCTCGACCATCGCCGCCTGCACGTTCCCCGACTCCAGCGCGGCCAGGCGCTCGGGCTGGCCGCCGGTAGCCAGCACCTGCACGTCCTCGTCCAGCTTCATGCCCCACTGCTCGGCCACGTACTGCAGCGCCATGTCGGCCGTGCCGCCGCGCGACGAGCTGCTGATCAGCCCGCCGCGGAGCTGCTCCGGCCGCTCGATGTTCGGCGCGACCTGGATGTCGTAAGTGAAGCGCGGCACAAGGATGGCGACTGACACGAGGTCGCCGCCGCTGAGCTGGCTGCTGATCACCGGCTGGCCACCCGAGAAGGCGATCGGCGTCTCGCCGGCGATCACGGAGGCCGCCGTCCGCTGGCCGCTCTGGATATAGTTCACCGTCGCATCCAGGCCGTATTCCTGGAACAGCCCCAGCCGCGTCGTGACCGGCACGATCATCGACACCGAGCCGATCACCGGGTTGGCCGCGGAGAGCGGGATGAGCGTCGGCGGCGCGGTCGGCGCCGCGCTCGCGGGGGCGCTCGGCGCCCCGCTGGCGGCCGCCGGCGGCGGCGCGCTCTTCGCAGCAGGCGCGGCCGGCGCGGGCTGGCAGGCGGCCACGGCCGCGACCATCAGCGCCCCACGCAGCAGCCGCGCGGCCAGGCGCCTCGGGCACGGCCAGATGCCTCGCGTGCGGTCCCCCCTCGCCTCCTGTGCCTCGCTCATCCCCGCCTCCTTTCGGTATCGCTGGGATCATCCCCGGCTCGACCGCACCCACGGCGCGGCGCGCTGGGATTGCGCCCATCTTACTCCACCGGCGCCGTTCGAGCACGGCGGGCGCCGCCCCGGTACCGCTGGCCGAGCCGGCGTGGTAGCGTGAAGGGAGACGGCGATGCCGTGCCGGCCGTGCGACCGGCCGCCGCACGGCGCGAGGCACGCATGGACTTCGCGCTCACCGAGGACCAAGAGCTGTTTCGCGGCGCCGTGCGCGAATTTGCGGTGGCGGTGCTCGCGCCGGCCGCCGCGGCCGCCGACGAGGCCGGCCGCTTCCCGCCCGACGTGCTGGCACAGACGGCCGCGCTCGGGCTGTTCGGCATGCTGGTGCCCGAGGCGCGGGGCGGCGCGGGCGTCGGGATCGTGCGCTACGGGCTGGCGCTGGAGGAGGTGGCGCGGGCGAGCGCCGCGCTGGCGGCCGCGCTGAACGCCCACAACGCGCTGGCCGCGCTGCCCATAAGTCTCGCCGGCTCGGCGGCGCAGCAGGCGCGCTGGCTGCCGTCGCTCGCGCGCGGCGAGGCGCTGGGCGCGGGGTGCATGGTCGCGGCCGGCGCTCCCACCGTGCAGGCCCAGCCGATAGACGGCGGCTGGCAGCTCGACGGCGCGGCGCGCTGGGTGACGAACGGCGGCGCCGCGGCGCTGTACGTCGTGTTCGCGCCCGTCCAGGCCGCGGCGGATCGCGCCCCCGCCGCCTTCCTCGTCCCCGCCGCCGCCCCGGGACTCGCCAGCGCGCCCGTCGAGCCGGTCGGGCTGCGCGGCGCCGCCATCGCCGATCTGAGCTTGGTGGGCTGTCGGCTGGCCGCCGACGCGCTGCTCGGCGCGCCCGCGGGCGGCGCGCGGCTGGCCGAGGCGGCGCGCGCGGTGGCGCTCGTCGGCAGCGCGGCGCAGGCGCTTGGCATCGCCCAGGCGTCGCTCGACGCGGCGCTGGCCTACGCGCAGGAGCGGCAGCAGTTCGGCCGCCCGATCGCCCAGTTCGAGGGCCTGCGCCACCTGCTGGCCGACGTGGCGCTGGCCGTGGACACCGCGCGCCTGCTCGTCTACCGCGCCGCCTGGCTGTGCGAACGCGGCCGGCCGGCGGCGCGGGCGGTGGCGATGGCAAAGCTGCAGGCCGGCGAGGCGGCGATGCTGGCGGCGACGAAAGCGGTGCAGGTACACGGCGGCTACGGCTACATGCGCGAATCGGCGGTGCAGCGCTACTTCCGCGACGCAAAAGTCACCCAGGCGGCCGAGGGCAACGCCCTCCAGCAGCGCTCCGCCATCGCCGACGCGCTCCTGCCCGGCGAGTCATGACGCCACCGGCGGCATCGCCCCGCTATCTGCCTCGCGGCCGGGCTATGCCGTGATCTGGCTCCTGGCCATGAAAGGCCTCCCCGGCGTCGGCAAGAGCACGCTCGCGCGCGCCCTGAGCCGCGAGCTAGCGTGGCCGCTCATCGATAAGGACGACGTCAACGCCAGGCTCCACGCCCGCGGCATCACGGCCAATGGCCCCGCCTACGACGTCATGCTGGCGCTGGTTGATCGGCAGTTGGCGCAGGGGCTGAGCGTGGTCTGTGACTCGCCGCTGCTTCGGCCCACGTACGAGAACATCAGCGCCCTAGCCGCGAGCAGGCGAGCGCCGCTCGCCGTGATCGAGTGCTATTGCTCGGATGAGACGCTCTGGCGGGAGCGCCTGCAGACCCGGGTCGGCGCGCAGCTCCCCGCCCACCGCATCGCCAACTGGGAGGCCCTGCGGTCTTACCGCCAGCGGCACCCCGACGCGGCGTATCCCATCACCGGCTATCATCTGCTGGTCGACACCGCCCAGCCGCTGCCCAGCTTGACCGCGCGCACGCTCGACTGGCTCCGGCGGCTAGACGTCGAGTCCTGACATCGTATGCACACCCTGCGCGAGCCTTGCCCGCCTGGGGTTCGTCCGCCATACTGCCACTGAGTTGATGTAGGGGAGAGAGGCCGATGCTTCGGCTACTTTCGCGACTAAGCGCGGGCGCCCTCGTCCTGGCCCTGCTGGCGTGCAGCACGCCCGCCGCCGCGCCCGCCAGGCCGGGGGGTAGCGCCCCGCCCGCGCCCGCCGGGGCCGCCGGCACCAGCGCGCCTGCCGCCAGCGCGCCTGCCAAGCCCGCCGCCAGCGCCCCCACGGCGGCGCCGCCGCGCCGCAAGATCGAGTACGGGCTCGTCAACTTCTCGGCCTTCTACTGGCCGATCTACGTCGGGCTGGACCAGGGCTTCTTCGACCGCGAGGCGCTCGACGTGGAGACGACCGAGACGCGCAGCGGTACCGACGGGCTGTCCGCGATGGCCGGCGGCTCGCTCGACGTCATCACCACGAACAGCGAGGTCGTCGTGCTGGCGCAGATGCGCGGCGCCGATGCCATCGGGATCGCCGGCTTCAACAACAAGGCCAGCTATAGCCTGATGGTGCAGCCCGAGATCCAGCGGATCGCTGACCTCAAGGGCAAGACGCTCGGCGCGTCGGCGCTGCGCACGGGCGAGGTCGTGTTCATGAAGGCGCTCCTCCGCAAGTACGGGCTCAGCGAGAGCGACTACAGCCTCGTCGTCGCCGGCGCCTCGCGCAACCGCGTGACCTCCATGACCACGAAGCAGATCGACGGCACGGTGATGCCGCCGCCAGACAACTACCGCCTGGAAGACATGGGGATCAAGCGGCTCGCCGAGGTGAACGAGGCGGTGCCCGAGTACCAGTTCCAGTTCCTGGCCGCCATGCGCAACTGGGCGCAGAGCCACCAGGACGAGACGGTGCGCTTCCTGCGCGCCTACGTCAACAGCCTCCACTGGCTCTACGACCCCGCGAACAAGCCGCAGGCCGTGGCGGTCCTCCAGCAGCGCATGCAGCTTTCCGAGGACTACGCGCGCCGCACCTACGAGCAGTGGATCGAGCAGGAGAAGTTCTTCCCCCACGACGGCGAGGCGCCGGAGAACGGCCTGAAGGCGATGGAGGACATGCTGGTCGAGACCGGCGAGGCCACCACGCCGCTGCCGCCACGCGACAAGTACCTCGACTTCAAGTACCTGGAGATGGCGCGGGCGCGGTAGCGCCGGCCGCTACGCGCGGCGGGCGAACGCCGGGATCACCGCCTCGGCGAAGTGCTGGATGTCCTCCAGCATCGCCTGGGACGTCTCGCTGACGAAGATCATCGCCGCCAGCATCGTCGCGCCCGCGGCGGCGTAGGCGCTGATCTGCTCCACGATCTCGGCCGGCGAGCCGATAAGCAGCGTGTCCTCCAGCCGCGACAGGTCCGCGCCCCTGAGCGTGGAGGCGGCCAGGCTCACCAGGTGCTTGTGCGTCTGGCTGCCCTCGAAGCGCCGCCGCGCCGCTTCCCGGCTCGACGCGATCACGCAGCTTAGCTGCGGGCCGACGTGGATGCTGGCCGGGTCGCGGCCGTGGCGCGCCGCCGCCTCGTGCAGTCGCGCCGCCCCGCGTGCGACATCGGCCGGCGCGAGCGCGGCCGGCAGCCAGCCGGCGCCCCAGCGCGCCGCGCGCTCGATCGCGCCCGCGCTGTTGCCCGCCACGTAGATCGGCAGCGGCTGCTGCACGGGCTTCGGCGCCAGCCGCAGGCCGTCGAAGGCGACGTGCCGGCCGGCGTAGCTGGCCTCCGGCTCGCGGAACAGCAGCGTCAGCGCCTCGATGCCCTCGTTCAGCAGCTCCTCGCGGCGGGCCTGGCGGCGGCGCGGCCACAGCCGCTCGTACTCCTCGCGGTAGGCGCCCAGCCCCACGCCGAGCAGCACGCGGCCGCCGGAGAGCACGTCGAGCGTGGCGACCTGCTTGGCGAGGTACGCTGGCTCGCGCAGCGGGAGCGGGATGACGCTCGTCCCGAGCCGGATGCGCTCCGTGCGCGCCGCCACGTAGCTCAGGATCGTCAGCGGCTCGAAGAAGTTCGGCGTCTGAGAATACGTGTCGCGCACGTAGCTCGGCGGCGTGATGTGGTCGTTGCCCCACACCGAGTGGTAGCCGAGCCGGTCGGCCAGCACCGCCATCTGAACCAGCTCCTCGGCGCTGGCGAACGGCACCGGCAGCGTTAGCCCCTCGCGGCAGGTCGGGATGGAGACGGTGAAGATCACGTTACCCTCACCCCCGCCCTCTCCCAGAGGGAGAGGGAAGCTCGCCGCCGTAGCTCTCCCGCAGCGCGCGCTGCAGGTCGTCGAAGGTAGGCTCGATGAGGGGGATGGGCGGGACGTAGCGCAGGGTCACGTCGGGGTCCTTCAGGCCGGACGAGGTGATGAGTGCGACGACGACCTCGTCGCGGCGGATGGCGCCCCGCGCGGCCAGCTTGCGGATCGCTGCCAGCGTGAGCGCCGACGCCGCCTCCGCCCACAGCCCCTCGGTGCGCGCCAGGCGGAGCTGCTCGGCCATGATCTCGTCGTCGGTCGCGCCCACGGCCGCGCCGTCCGTCGCGCGCAGCATGGCGAGCGATTGGTAGGCGCTCACCTGGTTCGCCGCCGAGACGGCCACCGTCGGACCGCCCGGCATCGGCTCCGTGTGGTCCAGGTCCTTCGCCAGCGCGTTGGCGAGCGCGCCGTACACCTCGGCCGCGACCATCCGCGGCACGCGCTCCACCCAGCCCAGCGTGCGCAGCTCGACGAAGGCCCGCCACACGCCCACCGGCAGGTCGCCGTTCGACGTCGGCGCCACGACCACGTCGGGCGCGCGCCAGCCCAATTGCTCGGCAAGCTCGAAGCCCACTGTCTTCGCGCCGTCGAGCGCGTAGGCTGGCGCGCCGACGGGTGGCAGGGTGTAGTTCTGGATCGGCACCCAGTCTAGCTCCTCCACGCCGCGCCGCACCATCGTCAGGCGGTCGGGCGCGGTCGGCACGGCGAACACCTTGGCGCCGTAGGCCTGCATGAAGGCGCGCATCGTCGGCGGGAACTGCTCGGTGGTGAACAGATAGGCGTCGAGGCCGGCGCGCGCCGCGTAGGCGGCCGTCGCGGCGCCGGCGTTGCCCGACGACGCGACGGCGAGCACCCGCCGCCCGAATTCGCGCGCCTTCGCCGCCACGACGACGGCCAGCCGGTCCTTGAACGACCAGGTCGGGTTGCGCGCCTCGTCTTTCAGGTACAGGTGGTCCAGCCCGTACGCGCGGCCCAGGCGCGCGGCGCGCAGCAGCGGCGTGAAGCCTTCGTCGAGCGACGCGACGTGCTCGGCCACGACCGGCAGCAGCTCGCGATAGCGCCACATCGTGGGCGGGCGGCTGGCGAGCGCGGCCCGGTCGAGCGCGCGGGCCACGCTCGCGTAGTCGTAGACGCAGTACACGTTCGCCGGCTTGCCCGCCGCGGCGCAGGCCGGACAGCCGCCCCAGTGCGGCCCCGGCGGGACCGCCTGGCCGCAGCGAAAGCATTCCAGGTGTGACAGGTAGATCATGCACCCTCAGGCAGGAGGAAAGGGGTAGGGCGGGGTCTTGTACCCCGCCGCCCGGTGGTTAGGTACCACGGCCGGGCGGCAGGGAACGCGCCCCAGCCTTGCGCCCCCTTGTTCTGATTATGGAGCGGGCGTCAGCGACAGCGACTCCGCCGTGTACGGCTCCAGCAGGCCGTCGAGGTCCACGGCGCGGAGCGCCTCGTCCGGCACGACGGCGCGCGGCGGGTACTCGGCGGGCGGCGCCGGCTTCGTCGCGTCCACGATGATCGCCATGCTCGGGCGCGGCGTCTTCTCGCCGTGCGGGCCGAAGTTGTAGCCCACCGGGCTCAAGCCCCCCGCGCCGCCGATGTTCGGCACCATCACCAGGTCGGTGTCGGCGTGGAAGCGCGTGCCGATCGCCCACAGCACGTCGCCGTCGTTGAACACGTTCACGTCGTCGTCCACCACGACGACCATGCGGAAGTTCTCGGGCTCGGTCAGCAGCGCCGCGTAGGCCGCGCGCCCCACCTCCGCGTCCGCCGTCTTCTTGATCGAGATGTAACAGTGCATGCGGCTGTGCGCCGGCACGTTCACCTGCTGCACGCCCGGCACGACCTGCTTCACGCGGCGGTAGACGCTGCCCATGCGTGGTAGGCTGCCGAGCACGACGTGCTCGCGGTGCGCGGCCACCACGTCGTAGTAGATGGGGTCGCGGCGCATGGTGATCGCCGTTACGTCAATGTACGGCTTGTCGCCGTCGGCCGTGTAGTGGCCTGGCCACTCGCCAAACGGTCCTTCGAACTGTCGCGCGCCCGGCGGGACGACGCCCTCGATGACGATCTCGGCCCGCGCCGGCACCGGCAGGTCCACCGTCTTCGCGCGCACCAGCTCGACCGGCTCGTCCATCAGGGCGCCGGCCTCACCGAACTCCTCGCCGATGCCTGGCAGCCGCGAGACGGCGCCCATCATGAAGCCGGGATGGTGGCCGATGGCGATGGCCACCTCCATCGGGCGGCTCAGCTCCTCATAGCGCCGCCGCAGGTAGTCGCCGTGGTGGCCGTCGTTGAAGTACACGCCCAGCCGCTGCGGGCCGAGCACCTGGTGGCGGTAGAGGCCGACGTTGATGGCGCCGCTGTCGGGGTCGCGCGCCACCAGGCAGCCGCCGGCCACGAACGGCCCGGCGTCGAGCGCGTTGTGCGTCAGGATGGGCAGTACGTCGAGCCGCGCGTCGGCCCCAGTGAGCACGACGTCGTGCACCGGCCCCGCGGCCACCGCCACAGGCGGGATCGGCTTCGCCTGCCGCTCGCCGTAGACGCGCACCATGTTCTCGACGTTCGTATCCAGGGAGAGCGCCAGCCGCTCGTAGGTGGCCGTGAGGTTCAGCACGACGGGGATGCGCGAGCCGCGCACGCGGCGGAAGACGAGCGCCGGGAAGCGCCCCTGCTGCTCCAGGCGCGCGGCCACGGCCGTGGCGCCCCAGCGGGGATCCACTTCCTGGGAGACCACGCGCACCTCGTCCGGCATCGTGCGCGCCACCTGGTCGAGAAACGTGCGCAGGTCCTTCGGCATGGCGACCCCCTCGCGACTCTTGGCGTTCGGCTCGCCTCTTCTTAGCACAGCACCGCATGCCCGAGCTACCTAATGTACGCCTCGGCGCCTAAACCTTCGCGGGGCGCGGCCGATAATCCCTCCAAGTGGCTGCTCGCCCCGGGTCGTGGATGGTTCCAGGCCAGACGCTATGCCATACGGTAGTCGGGAGGGCTCGCACGATGGAAGGCGAATCTCGACCATCTGGGCTGCACCGATTCGCGCGCTGGCGTCCGCTCCCGCGCGTCCTGGCGCGTTCGCTTGCCGCCCGAATTCTCGGCCTCTTCATCGTGGCGGCGCTCGGCCCGCCGGTCGTGGTCGACGTCCCGCTGGCCGCCGTCCTGGGGCCAGTGTACGCCGACTTCTGGCCGCGGGTGGCCGTCAATCTCCTTATTGCGGCGGCCGTGCTCATGCTGCTGCTCCTCCAGTGGCGGCTGCTGTCCCGCCGGCTGCGCGCGCTCGGCCGGGCCGCGGGCCACTGGGCGCAGTCCGACTGGGCATACCGTACCGGGTTCCGCGATGACGACGAGCTGGGCCGGCTCGGCCAGGCCTTCGACGCCATGGCCGCTCAGCTCCAGGCGACGGCCGCGGAGCAGGAGAAGCGCGTGGCGCGGCTCCAGGCGCTCACGCGCCTCACCTGCCTCATGTCCTCCTCGCTGGACGTGCAGGCCGTGCTGGAGGAGATCACGCGCGCGGCCGCGACGCTGATGGACGCGCCGGTTGTGTCCTTCTGGACCGTCGACGAGGCGACGCGGACGCTGGAGCGCCGCGCCTTCTCGAACCTGGTGACGGGCGCGGATCACCCGCTGCACCGTTTGCGCTTCGACGAGGGGTTCGTGGGGCTGGTGGCGACCGAGCGCCGGCCGATCAGCATCCCCAACGTCTTTCGCGACGAGCGCTTCGTGGGCCACGGCTGGTGGCAGGCGCACGGCCTGGAGAGCTTCTACGGCCTGCCGCTCGAGCACGAGGGCGCGCTGCTCGCCGTGCTGGTGCTCTATGGGCGGCAGCCATTCGACCTGAGCCTGGACGATCAGCGGCTGCTGGAAACGTTTGCCGCGCAGGCCGCGGCGGCGCTCCGCAACGCGGCGCTCTACGCCGCCGAGGCGGCGGCGCGCAGCGCGGCGGACGCGGCCGCGCGGGCCAAGAGCGAGTTCGTCGCGAACATGAGCCACGAGATCCGGACGCCCATGAACGGCGTCATGGGGATGACCGGGCTGCTGCTCGACACGCCGCTCACGCCGGAGCAGCGCGAGTTCGCCGAGACGATCCGGAGCAGCGCCGACGCGCTCCTCACCATCATCAACGACGTCCTCGACTTCTCCAAGGTGGAGGCCGGCAAGCTCTCGCTCGAGACGATCGATTGCGACGTGCGCCAGGTGACCGAGGAGGTCGCCGACTTGCTGGCGGGCGAAGCCCAGCGCAAGGGGCTGGAGCTGGTGACGACCGTCGCGCCAGCCGTGCCGCGCGGCCTGTTAGGCGACCCCGGCCGGCTTCGCCAGGTGCTGACCAATTTGCTCGGGAACGCCGTGAAGTTCACCGAGCGCGGCGAAGTGGTCTTGCGGGCGACGCTGGCGAGCCAGGACGACGCGGCGGCGACCGTGCGGTTCGAGGTGCGCGACACGGGGATCGGCATCGCCCCGGAGAGCTGCGCGCGGCTGTTCGAGGCCTTCGCGCAGGCCGACGGGTCCACGACGCGGAAGTATGGCGGCACGGGGCTCGGGCTCGCCATCTCGAAGCGGCTGGTCGAGCTGATGGGCGGCCAGATCGGCGTGGAGAGCGAGCCGGGCCGCGGGAGCCGCTTCTGGTTCACGATGCGGCTGGAGCGCGGCGAGGAGCCGTGGGCCGACTCGCCGGAGCGGACGGATCTGCGCGGTCTGCGCGTGCTCATCGTGGACGACAACGCGACGAACCGGACGATCTTGGAGCACCAGCTAGCCGCCTGGGGGATGGTGAGCGGCAGCGCCGCGAGCGGCCCGGAGGCCCTCGGCCTCTTGCGCGCTGCGGCGGCCGAGGCCCCCTACGAGCTGGCAATTCTCGACATGCAGATGCCCGAGATGGACGGGCTGATGCTGGGGGCCGCAATCAAGGCCGACCCGACGCTGGCCGGGACGCGGCTGGTCCTGCTGACCTCGTTGGGGCAGCGGGGACCAACCGCCGAGACGCAGGCCGCCGGGATCGCGGCATGTCTGACGAAGCCGGTGCGGCAGTCGCACCTGTACGACTGTCTGGCCACCGTCATGGTGGGCACGACCGGCCCCGGCTGGCCCGGCGCGCCCGAGGCAGGAGCGCGGACCGGCGACGCGCCGGATGCGGCGCCCCGCGGCCCGCGAGTGCTCGTCGCCGAGGACAACGCGGTGAACCAGAAGGTCGCCGTGCGCATGCTCCAGCGGTTGGGCTACCAGGCCGACGTGGTGGCGAATGGGCAGGAAGTGGTAGACGCGCTGGCGCGCGTCCAGTACCCGCTGGTGCTGATGGACTGCCAGATGCCCGAAATGGACGGCTACGCGGCGACGGCAGTGATTCGCGAGCGCGAAGGAGCCGACCGCCATACCCCGATCATCGCCATGACGGCCGGCGCGATGCGCGGGGACCGCGAGCGCTGCCTGGCCGCCGGCATGGACGACTACATCTCGAAGCCGGTGCGGCCGGAAGAGCTGGCGGCCACGCTGTATCGCTGGCTCCCGTTGCCGGCGCCACCCGCCGCGCCGGCCGTGGACGGGCACGCCGACGACGGCGATGAGCCGCACGTGGACCGGCAGGTGGTGGCGGCGCTGGGCGACCCGCGCCAGGGCGGGGACCCCGCGTTCCTCCAAGAGCTGGCGCGTATCTTCTTCGACGAGACGCCGCGCCACCTCACCGCGCTGCGCGAGGCGGCGGCCGGCGGCGATAGCGTGGCGATCGCGCGCACCGCGCACACGCTGAAGAGCAGCAGTGGCTACCTGGGCGCCCGGCGCCTCCACCTGCTGTCCGCACGCCTGGAAGCGTGCGGGAGGGCAGGGAGCATCGCCAAGATCGAGGAGCTAGTGACGCGCCTGGAGCAGGAGTTTGCCCAGGTCCAGGCCGTGTTCGAGCAGGAGCGCATCCGATGGGCAGCCTGAGGGTCCTGATCGCCGAAGACGACGCGGTGTCGCGGCGGGTGTTGCAGCGCGCCGTCGAGCAGTGCGGGCATGAGTGCCTCGCCACGACCGATGGGGCCGCGGCCTGGGCGCAGCTCCAGCAGACCGAGGTCGACGTGGTCATCTCGGACTGGATGATGCCGGAGATGGATGGCCTGGCGCTTTGCCACCGTGTCCGGGAGCGCGCCGACACGAGCTATACCTACTTCATCCTGCTCACCGCGCTGGGGGACAAGGCGCACTTCCTGGAGGGCATGCAGACCGGCGCCGACGACTACCTGACCAAGCCCTTCGACCGCGAGGAGCTGCAGGCGCGGCTGCTCGCGGCAGGCCGCGTGATGGCGCTGCACCGCCGGCTGGCGAAGCAGAACGCCGAGCTGGCGGAGCTGAACCGCGCCCTCTTTGAGAGTGCCCGCACCGACCCGCTGACGGGCCTCGGGAATCGCCTGCGCCTGTGGGAGGACCTGCAGAAGGTCCAGGCGCAGGCGGAGCGCTACGGCTATCGCTACGCGATCGGACTATGCGACGTTGACCGCTTCAAAGCGTACAACGATCAGTATGGCCACCAGGCCGGCGACGCGGCGCTGCAGCAGGTGGGCCAGACGATCGCGCGGACGTGCCGCAGCGGCGACTCGGCGTACCGTTACGGCGGCGAAGAGTTCCTGGTGATCCTGCCCGAGCAGACGTGCATGACGGCGGTCATTGCCATGGACCGCATCCGGCGCGCCGTTCACGGCCTGGCCATCCCGCACGAGGGCAACCCGCCGCTGGGCGTGCTGACCTTGAGCAGCGGGATCGCGCTGACTGATTCGGAGGCGCCTGGGAGCGTCGAGACGCTGCTCACCGCCGCTGACTCGGCGCTGTACAGCGCCAAGCGCGCCGGCCGCAACCGAGTGGTCGCCCACGAGCACGGCACGCCGTCGCCGAGCGAGCGGCCGGCGCTTGCGCCGGCTGGGGACGAGCTTCAGGCCACGCCGCCCGCGCGGCTCGCGGGCTAGCCCCGTTCCACGCTTGCCCCGCCCCGCGCCCGGCCGCGCCGAGCGCTGTCCTCTCTTTCCGTCCGGCGTAGCCGGGCGCCGTACTCTATGGTAAGCTGCGCAATCATCAGGGCCGTGCTGGCCCCCTGGCGGCACGCTCGCGCGCGGCGGCATCGGCACCGGGAAGGGAGAAGGATGCGGTGGAGTTGAACGTCAATGGCCGCACGCACACGGTGGACGCCGACCCCGAGACGCCCCTGCTGTACGTGCTGCGCAACGATCTCGGGCTGAACGGCCCGAAGTTTGGCTGCGGCCTGTCGCAGTGCGGCGCCTGCGAGGTCCTCATGAACGGGCGTGAGGTCCGCTCGTGCGTCACGCCCGTCTCGGCGGCCGTGGGCGCGGAGGTCGTCACCCTGGAGGGCCTGGGCACCGAGGACAACCCCCACCCGCTGCAACAGGCCTTCATCGACGAGCAGGCCGCGCAGTGCGGCTACTGCATCAACGGCATGATCATCACGGCCAAGGCGTTCCTCGACCGCAACCCGAACGCGGACGAGGCGGCCATCCGGCAGGCGCTGTCGCGCAACCTCTGCCGCTGCGCCACGCACCTGCGCATCCTGCGGGCCGTGAACCGCTATGCTCGGGGGCTACAGGCATGAGCGCGAACGAGAAGGCGCGGCTCTCCGCCGCCACCACGCCGAGCGCGACCCCAACCGCCCGCCGGGGCATCTCGCGGCGCACGTTCCTCAAGGCCACGGGCGTGCTGGTCGTGGGCTTCAGTCTCGCCGACCCCACGAAGCTGGTCGCCGTGCCGGGCGCCCGAGCGCAGACAATGCCCGCCTCTCGGCTCGACGCCTGGCTCGCCATCGCCGAGAACGGGACGGTCACGGTCTACAGTGGCAAGGTAGACCTGGGCACCGGCGTGGAGACCGCGCTGGCCCAGATCGCCGCTGAGGAGCTGGATGTGCCCTTCGCCGCGGTCACGGTCGTGCAGGGCGACAGCGCGCTCACGCCCGACCAGGGCTCGACCGTGGGCAGCTTCACCGTCGCCGTGGGCGGCGCGCAGCTCCGGCGCGCGGCTGCGGAGGCACGCCAGGCGCTGCTGGGGCTGGCGGCCGACCGCCTCGGCGCGCCGGCCGAGCAGCTCACGGTCCGCGATGGCGTGGTGAGCGTGGCGGGCGACCCGGCGCGCAGCGTCAGCTACGGCAGCCTGGTGGGCGGGCGGCGCTTGGACATCGAGATGACGGGCGACGCGCCGCTCAAGAGCCCGCCCGACTACCGGATCGTGGGCCAGGCGGTGCCTCGCGTGGACATCCCCGCGAAGGTCACGGGGCGCTTCGAGTACGTGCAGAACGTGCGCGTGCCGGGCATGCTGCACGGCCGGATCGTGCGTCCGGCCCCGCAGTCCGGCGCGACGCTGGTGTCGGTGGACGAAGATTCCGTACGCGACGTGCCAGGCGTCCGCGTGGTGGTGCGCGACAACCTCGTCGGCGTCGTGGCGGAGCGCGAGGAGAACGCGATCAAGGCCGCCCGCCAGCTCAAGGTGACCTGGTCGGCGCCCGCGCCCCTGCCGCGCATGGAGGACATCTTCGCCGTCGTGCGCAACATGCCGAGCGACGACCGCGTGTTGGGTGAGGAAGGCGACGTCGCGGCGGCGCTGAGCGCCGCGGCGCGGACCCTGCAGGCGACCTACGAGTACCCGTTCCAGTCTCACGCCATGATGGGGCCAAGCTGCGCCGTGGCCGACGTGCGCGACGGCCGCGCCATGATCTGGTCCGGCACGCAGTACCCGCACGACGCCCCGCGCGGGCTGCAGCGGCTCCTGGCGCAGGCGCTGGACCTGCCCACGGAGAACGTCCACGTGATCTACGCCGAGGGCTCCGGCTGCTACGGGCGCTACACCACCGACGACGCCGCGCTCGACGCGGCGCTGCTCTCCCAGACGATAGGGCGACCGGTCCGCGTGCAGTGGATGCGTGGGGACGAGCACGGCTGGGACCACTACAACACGCCCATGCTGTTTGACTTGCGGGCGGGGCTCGACGCGAGCGGCAACGTCGTCGCCTGGGAGCATCAGGTGTGGTCGGCGAACCATGCCGGGCAGAGCCTCCTGGGCAGCCAGACCGGCGGCGAGTGGGCGATCTCGACCCGGCCGGTGCTGATTGGCGACGACACGCCGAAGTTCTACGAGTTCCCCAACCGGCGCTACGTCCTGCATGCGCAGGAGACGCGTCCGCTGCGCTACGGCAACAACCGCAGCCTTGGCGCGCTGCCGAGCAGCTTCGCCGCCGAGTCGTTCCTCGACGAGCTCGCGGCAGCGGCCGGCCAGGACCCGGTGCAGTACCGCTTGCGCTACCTGAGCGAGCCGCGCGCCATCGCGGCGCTGCGCGCGGCCGTCGAGCGCGCGGGCTGGGAGCCCCGTCCCTCGCCGAAGCGGAACCTCCCGGCGTCCGGCGTGCTCACGGGCCGCGGCGTGGCGCTCGGGGAGTACGGCCAGCCGCAGACCGGCACCACCTGGATTGGAATGGTGGCCGACGTCGAGGTGGACTCGGCGAGCGGCCAGGTGCGCGTGCCGCGGATCGTGGTCGCGCACGACTGCGGTCTCATCGTGAACCCCGACGGCGTGCGCAACCAGATCGAGGGGAATGTGCTGCAATCGCTGAGCCGCGCGCTGTTCGAGGAGGTCACCTGGGACAGCAACGGCGTGACAAGCGTGGACTGGCGCACGTACCCGATCCTCACCTTCGCCGACGTGCCCGACGTGGACATCGTGCTGATCAACCGCCCCGAGCTGCGCTCGTCGGGGGCGGGCGAGTCGGCGACGATCCCCACGGCGGCGGCCATCGCGAACGCAATCCACGACGCCACCGGCGTGCGCGTCCGCCGCGTGCCCTTCACGGCCGAGCGCGTCAAAGCCGTGCTCGCCCAGCGCGGCTAAGTCCTCGCCTACACGCGGAGAGCCCCCCGGCCCAGGCCGGGGGCTCTCCGCGTGTAGAGTGCTTGTTACGCTGGGACCACGCAGTAGAAGAGGTTCTGGTCCGCGTAGTAGTAGTAGGCGGTCGCGCAGTCGAGGAAGGGCTCGTAGGTGTAGGTCTGGCAGAGAGGCAGATAGTCAACCGTGACGCCATCCACAATGACGGGCTGGAGCTTCGGATCGACCGGATGCCCGTAGAGGGTGCCGAACGGCAGGGCGCAGGTGACGATGGGGGGCGCCTGCACCGTCTGCACGCTGACCACTGGCACGTCCACGTAGACCGGGGCGCTGGCGAAGATCGGGGTCGGCATCGTCCAGCTCACGTTGGTCACCTGGGTCGTGTTGTTCACGATGATCGTGCAGTCGCCACCGTTGCCGCCCGCGCCGCCGTTGCCGCCGTTGCCGGTACCCGAGGCGCTGCCGCCCGCGCCGCCATTGCCGCCGTTGCCGCCGCACTGGCCGAGGCCACCCGGCCGCGTGCCGTTGCCGCCGCTGCCGCCCGTGCCGCCGTTGCCGCCGTTGCCGGTACCCGAGGCGCTGCCGCCCGTGCCGCCATTGCCGCCGTTGCCGGCATTGCCGGTGCCGGTGCTGGCGCCGCCGGTGCCCCCGGTGCCGCCGTTGCCGGCGTTGCCCGTACCCGTGGCGTTGCCACCCGCGCCACCGGTGCCGCCATTGCCGGCGTTGCCACTGCCGGTGCTGGCGCCGCCGGTGCCCCCGGTGCCGCCATTGCCGGCATTGCCCGTGCCGGTGCTCGTGCCACCCTTGCCGCCGGTGCCGCCATTGCCCGCGTTGCCACTGCCGGTGCTCGTGCCGCCGGTCCCACCAGCGCCGCCGTTGCCGGCATTGCCCGTCCCAGTGCTCGTCCCGCCGGCGCCACCGGTGCCGCCATTGCCCGCGTTGCCACTGCCGGTGCTCGTGCCACCCTGGCCGCCAGTGCCGCCATTGCCGGCATGACCGCTGCCGGTGCTGGTGCCGCCCATGCCGCCGGTGCCGCCGTTGCCGGCGTTCCCGCTGCCGGTGCTGTTGCCGCCACGGCCGCCGGTACCGCCGTTGCCGGCCTGCCCGTGCACGGTGCTGCCGCCCATGCCACCGGTGCCGCCGTTGCCCGCCTGGCCGTTCACTGTGCTGCCGCCCATGCCGCCGGTACCGCCGTTGCCAGCCTGGCCGGTGACGCTGCTGCCGCCGGCCCCGCCGGTGCCGCCGTTGCCGGCGCGGCCGTTCACGCTGCTGCCGCCCGCGCCCCCGGCGCCGCCGTTGCCGCCGTTGCCGCTCGCGCTGGGCTGGGCCAGGGCGGCCGCGTGCGCGCTGCCAATCACCGAGGGGCCCACCCCGCCGAGCGCCAGGCTGAACGCCATCGCCGTGGCGACGACGAGTTGCTGCGTCTTTCGCGTCCGCTTTGCCTGCATCGTCTCTCTCCCAACGTTACTCGCTTGACTGGGGGCCCCGCGCTCGGCGCAGGACCGTCGTTCCATGTCGCAGTCTAGGGCCCCCGGGTAAGCCCTGACCGCGACGCGGCTCACTCTACCCGCGTGAACTTCGTCATCTGGTGAGCCGCGTCACGTCGCCGGCGTGAACTGGGCCACCCGGCCGGCGGCCCGGCCGGCCGGGTGGCCCAGTTGGGCGGCGTGTTCTGGCCGCGTGGCGGGAGGACGAGGCGTGCCCACCCCGCTCACGGCCGATCGGACGACCTACCCGTCGGCGGAATGGCTCCCGACGGCGACCGCTGGCGCGGTGCTGGGGCCGCGCGCCAGCGTGCTGTAGCCGCGTGACCTGGTGGACCGGCGGGCGCTGGAGCAACTCGAGCGCGACGGCTACTGCACGCCGCTCTGGAGGGAGTAAGCCCTGCCCTCGCCACGCCGGGCGGGACAGGCGAGGAGGCGGGTGCGCCGGCGGAGGCGGTTAGGGGATGTCGAGCGGCAGGCGGACCGTGAAGGTGCTGCCGGCGCCTTCCTGGCTCTGGACCGTGATGGTGCCGCCGTGCTGCTCGACGATCTGGCGCGCCCCGGCCAGGCCGATGCCGGTGCCCTGGATCTGGCCGGCCACGTTCGCCGCGCGGTAGAACCGCTCGAAGATCCGCGGCTGGTCGGCGGCCGGAATGCCGATCCCCTGGTCGCGCACGCGCAGCACCGCCCAGCCATTGGGAGATGTGCCCTCGCGGCCCACCGTGACGCGCACCTCGCCGCCCGCGGGGCTGTACTTCATGGCGTTCCCGAGCAGATTTGCCAGCACGCGCTCCAGGCGCGCGGCGTCCCAGAGTCCCTCTATCGCCGGCTCGGCCGCCTCGAAGACGACTGTATGCTCGTCGGTGGAGCGCTGGGCCTCGGCCGCCGCCTGGCGCGCCAGCGCCACGAGGTCAGTCGGGACGCGGCGTAGCTCCAGCGGGTGGCCGGCCTGGAGCCGCGCCACGTCCACCAGGTCGTCGATCAGGCGCGTCATGCGGGTGGTCGAGCGGGCGATCTGCTCGAGCTGGCGCTGCAGGTCCTCGGGCGTGAGCAGCGCGCCGCGGGCCACGCGGCGGGCCAGGAGCTGGGTCACGCCGTGGATCGTGGTGAGCGGCGTGCGCAGGTCGTGGGCGATCGTGGCCAGCATCTCGTTGCGGGTGCGCAGCGCGGCCTCGGCAGCGGCCTGTTCGCCCACCAGCCGCGCGCGCTCCTCCTCCGCGTGCTTGCGCTCGACGGCGTAGCGCAGCGCGCGCACGAGCGTAGCGCCGTCCACCTGGCCCTTCACCAGGTAGTCCTGCGCGCCCTCGCGGACGGCGTGCCCGGCCAGCGCCTCGTCGTCGAGGCCGCTCAGCACCACGATCGGCGTGGTCGGCGCCGCGGCGGCCAGGCGACGAAACGTGTCGAGCCCCTGGCTATCGGGCAGGGAGAGGTCGAGCAGCACCACGGTCACGTCGCCGGCCTGCACGCGCGCCAGGCCGGCCGCTAGCCGGTCCACGCGCGTGAGCGCGAACGCCGCCGCGCCGGGCAGCAGGTCAAGCTGTGCCTCTTCGAGCGTGTCCTCGATCAGGTCCGCGTCGGCCGGATTGTCCTCGATGAGCAAGACCTGGAGCGTCGCGGGCTCTATCATCGGGACGGTCACTCGGGCGGCAGCTTCACGACCGCCAGCCAGAAGCCCTCGATGGCCGCGACGACTTTCAGGAAGGCGTCGAGATCGACGGGCTTCGTGACGTAGCAGTTAGCGTGCAGGTCGTAGCTCCGGATGATGTCCTCCTCCGCCTCCGAGGTGGTCAGCACCACCACGGGGATGCGGCGGAGCACCTCGTCGGCCTTGATCTCGGCCAGCACCTCGCGGCCGTCCTTCTTGGGCAGGTTCAGGTCGAGCAGGATCAGGTCGGGACGGGGCGCGGCCGCGTACTGGCCTTCACGGCGCAGGAACGCCAGCGCCTCCACGCCGTCGCTCACCACGCTCAGGCGGTTGTGGACCTTGGCCTCGTCCAGCGCCTCGCGCGTAAGGTCCACGTCGGCCGGGCTGTCCTCGACGAGCAAGATCTCGATCGGCTGCACAGACGAGCCGGGGGGACGAAGAGTCATCCGGAACTGCCTCCAGCATCGGGGATCGTGAACCAGAACGTCGTGCCCTCACCGGGGGCCGATTCAATGCCGATCCGTCCCCCGTGGCGCTCCACGATCTTCTTGCAGATCGCCAGGCCGATGCCCGTGCCCGCGTACTCGTCGCGGCCGTGCAGGCGCTGGAAGATCACGAACACCCGCTCGTGGTACTCGGGCGCGATGCCGATTCCATTATCGCGCACGGTGAAGCGCCATTCCCCGTCGTGGCGCTCGGCGCCAATGTGCACGCGCGGTGGCTCCGTGCCCCGGAACTTGATCGCGTTCCCGATCAGGTTCTGGAAAAGCTGCACGAGCTGCGTCGGGTCGCCCTCGACGGTCGGCAGCGGGTCGTGGGTGACGACGGCCTCGCTCTCCGCGATGGTGGCGCGTAGGTTGGCCAGCGCGCGCTCCAGTACAGCCTCGCAGTCGGTGGGCGCGAACGCCTCGCCGCGGCGCCCGACCCGGGAGTACGTCAGCAGCTCGTTGATGAGCACCTGCATGCGCCGCGCGCCGTCCACCGCGTGGCCGATGTAGCGGTCGGCGCGCTCGTCGAGGCTCCCCTTGTAGCGACGCTCGATGAGCTGCAGGTAGCTGACGATGGCGCGCAGCGGCTCCTGCAAGTCGTGCGAGGCCACGTAGGCGAACTGCTCTAGCTCGGCGTTCGAGCGCACTAGCTCCTGGGTGCGCTGCTCCAGCGCCTGCTCGGCCTGGCGGCGGTCGCTCACGTCGCGGAAGGTAACGACGCTCCTCACCGCGCTGTCCGCCTCGGGGGCGGGGGCGCTGGTGTACTCCACGAAGAAGCTGCTGCCGTCCCTACGCCAGAACACCTCGTCGGCCACCTGCACGACGGTACGGTTCTGGAGACTGTGGTAGATTGGACACTCCTCCTGCGGGTAGGGAGTGCCGTCGGCCCGAGTGTGGTGCACCAGCTCGTGCAGGCGCTGGCCGAGCAACTCGTCGCGGCGGTAGCCGGTCAGCCGCACGGCGGCCGGGTTGACGAACAGCACGCGGTCGTCACGGTCGAGGCCGAAGATGCCCTCGGCCGCGGTGCGCAGGATGGCGTCGCTGCGGCCAATCGTGACCTGGAGCTGGTCGGCCATGGCGTCGAAGGCGGCCGCCGCCTGCCCGATCTCGTCGCGCCGCTTGAGGCCGATGCGCTGGCCGAGGTCGCCCGCGGCGATACGCCCCGCGACGGTGGCGAGCTGGGCCAGCGGCTCGGCCACGGACCGCGCGAGCAGCAGCGCCAGCGCCACGCCGACCGCCATGGCCAGCAGCGTGCCGCCGACGAGCAGCCCCTGGAGCTGGGTGCTTCTCGCGCGCGCCGCCTCGCTGCGCTCGATGAGGAAGGCCTGCTCGACCGCCAGCCCCTCGTTCAGCAGGGCGCGGACCTCCACGATGCGGCGGCGGCCCTCACTCGTCCCGACCGCCGCGATCACCGCGTCGAGCGAGGAACGGCCGGCCGCCACGTCCCGCCGCAACTGGATGTTCGGCTCGGCGACCTCGCTCGACCAGGCGGCCGCGCGCTCCGCCACGGCCCGCCAGCGCGCCTGCTGCGCCGGGTTGTCGGCCGTTTCGAGCAGCAGCGCGTCGAGATCGGCTTGCAGCTCCTGCTGGCCGTCGAGGTACGGCGTGAGGAATTCGTCCTGGCCCGCGAGCAGGAAGCCGCGATAGCCGGACTCCATCTCGCCGACGTTCGCCAGCGCGCTGTTCGCCAGGTTGATGACGCGCAGCGTGTGCGTGACCCCGTCGGCCGCCTGGCGGTTGAGCATGGCGCTGCTGTAGGCGGCCGCGCTGAGGACCACCAGCAGCGCGAGCACCAGGGCGAAGCTGCCCAGCAGCCGCCCGCGCAAGCCCAGATTCGCGAGTCCCGCGCCTTGCATCCCCCACCCGTGCGCGGCCATCGCTGCGCGCCCGCGCGGCTCTTTGCCGGAAAGCGTGTGGGCCTGGCTACACCAGGCCCACACACTATACCGCGAAGGTCGGGTTAGCTCGCCGGCGTGGCGGCGCCCACGGCGCCGCTCGTCTTCGGCACCTCGCTGATGCCATAGAGGCGCGCCGGGTTGTCCCAGAGGATCTTGCGCTTCGTCTCGGCCGGCACCTTCGGGTTCGCCGTCAGGTCGCCCACCGTGCGGTCGGGGAACTTCTCCACCGCGTCGGGGTGGGGGTAGTCGGTGGCCATGATGAGCACGTCGTCGGAGACGTACTCGGCCACGACCGGCACCAGCTCCTCGCCCGCTTCGCAGCTAATCATGCACTGGCGCTTGAAGTAGTAGCTGGGCGGCTCCTTGGTGCTGCGGCTCTTCCCCATGGAGTAGTGCTCCCAGTGCTCGTCTATGCGCTCCAGCCAGAAGGGCAGCCAGCCGCAACTCGACTCGAGGTGGGCCACCTTCAGCTCGGGGAGGCGCTCCAGCAGGCCATCGGCGCAGAACTGGGCGCAGGCCA
>Ga0070741_10007495_pt1 | contig 22533 bp, 18 predicted proteins | sample Coa_R1_4_FD_66440 | JGI IMG/M metagenome (GOLD analysis project Ga0070741, IMG submission 66440) | Surface soil microbial communities from Centralia Pennsylvania, which are recovering from an underground coalmine fire - Coalmine... | ecosystem: Environmental > Terrestrial > Soil > Unclassified ... | reverse complement strand
TTTTTTTCAGGCGGCTGCTTCGGCACCTCTGCAGGCATGTCCTGTTGAACGGCCCCGCGTGTTTTTTTCTCCACGTCCGATGAGTCCGTTTCCGTCTCACGCTCGGCCTTCTGGGCGTGCGCGTTTTCTGCGCGAAGATACCAGCACTGGCGGCCACTCGCGCGATCGGTCCGGTAGTACCAGTGCTGACCTTGCGGCGTCGGTCCTTCCGGTTTCGCCAGGCATTCGTCGGCGGCATTTGCGCCGGATGCATCGAGAATGCAGGCCAGCGCGAGCAGACCAGACATCAGAACCGTCCTGGTTCCAAGCATGCGTCCCTCCTCACGTCACACAAAGACACAAATGGAATCTCGAGCGGACCGATTGATTTGAGAGTGCGATTGAGGCTGCAATACGTTGCAAATTCGGCAGATCGCGGCGCAATTTTTGCGATCGCTATTTGACGGTAGTGTAGTGCAGCAACATCGACGCCGCTGGCACCATTTAACCGCTGCGCTTAACAGATTTCTTTATCGGCCGAGAACCAGGCACCAGTAACGCTGGCCGCCGGCAACAGCCGATGACAATCCGTACCGGCGCACGTCGACCAGCAGCATGTTGTCCCTGTGTCCTGGCGATGCCGCCCACAATTCTATGGCGCAGCTTTCACTGCCACATCCTGCCGCGACGTTTTCCGCGCGCGCGCCGGATCTGCCGCGCTCGGAGTAAAATCCGGAATGATCAATCGTTCGGCGCATCGCCATGCTGCGGGCATGACGATGCGCCATCGCTTGCAGTGCACTGCTGCGGTGAAGAGCAGGAAGACCGTGCGCGTGCCGGAACGAATTGAGCGTTTCCGCAACGGCCGGGAAGCAAAGGCCCACAACCGCCAGAAACACGACCGGCATGCGCAGCATGCGGGATAGCCAATTCTATTTTGCCGCCACGATCTTCTGCCGCTGCTCTCCGAGTCCTTCGATTCCCAGTGTAACGACGTCGCCGGGACTGAGGAATTTCGGTGTCGGTTTCATGCCCAGCGCGACACCCGGTGGCGTGCCGGTGATAATGATGTCGCCTGGTTCCATGACGAAAAATTGCGAGCAGTACCAGACGAGATGTTCGCACCCGAAAATCATGGTGCGTGTATTGCCGCGCTGGCGGTGCTCGCCGTTAACGTCGAGCCACATGTTTAGATTCTGCGGATCCTTGATTTCATCCTTGGTGACGAACCAGGGGCCGATCGGGCCGAACGTCTCGCAGCCCTTGCCCTTATCCCACTGGCCGCCCGAGCGCTCGATCTGGAAGACGCGTTCCGATACGTCGTTTGCCAGGAAGTAGCCGGCGATCGCGTCTTTCGCCTTGTCCTTGGCAAGATAACGCGCGCGCTTGCCTATGACGATGCCAAGCTCGACCTCGTAGTCGAGTTTGCCGGACTCACGCGGGACAATCGTGTCGTCGTTTGGTCCGCAGATGCAGGTCGTGACCTTGTTGAAGATGATGGGTTCCTTCGGAATCGGCATTCCGGCTTCCGCGGCGTGGTCGGAGTAGTTCAGGCCGATCGCAATAAAATTTTTGACGTTGCCGATGCAGGGGCCGAGCCGCGGTTTACCGGGTACAGGCTTCATCCGCTTCAGGTTCGCCTTCCTGATCTTGGCGAGGCCGCCTGAGGCCAACATCGCGCCGTCGATATCTTTCACGATGCGAGAGAGGTCGCGAATTTTTCCGTCGTCACCGATGATTCCGGGTTTTTCGCGGCCGGGCGCGCCATAGCGGACGAGCTTCATATTCAACGATCTCCTTTGAGCGTCTTGTCTTTATGGGTATCTTCGGGTGGGCCGGTGTCATCATGCATGTGGCAAACTCGGGGGCAACCCTCATTGCGCGGTCCGCCCCCGCGCGGCCCGCGGAAAAACCACCGCATCAGGCCGCGCGCCGTACGCCCCCTGGCTTCTACCACGATCCACAACCGTGCGTTTCACCGGCGGCCGAAGAGTCGTTCCCAACGGTTTGATCAGCAACCAATTCCGCCTGCCATCTGGCGGTCGGGAGCGCCTGTGTCGCCGCCGCAACAGCCGCCGTATTTTTGCATAAGCCGGTGGCATTTCAGCGCTTTTTAGGGCCGTTGCTATTGTCGACCGCACAACCTGAGGTCACGATAGCCGGCAGCAAGGGATGGAGGCGAGTCGAGCGGGGGGTTGATCGATGTTTCGTCTGGGCTGGGCCAATTCGTTGCGGGCGGGAACGGCACTGGGGCTTCTGGTCATCTTGACTGCGCAGGCAAATGCAGGCGCGTTCGCAATTCGCGAGCAAAGCAGTTACGGACAAGGAACGTCATTCGCAGGTGTGGCCGCCGGCGGCTCGGTTTCGTCGATGTTCTGGAATCCGGCGACGCTGACGCAGTTTCCGGGCATCGTGAGCGAAAACGGCTTCACGGCGATCATTCCTCGCGCCCACCAGACGCCGCAGGCGGGCAGCACGCTCGCGGGGCCGCCTCTCTTTTATCGTGGCGTGGAAAACAGTGCCGATATGGCATTGGTTCCGAACGGCTACACGTCCTACCAGATAAGCCCCAATCTCTGGCTGGGCTTGGGAATCAATGCACCCTTCGGATTGTCGGTCAGTTTTCAGGAGCCCTGGGCGGGCCGGAACTACGCCGGCGATACGACGCTAAAAACCTATAACGCAAATCCCAGCATCGCGTGGCGCGTCAATGACTGGTTCAGCATCGGTGTCGGCGTGCAGGCGCAATATGCCACCATCAGGCAAGCGACGGGCCTGGCCCCGTTTCCGCCGACCAGCACCGTTCTGGACGGCAAGGGCTGGGGCTTTGGTGCCACTGCGGGCGTGACGTTCACGCCGTGGGCCAGCACCACGATCGGACTTGGCTGGCGCTCGGCCATCAATCAGGACATCAATGGCACGCTCGCGATACCGCCCGGAGTTCCCGGCACGCCCGGTTCGGTCGAAACCACGATCAACCTGCCGGATATCGTCACTCTTGGCATCCGTCACCGGATTGACGATCGGTGGACGGTCATGGGCACGGCCGAATGGAGCAATTGGAGCCGCATAGGGACCATTACCATCAACCAGTTAAACGGAGGTCCGGCGACCGTCCTTGGGGTTCCGGTGACGAGCCCGCTTCAATACGATGACGGCTGGTTTTTCTCGGCGGGCGTGGAATATCGATGGACCGATCGGCTGACCGTTCGTGGGGGCGTCGGCTATGAAATTTCGCCGATCACCGATCAGGTGCGCACGCCGCGTCTACCGGACAATGACCGGGTCTGGGCGTCCATCGGCCTTTCCTGGAAGATCGCCAAGTTCGCGCATTTCGATCTGGCCTATACGCACCTCTTTATCAAGGACCCGAACATCAATATTTCCGCGGCATCCGGTAATCCTTCATTCAACGGTTCCATCTCCTACATCGGCACCGTGGATGCACAAACCGACATGATATCGGGGTCACTCGTCGTCCGCTTCGACGACCTTGAGCCTACGGTCAAAAAGCCGTTCATGAAGTAGTTCGTCACGATGGGGTTGGGGTGCGGGGCCGGCAGCGATGCCGGCCCTCGCATTTTCAGAACGCGCCGTTGAAGGTACCACCGTCGATCAGCAGGTTCTGCCCCGTGATGTAGCCGGCGTGCGAAGAGCACAGGAATGCGCACGCGGCGCCGAATTCGTCGGGATTGCCGAAACGTTTGGCGGGAATGCCGGCCATGCGATTGGCCGCTACTTCCGCAACGCTCTTGTTCTGTTGCTCGGCGGTCTTGCTCAACGTGCTGCGCAAGCGGTCAGTGTCGAAGGCGCCCGGCAGGATATTGTTGATGGTGACATTGCGATCCGCGACCTTACGCGCGACACCTGCAAGAAAGGCGGTCAGGCCGGCGCGCGCGCCGGAAGACAAGTCGAGGCCTGCAAGCGGCATCTTCACCGAGCCGGAAGTGATGTTGACGATTCTCCCGAAGTTGCGCTGACACATGGGGTCGATCACCTTCTGAATGAGCTCGATGGCGACGACCATGTTGGCGATGACGCCATCGAGCATTTGCTGACGCGTCAGTTCGCGGAAATCCCTCATCGGCGGGCCCGCATTGTTATTGACCAGAATGTCGGGCTGTGGGCATGCGGCAAGCAGTGCCTTTTGTCCCTCAGCCGTCGCAACATCTGCCGTGACAGGAATGACCTTGGTGCCGGCAATGCTCGACAGTTCGGCCGCGGTCGCCTCAAGTCTCTTGCCGTCGCGGCCATTGATCACAACTTCGCAACCTGCCTCGGCCAGTGCACGTGCACAGGCCTTCCCGAGCCCTCGACTGGAAGCGCAGACAATGGCCTTGCGGCCGGAAATTCCGAGATTCATTGGATCCTCACCCGCCTGAAGTGTCGCTCAAAGTTAGACGGTCGTCGGCGGTTGCGGTCAAGCGCTGATCCTCAACCGTGTGGACGGACGGCATGTCGCCCGTCTGTCGTATTCGCTTGGTATCCCACGGGCGACGCAAGACGATTCGCGAGGACCCATGCTGCGCGACCCTGACCGTCACGTAATGGAGAAGGCCTATGCCCGCTGGGCGCCTGTCTACGACGCATTGTGCGGGCCGGTTTTCGTCAATGGAAGACGCGCCGCCGCGCGGGCGGCGCGCGAAGTGGGCGGCCGAATTCTGGAAATAGGTGTGGGCACGGGATTGTCATTCGATGACTATGACGCGCACACGGAGATCACCGGAATCGACATTTCCGAGCCGATGATCGCGCGGGCGCGCGAACGCCTGAAGAGCGGCCGGTACCCGTTCGTCAGGCAGCTCGCCGTCATGGATGCCCATGCCATCGCCTACGCGGACTCCTCGTTCGACTGCGTTGTCGGCCAGTTTATGATCACGCTGGTGGAACAGCCCGAACGCGTATTGTCAGAGTGCGCACGGGTGGTTCGACCGGGCGGTCAGATAATCCTTGTTAACCACCTGTACTCCGAGCGGGGATTCGCCGCCGCAGTTGAACGTCTTATCGCGCGGAAAGCTCACGCGCTGGGCCTGCGGCCCGAATTTCCGTTCCAGCGCCTGGCTGACTGGGCGCAGTCACATGGCGGCGCAGAGTTGGTCGAGCGGCGAAGGCTTCCGCCATTCGGTCTCTACACGCTTGTCCGGTTCCGCCGCGTCGAAATGCAACGCTCCGCAGCCTCGGAGTTTCCGCCGGGTAAACGGCCGTCACAAAACTGAAATGCAAGGTTGCTATATGACACGCATGCTCAGTGTACTGGAAACTGTCGTGCCGTGACGGATATTGCGACACGACGATTTCGAGCCCTGTTTATCTCTGACGTTCACCTCGGAACGCGCGGCTGTCAGGCCGACAAGCTTCTCGACTTTCTCCGCCACCACGAGGCCGAAACGATCTATCTTGTCGGCGATATAGTCGACGGATGGGCGCTGCAGTCCTCCTGGTATTGGCCGCAGGCGCATAATGATGTTGTTCAGAAGTTCCTGCGGCAGGCGCGCAAGGGAGCCCGTGTTTTCTATATCCCGGGCAATCACGACGAATTCCTGCGCGGTTACTACGGCACCCATTTCGGCGGTATCGAAGTGGCGGAGAGTGCGATCCATGAGGGCGTCGATGGCAGGCGTTACCTTGTCGTTCACGGAGATATTTTCGACCTCGTGGTCACGCAGGCGCGCTGGCTCGCATTGCTCGGTGACAAGGCCTACGAATTCGCGCTGACGGCCAACCGGATTTTCAACGCCTGCCGGCGCATTCTGGGTGCGCCTTATTGGTCGCTCTCGAAATGGGCCAAGCTGAAGGTGAAGAATGCGGTCAACTACATCGGCGCGTTCGAGAAAGCGTTGGCGACGGAGGCCAAACATCATCAGGCCGACGGAGTGATTTGCGGCCATATTCACACGGCGGCTATCCACGACGACTACGGTCTTCGCTACATCAACTGCGGCGATTGGGTCGAGAGCTGTACGGCCGTGGCAGAGCGCCACGATGGTGGTTTCGAGATTATCACCTGGACGCACGCGCGCCGCGACGTCGAATCTTCCGGTCAGCGCGAGCGTTCGGCAAGGGCAGAGGCTGCTTGAAGATTCTTGTAGCGACCGACGCCTGGCACCCGCAGATCAACGGTGTCGTGCGCACGCTCGGGCACGTTGCCCGGGAGGGACGGGCGCTCGGTGTCGAGCTGCAATTTCTCTCGCCTGACCAGTTCTGGACCTTTCCGATGCCGAGCTATCCGGAAATCCGGCTGGCAGCTGTCGGCCGGCGCGGCGTCGAGCGTCGGCTTGAAAGCGTGTGTCCGGACGCAATTCACATTGCGACCGAAGGGCCGATTGGGCACGCGATGCGCCGCGCCTGCCTGCGCCGGAATTTGCCGTTTACGACGAGCTTGCACACGCGGTTTCCCGATTACGTTGCGGAGCGTCTTCCGCTTCCGAAAGGATGGACGACGGAGCTGACCTGGAACTGGCTTCGCCGCTTTCACAGTCCGGCTGCGGCAACCATGGCGGCAACGCCGACCCTGGCGGCCGAGCTCGTGGCGCGGGGCTTCAGGAACGTGCAAATATGGCCGCGAGGCGTCGATGCGCAGCTGTTCCGTCCGCGCTCAGGGGTGGATCTCAAGCTGCCGCGGCCGATTTTTCTGACAGTCGGCCGGTTGGCGGTTGAGAAAAATCTCGAGGCCTTCCTTGCGCTCGATCTGCCCGGCACCAAGATGGTGGTCGGCGACGGACCGTCGCGGTCTTCTCTGGAACGAAGGTTTCCCGATGCTGTCTTTGTCGGGTCCCGCCACGGCGAGGCGCTTGCCAATATCTATGCCGCGGCCGATGTGTTTGTTTTTCCGAGTCGCACCGATACTTTCGGCCTTGTGCTTCTCGAGGCGCTGGCCAGCGGCCTGCCGGTCGCTGCGTTTCCCGCCGCGGCACCGCGCGATGTCATCGGCGAGGCGCCTGTCGGGCGTCTTGATGAGGATCTTCGGCGTGCCTGCCTCGGTGCGTTGGAGTGCCGGCGTGAGGATTGTCGTGCCTTTGCCCTCCGGATGACATGGACGGTGAGCGCACGGATATTCCTCTCACACGTGATGGATGCGGCACGCCAGGGAAATTACCGCGCTGCATAATGCAGGTGAGCCGTGGCCGTGGCCGCCATATTGCGCTAGCTTTTGCGCATGGGTGCTCTAGACAATACGATCCTACCCACCGCGGCGGACATCGAAACGGCCGCGGCACGGCTTGCCGGGGTTGCCGTACGTACGCCGCTGATCAGCGCGCCGGTCCTCGACGAGGCGGTCGGAGCGCGTGTTTTCCTGAAGGCCGAGACGCTGCAGCGCACGGGGTCTTTCAAGTTTCGCGGCGCCTACAACAAGATTTCGTCGATCCCGCCGGCGCGGCAGGCTGCCGGCGTGGTGGCCTATTCGAGCGGCAATCACGCGCAAGGCGTGGCCGCAGCCGCCCGTCTGCTCGGCATGCGTGCGACGATTGTAATGCCGGCCGATGCCCCGAAAGCCAAACGTGAGCGGACGCTTGCGCTCGGGGCGGAGGTCGTACCCTACGACCGCAATACCGAAGATCGGGCTGCAATCGCGAAAAAAATCGTGGCCGAGCGTGGAGCCACGCTGGTGCCGCCTTACGACGATCCGTACATCATCGCGGGGCAGGGCACGATTGGCGTCGAGATCGTCGAGGATCTGGCAGGGCTTTCTCTCAGGCCCGAAATCGTGGTCGTCGGCGCGTCCGGCGGCGGGCTTGCCGCAGGAATTTCGTTGGGCGTGAAAGCCAGGGTACCGGCCGCAAGATTTTACGTGGTCGAGCCCGAGGGGTTCGACGATACACTGCGCTCGTTCGCCAGCGGCAAACGCGAGGCCAATGCGCGCATGAGCGGCTCCATCTGCGATGCACTGATGAGCAACACGCCGGGCGAGCTGACATTTCCCATTACGCGTGAGCTCATCGGGCAGGGCACGACCGTCACCGATGCCGAAGTCGGCGATGCCGTTCGTTACGCATTTCATGAGCTCAAGCTTGTCGTTGAACCGGGAGGCGCAATCGGCCTGGCAGCGCTGCTTGCCGGCAAGATAAGCATCAAGAACAAAGTTGTAGTCACGATCCTGTCGGGAGCAAACGTTGATCCTGACTTGTTCGCGCAGCTCATTGCACGATGAGCGTCAGGTAAACATCGCGATCCGTTCTTCCTCACTCAGCGCCATAATTGAAGCAAATGGGTCCGGAGGCGAAGGCTGTGCGGGTACCTTGACCGCAGGCGCGATGGCCGGCTTCGGCTCGCCGTCTATCGTTGCGGCGGGTTGAGCGACAATCGTGGTATCCGGCGGGGCCTTGTCCGTCCGGACCAGCGCAATTGGCGGCGGTTGAGCCGGCGCCGGCGCCGGAATCGGCAATTCGGGCTGGTCGGGGGGCGGAACGACCGCAAGATGCGCGCGCGTTTCTTCTTCGGCATTTCCGGCCAGGTGAAAGGCAGGTGGTGACTCGGCCGGTATGGGATCGTTCCCCGCCGAGGCCATGATAGCGGCGATCCGTTGCTCGACGGTGGCGACCAGGTCAGTCAGTTTTGCGGTCCTGATGGCCATGACGCTGGCCTCAATTTCGTTTTGGGCCGCGGTAATGTCGTCGAGCAGCGCACGCAGCTTTTGCCTGACCAGCGTTTCCGCCGATATGCCGCTCTCGAAGACGAGCGATGTCTGCAACCGCTCGAGCGCATGAAGCAGGGGCTTGGTGTCCGCATGCCGGTTGCGCCGTGCATATTCGGCGAGAAATGCCCGGCCGCGGGCGCTTGCCGATAACGCGGCGCAAAAGGCGCGATAGTCGGCCTCATCCGGCGCGGCCGGCTGCGGCTGTGATCGCGCGAGGGTCTCGGCTGGCATGTGCAATCCCTGCGCGTCCGTTTATCAATCATGCGGCATGATTCGGCCAGCGCCGTACCCCCATCAGGTGACTGCCGTGCTGGAAAAAGCAGGTCAGACAGGATGTTAATGGGACCAGGGCAACGCGATGCCGGCCAATGAGGCGTCAAGCCTGGCCCGACGCCTGGCGGCGTTCTATGCGGCCCTGTTTGTGCTGCCCGGCATTCACATGCCGTTTTTTCCGGTCTGGCTCAAAGCCAAGGAGGTTGACACAGGGACCATTGGGATTGTGCTGGCGGCTCCGATCATCGCGCGGCTTGTGGCAGTTCCCGTCGTCACCCGTGAAGCCGACCGCCGCGATGCCGTTCGCGCCGCCCTGATCGCATCAGGTTTTGCAGCCGTCCTCGGATATGTCCTCGTCGGGCTGTCCTCGGGCGCAATTCCCATTCTTGTCGCCTACGCCGTCACCTCGCTTGCGACCGCTCCGCAGATGCCGCTTGCCGAGACTTATGCCCTTAAGGGGTTGACCATTCGAAGCCGAGCTTACGGTCCGGTGCGGCTGTGGGGATCGCTTGCCTTCATTGCCGGCAATTTTGTCGCCGGGTTTGCCGTCGACATGATCCCGGCGGCCGAGCTGATCTGGCTCATTGTTGCGGCCAGCGCCCTGATCGCGTTGACAGCGTCGGCGCTTCCCTCGATTGGCGGCCAGCCGGCAACGGTGGATCGATCACTTTCACCGCGATCGAGTCTCTTGCGCGACCAGCCGTTCATCATGGTCGTTGCGGCCGCAAGTCTCGTCCAGGCAAGTCACGCGATGTACTACGGCTTTTCGGCGGTGCAATGGAGCGCTGCCGGATTCGACGGCTTGGCCATCGCTGCACTTTGGGCACTTGGCGTGGCTGCTGAAATTGTCCTTTTCTCAATGCAATCCCGCCTGCCTTCAATCCTCAAGCCGACCGTGTTGCTGATGACCGGCGCATTTGGCGGCGCGCTGCGGTGGGCCGGCATCGCATTCGATCCTCCGCTCTCGGTACTGATTGCGCTGCAGCTGCTCCATGCGCTGTCGTTCGGCGCAACCCATCTCGGAGCATTGATGTTTCTTGCAAGGCATGCGCCTTCGACACAATTAGCGCGCGCGCAGGGCTACCTGGCCATGGCAGCCGGATTAGCCATGGCCGGCGCGACGGCACTTTCCGGCGCGCTCTACCGCGATTTCGGCAGCACGGGCTATGCCGCGATGGCTTTAATGGCTGTCGCCGGAGGCGCTTGCGGACTGGTAGCGCACAGGCTGCGGCGCGAGACGACGTACTGAACGCGTCTGCGCGCGCGGATCGCGGTCACAGCTGGCGACGATCCCCTGCAATTCACGCCCCTGCAGATAGATCATTTTCCGTGACAGGCCGCCGTGCCGTTTGATCCAGCGGCGCACCGAAGCAGGATAGATATTCCACAGGGCCTGCGTGCCGAGCGGACTTGTCACGGGGCGCCCATCATTGTCGGGCATCCAGGCGGCGTGAAAACCAAATCTTGCGTTTTGCGTCACGCAAACGCGCTCGCGGGGAACCAACCCCAGCAAGAGCGTGCAGGCCGAGAGGCAATTCCCGTCGACAACAACATTTTCGCCGGACGAGCGCAGGGCCGCGAAAGCCTGCAGGTAGCGGCCGATCTGACCCCCACGATCCTCCGAAATCCGCATCGTAGCGGATGCCGATGACACACTGAGTGCCACCACGGCAATGCCGAGTGCTATTCCCCGAATATGCATTTCCCGTCCCGTTATCTTTTGCCCGCCGTTCAAACGGCGATGCCATGTTTGCCGCAAGTCTATGACAAGCTGACTGCCCACGGGAAGCGTTGGATTTGAAAATCTACAATATGACAGGGGGCAGTCGCGCACATTTCATGAACGGATTCAGGCGGGGCGTAAAGTTCCCCCGGCTTCAGCCCCATAAAGACGGTGAGGGTGGGTACATCCGGCTACCCTCGTAATGCAGGCCGCCGGCGCGGTCCTTGCTGAGCAGGAGGGGGCCGTCGAGATCGACGAAGTCGGCCTTTTGTGCCAACAACATCGCAGGCGCCATCGCCAGCGATGTGGCGACCATGCAGCCGACCATGATCGTAAACTTGTGCTGCTGTGCAGCAGCGACCATCGCCAGCGCTTCTGTCAGACCGCCCGTCTTGTCGAGCTTGATATTGACGGCGTCATATTTCCCGGCGAGCGCAGGCAGGGAGGAACGGTCATGTACGCTCTCATCGGCGCAAACGGGGATGGTCCGCTCGATCTTTGCGAGCACCTGATCGTCGCCGGCCGGCAACGGCTGCTCGATCAGCTTGACGCCGGCTCGCGCACAGGCTGCGAGATTGGCCGCGAGGTTGGCTTCTCTCCATCCTTCGTTCGCATCGACGATCAGGACCGCATCGGGGGCGGCGGAACGAACGGCAGCGATACGCTCGCCATCGCCATCCGCCCCGAGCTTCACTTTCAGCAGGCTGCGATTGCTGGCTTTCCGGGCGGCCATTGCCATGTCGCGCGGCGCCGCCAGAGAGATCGTGAATGCGGTGACGACCGGGGCGGGGGCCGCGATGCCTGCCAATTCGTGGGCCGGCCGACCGCTGCACTTCGCCTCAAGATCCCAGAAGGCACAGTCGAGTGCGTTACGTGCGGCACCCGGAGGCATTGCCGCCTGTAACGCGTGGCGGTCGAGACCGGCCTCGATTCGGGGTCGCATCGCCTCGATCTGGGCGGTGACGCTGTCGATGGTTTCGCCATAGCGGAGGTAGGGAACGCACTCGCCGCGGCCGCGCGCCTTGCCGTCGGTCAATTCAGCGACGACGACCGCGGCCTCGGTCTTGACGCCGCGGCTGATGCCGAATGAACCGGCGATCGGCCAGCGTTCGACGATATAGGAAAGGCGAAGCGGCATATTTGGCTATACTGACCGTCAGTCGCTGCAGGTTGCCGGTGGCATCGATACCTCGGCGGCTTCACGGGCCAACGTCAAGTCGGCTCGGGCACGTGTCGGCACGGGAAGAGGGCGGATACATGAGCGATCTGTTACTACGAGAGGCGGACGAGGGCGGCCAGCTACGAATGGCGGGCCGCGGTGCATGGGTCGCCGAAAACGCGGGCATGCTGGAGGCCGAAATCGACGCCGCAACCACGGACGTCACGGCCAAACGTGTCGATATCGACATGGGCCGCGTCGAGCAGATTGACACCTTCGGCGCGTGGTTGCTGGAACGCCTCACCCGCGGTTTTGTCGCGCGCGGCGCCAGCACGAACGTTTTCGGGCTGCGGGAGGATTATCGGGCATTGATGGACGAGGTGCGTGGCGTGAAGCCGGCGCAAATGCCCGTGCGCAGCGGTCGCTCGGCGACCGGCTTCATCGCTTCCGTGGGAAAGGGCGTTGCCTCTGTCGGGGCGACCTTCGTTGCCTTTCTGAACATGCTGGGCGCGGTTTCGGTTGCGCTGGTGCGCGTGATGCGCCGCCCACGCTCATTCCGTTTTACATCCATGGTGCATCAACTGGATAATGTCGGCTGGCGCGCGGTACCGATCATTCTTCTGATCACGTTCCTGATTGGCTGCATCATCGCGCAACAGGGCATCTTTCATTTTCGAAAATTCGGTGCCGATATCTATGTCGTCGACATGGTCGGTATTCTTGTTTTGCGCGAAATCGGTGTGCTCATCGTGACGATCATGGTGGCGGGCCGCTCGGGCAGCGCCTACACGGCCGAACTTGGTTCGATGAAAATGCGCGAGGAGATCGACGCGCTTCGGACGATGGGCTTCGATCCCATCGAAGTGCTGATCTTGCCGCGCCTCGTCGCGCTATTGATCGGAGTTCCGATCCTCACCTTTCTGGGTTCGATGGCCGCGCTTTACGGCGGCGGTCTGGTGTGCTGGCTCTACGGCGGCATCGATCCGGATATCTACCTGCAGCGCCTGAAGGAAGCGATCTCGCTCGACACGTTCAGGGTCGGCATGATCAAGGCGCCCTTTATGGCCCTCGTGATCGGGATCGTCGCATGTGTGGAGGGGCTGGCGGTGAAGGGGTCTTCGGAATCCCTTGGCTTGCAGACGACCGCTTCGGTGGTTGAGTCGATTTTTCTGGTGATCGTGCTCGACGGCTGCTTCGCGATTTTCTTTGCCTCGATCGGAATGTGAGCAATGGCTCGGGGCAACGGCAAAGAGGCCGTGATCGAAGTGCGGGACCTGGTGGTCGGCTTCGGTGACCATATCGTCCTCGATCACGTTGATCTTGACGTCTATCGCGGCGAAATTCTGGGTTTTGTGGGCGGGTCCGGCGCCGGCAAGTCGGTGCTCATGCGCACCATCATCGGCCTGCTGCCGAAACGACAGGGCACGATCAAGGTCTTTGGAGTCGATCTGGCGGCCGCGTCGGATGCCGAGCGACAGGCGATCGAGCGGCGTTGGGGTGTCCTGTTCCAGCAGGGGGCGCTGTTTTCGTCGCTGACGGTACGGGAAAATCTCCAGTTTCCGATCCGCGAGTACCTCAGGTTATCGCAGCGGCTGCTTGACGAGCTGGTTGTCGCCAAGCTTGAGATGGTCGGTCTCGACGCGTCGGTACTGGGGAAATTTCCATCGGAACTGTCAGGCGGCATGACCAAGCGCGTTGCGCTCGCCCGCGCGCTCGCGCTCGATCCGGAAATCGTCTTTCTCGACGAGCCGACATCCGGTCTCGATCCGATCGGCGCCGGCGACTTCGACAGCCTGATCGTAACCCTGCAACGGACGTTGGGTCTGACCGTATTCATGGTCACACACGATCTCGACAGCCTGCATACGATCTGTGATCGCATCGCAGTTCTGGCTGACCGCAAGGTGATTGCCGCCGGGACGATGGAAACGATGCTGGCGTCCACGCATCCCTGGCTGCGCGCCTATTTTCACGGCAAACGGTCACGGGCGACCGGACGGGAGCCCGCCCGCGGTTAAAGTCGACGGGGCAACCGGCCGGCCGATCGGATCAATCGAAGCGCCCGGCGGCGTGCGCCAGCATCGTGTAGACCTTGCCTGTCTCGGATGTCAGATACGTACGGGCGACAACCTGGCTGCGGTCATCGCGAGACACTTCCTCGAGCAAACGCTCGAACTCCGAGATATAGCGGTCCACGGTCTGCTTGAATTCGCGGTCCGCGCGGTATTTCTTGCGGATGTCGTCGAAGGCCTGCTGGCCCTGCAGGGTGTACAGCCGGCGCGTGAACACGTTGCGTTCGCCGCGCTTGTAGCGGTCCCACAGGTCCGCAGCGGCGTCGTGATCGATCATTCGCGCGATATCGACGGACAGCGAGTCGAGGGATTCGATCGTATGGCGCGGCGGCCGTTCCTCCGTTCCCCGCGGCGGCTCGCGCATGATGTCACGGCTCGTCTCGCGCGGCGGCGGCTCGCGCGGAGTTTCGCGCAAAGGCTCGCCGTCCTCGCGCGAGGCGCGATTGAGCAGGTCCGACAACCAGCCGCGCGCCGGGCCGGTCGATCCGGAGCTTCCCGCAGAGGGCTCAGCGGGTGCGCGGCGGTGGGGCGGCGCAAACCCGCTGGTTTCGGGGCGCTGCGGCGTGCGGGGCGGCACGTCGCTATTTCGCGGGATGTCGGCGGTCCGAGGAACGTCACCGCGCCCACCGACGACGGCAAGGGTGGGCTCCTCCCGGGTGCGGCGAACCGGCTCCACCGCGTCGAGATTGCGGCCGTGGCGGGCGACGATCCGGTTCAGTTCGGCGAGCGCCTCGATCTGGTCGACGATCACCCGGCGCATCTGGGCGGCGCTTTCCGCGGTCTCCTGCGGCAATTCAAATACGCCGCGGCGGAGTTCATTGCGTGTGGCTTCCAGTTCACGCTGCATTTCCGCAGCCATCTGCTTCATTCCCTTCACGGCCTCGGCAAAGCGCTCGTTCGCGCTCTGGAACAGGGCCTGGGTATCGCCGACAGACTGATCGTAGATTGCGCGCATGGCTTCGGCGGCGCGCAGGCGCTCTTCCTCGGCGTTCTCTCGAACGCGCTCATACTGCTCGCTGATGGCACGCGTACCCTCGGCGCTCGCCTCCGAAACGAGCCGGGCGACTTCCCGGGCGCGCGTCGAGGCTGCCTCGAGCGACTCGTCGAGCAGACCCGAGAACCGGGTAAGGCGCTTCTCAAGGTCCTCTGTGCGGATATCGAGAGTGGCGACCAGCGAGTCGAGCTGAACCCGACGTTCGTTGACGCTGTCTTCGGTGCGCTGGTTGCTGTGGTCGATGATTTCCACGGCCTTGACGAGATCGCGGCCATGAATGTCGAACTGCCGGGCCAACTGTCCCAGGTCCGAGATCACCTGGGTTGTGATGTCGCGGAATGCGGCAATGTTTGTTTCGACACGCCCGGTTGCGTCTCCTGTCGACGCCGTAACCTCGTTCATCGCGGTGACAAATTCGGATACGCGCACCATGAGCGTATTTTCCAGCGCGCCCATGTTTTCATGGGCGCCGGTGAGCACTTCCTGCAGCATGATGTTGGCTTCGCGCAGCCGCTCGAAGAGCGCTGTGGTATCCGAGCGCAGCATCGTGTGCGTCTCGAGCATCTCTTTTACGGTCGCCGTCGCCGTCTGTTGTGATTGCGCGATCGCTTTCAGCGCCGTTTCGTTCAGTTCGTTTATCGTCCGCGTGACTGCGTTGCTCGCGGCCTCACCCGCAGAATTGATCATGCGGGAGATTTCGCTGCTGTTATCCATCATCGTGCGGGTGAAGGCGAATCCCTTCTCCTCGATGGCCTTGACCGCCTGATCGGTTGCCGATGTCACGTCGTGCGTGAACTGTGCCCCTTTCTCGGTGAGGGCGGCGAGCACGCCGCCGCTCTTGTCGGAGAGGACGGTCGTCATTTCGTTGGCGCGGCGGCTGACCGCCGTCGCTATCTCTTCGGCTTTGCCGACAAAGCTGCGGGCGACCTCTTCGCTGACCCCGAGCAGCGTGCGCTCGGCGTCGTTCGCGCTCGTACGGATCGCTTCCGTGGTGGTCAATGCGAGCTGTCCAAGCGAACGCTCGGCTTCGGCGGAATTGACCTTGATCGCCTGGCTGAGCTGCTCGAGCCGCGCATTGAGTGCGTCGGCGGCGGCCTTGCTTCGGGTTTCTATCTGGGCGGTCACCGTTTCGGCCCGTCCGACGAGCAGTTCCTCGAAGCGGTCGATACGGCTGTCGAGATTGCTGGCGACTTCGAGCGCCCTGGTGCCGAGGGTCTGATCGATCTCTCCGATCTTGGCGCTGATCGAATTCGCCACCTCGGTGCCGCGGGAGTTGATGGTGCCCGCTACCGCGCTGATACGCTGGTCGAGCGCGCTGACAACGTCCTTGCCGCCTTCGGTCAGTGTTTTGGCAAGGTCCTGCACGCGCTGACCAAGGAGCGTCTCGAACTGTGCCAGGCGTTGGTCGAGCGTGGTGGAAATCTCGCCGGTGCGGCCCGATACGCGCTGATCGAATGTATCGACATAGTTGCGCAGAGCCTCGGCAACGTCCTGCGTACGCTGGCCGAGCCGGCCGACCAGTTCGCCGCCGTAATTCTTGACCGTGTGGTCAAACTCGGTGATGTGCCGTGTGATCAGGTTCCCGAGATTGCTTGCATCGCGCGCGATTTTTTCGGTGATCTCGGTGCCGCTCTGGCTAAACATCGCCTCGAACGCCTGCAGGCGGGACGCCAGCATTTCCTTGATGGCGTCGCCGCGGTCATTAAGGGAGGCGACCAGAGCTTCAGCACTTTGCCGGAAATTATCGGTGACCGAATCGCTGTGGCTGGAGATCGTTTCGGTGATGCGAGCGCCCGTCTGCTCGAGTTTTGAGACAACGTCGCCGCCGCGCAATGAAAGGTCGAGTATGAGAGAATCCCCGGTCGAGCGCAGCGTCGTGTTGACCTCTTCGGCGCGCGACGCAATCGATTCAGCCAGACGATTGCTCGTTTCGGTGATGGCTTCGGTCAGTTGCTGCGAGCGCGATGCCATGGATTCGATGGTAACCGCCGACTTTTGTGCAAAGCTCTGGGCAACCTGATCAAGCCGGGCGGTCATCATTTGCTGCAGACGCGCGGCAAGTTCGGCGAATTCATCGTGGACATGTTCGGTCTTGAAATTAAGGCTGGCGGAAAGGCGCTCGCTGGCAGACGAAATGGCCGTAGTGGCCTGATCGCTTGTCGTTTCCAGCCGGTCGAGAAGGGTCGAGCCGCGCTCGCTCAGGGCATCGATCATCGAGTCGCCCGCGTGGCCGAGCGCCAACGTGATGTGCTCGCCTTTCTCGGTCAGGGATCGGGTGACACGTTGCGCAACTTCATTGACCTTATCGGCCACAAGGTCGCCGACCGAAGTGATGTCGTGAGCAAGATCGAGGTGGACGCTTGCAATCGCGTTCCGCACCTGCTCAGCCTGGTTGACGAGCGTCTCCCGCTGATTGGTCAGTTCGGTGAGCAGGTCGCGGATGCGGACTTCATTGTCATTGTACGCGCGTTCAAGGGCCGACACTTCATTGTGCACGAGCGCCTCGAGTTCGGCGGCGCGGGCAAGCGCGCGCTCGACACCGTCACCCATCGCCGCGACTTCCCGGCGGATCGCCTGACCGACGGTGACAATCGACTCACGGGCGACCGTTTCTGGCTGCGCCAGGCGCATGGCCACTTCGGCCATTGATTCGGCAACCACGCGCATGTCCTGCGCACGATTGAACATATGCGCCAGCACGAAAAAGAAGATGATCGGAACAACGACTGCTCCGCTCATCGCGAGCATGGCGGCAAAACCGATTTTCGCGGCGCCAAATACGGCTTGCGTGTCGACGGCATAGAGCGCGGCGATGCTGACAGCGGCCCAAATGAAGCCGGCAATGCCGGCGCCGATGTAAGGAGCGCGCGATGAACGGCGGCCAAGTGTCTGCAGGATCTGCCCGATGCCGGCACGATCGTCGTTGGCCGCACGACGCGGGCCGACGTCTCCCGCAGGCCACGGGCCGGTGGCATCCGACGGAAAGAGCTCTCCGGGCTCGCGAGCCGCCTGCGCATCGGCGGGACTGACTTCGGCGGGGCCAAGCGACGGGGCCGGCTTTGCTTCGGTTGGCCGCAGGCTCAAGGCTTCCTGGATGGCATTCAGCGCCTCTTCGGTCGCGTCTTTGGTTTTCTGCGGGTTATTCGCCATCTCGGTCGTCGCCTCGTCATTACGCCGGACTGTCGCCGCGGCCGAACCGTCACACAAATCAGGGGGTTATGCCGTGCACCCGGCCATGAAGCCGCGACTGCGCCGTCCGCATCCCCGAGATCTCGCCCGGCTATGATCCTATCGCCTTGGCAACACGAAAGAAACCACGCCGGTAAGGACTTTTTTAACATCGTTAACCGATTGCTAACCATAGCAAACGGGCCCCGGTGTCCGGCATTCGAACGACCGAGGCGGCAAATTTCTGCCACAGCACCCGGGGCGGGGGACGACATTTGCCGCCACCCGCTTACGCCGACTTAACCACCGCCGTCGTTTGGCTGCCTTGCATTTACCGGGATTTGATCCCGATCGGGACAAACTCCTCGGCAATAAAAAGTATAGGGAGGCCGACATGGCACACGCCGCGGTGCAAAGTACCGCTTGCGCCCGCGTCGACGCAGGACAGTTGACGGTTTTCGACCGCGATCACCTTGCGCGTATGACCTTCGGTGATTCCCGCCTGGAACGGGAAATTCTTGAGTTATTCGATCGCCAGGCCGAACTGCTGCTTGAGCGGATGCGCACCAGCGAGCCGTCCGCGATCGCCACCCTTGCGCATACACTGAAGGGATCCGCCGTCGGAATCGGTGCGACACGCGTGGCTGCTGCCGCGGCGGACGCGGAGGCTGTCGCCCGGACAAAACCCGGCGAAAGCAGCTTTGCGATCGCCCGACTTGCGCAGGCCGTCGCCGAGGCGCGGCTCGAGATTGCAGTCCTGATAGGCGTTCGTTGATTGGGGGATGGCGTCCCTGCCGGAATAACTATATAGGAAGCGCGCGCCATACCCATGGCGCAGTCGTTCCTTTCACGCTTCCCCATGCCGAAGATCACTTACATTGACGCCAGCGGCACTGCGCGCACGGTCGACGCCGAGAACGGCTCGACCGTGATGGAAACGGCGCTCCGCAACAACATTCCTGGCATCGAGGCCGAATGCGGCGGGGCCTGTGCCTGCGCGACGTGCCACGTTTACATCGACGAGGCCTGGCAACAGAAGGTCGGGGGTCCGTCGCCTATGGAAGAAGACATGCTGGACTTCGGCTACGACGTGAGGCCAAATTCGAGATTGTCGTGCCAGATCAAGGTAAGCGGCGATCTGGACGGACTCGTGGTCAGGACACCGGACAAACAGGCGTAGAGTCGGTCTTCTTTCAGGGCAACTACGATCTCATTCCGGGCGGCGCGACCTGCGAGGATTTGAGCCCCATCTCGTCAAAGGCCTTGCGCACCAGACCGGATGCCTTGGCTTCTTCAATGAACTCGCTGACGTAAGCCAGCGCAGCCGGCTTGCCTTTTGGCACCGCGACCGACGTCGTCGAATTCATGAAGCCGCCGTCAAGAATGCGCGAGCCGGGGACCTTGGCTTGCAGCCCGGTCAGAGATTCGCGTGAAAACGCGATCGCGTCGAGCTTGCCTTCACGCAAAGCTGCGACGGCAGCATCGGCTTTCTCGAAAGCCGTATGAGTTGCGTTCGGTGCCGTCCTGTTCGACGTGCGGAACGTGGCCGTATTCGCGACCCCGCCGATGCGCACACCGGGCCTGTTTGCATCGCTTACCGTGTTCAGCCTGGCGCCGGGCCCAACGAGATACGTGCTTTGCAGGATATGGTAGGCATTGCCGAAATCCACGAATTTCTTGCGCTCCTCGTCGACGGGCAGAAAAGCTACGTCCCATTTGTTGTCGGCCGCCGAATTCTGTACTTCACCCGACCCGTTGTGCGCGATCAGTTCGGCTTCCACGCCCAGCTTTCGTGCAAGGGCTTGCCCAAGAATGACGGCAACGCCGCGATAGGCGCCGGTTGCCTCATCCTTGATCGCAAATTGCGCCGAAGGCGCGGGCGCGATGGCGATGGCCACGCGTAGTTTTCCGGTAGGGGTTAGCTGCTGCGAAACTGCGGCATCTGCCATTGGTGGGAAGCTCCAGACAAGAAGTCGTAAAAAGGAAGAGCGCCCCGTTCGGGGGCGCTCCAATGTTGTTGCAGCCCTCAGGTAGCGTGCATTGCGGCGAGGACCTTGGCCGGGGTGTACGGTATCGAGCGCAGTCGAACCCCGGTTGCGTCGAACACCGCATTCGAGATCGCGGAGGGAATGACCGCAGCAGCGGGTTCGCCCGCCCCCCACGGTTTCTCATTCGGCCGATCGATCAACTCGATGACAATCTCGGGCACCTGCGGGAACTTCAGGATCGGATAGCTCGCCCAGTCGAGACTGGTGACCTGCGAGCGATCGAATTTCACTTCCTCGACAAGCGTGCGGCTGACGGTCTGGATCACATTACCTTCAATCTGGTTCTTCAAGCCGTCAGGATTGATGATCTGGCCGCAATCGTGCACGAGCGTGAATTTCGGCACGTGGATCGTGCCGGTGCGGCGGTCGACTTCGACTTCCGCAACCGCTCCGATGTACGTGCGCACGAGCTCGTATTTGACGTATGAAATTCCACGCCCTTTTGCGACACCGCCGCTCGTATTCTTCTGCGGAGATGGTCGCTTTTCCCATTTGGCAAGCGCAGCGAGCCGGTCAAGGAGTTCGAGCCCGCGTTTGTCATCGAGATACTTCCGGCGGAACTCGAGCGGATCCATGTTGGCCGCCGCGGCGAGCTCGTCCATGAAGCATTCATTGGCGTAAGTGTTCTGCATCCGTCCGGGTGTCCTGATCCAAGACGGGCGGAACGGCGTTGTTTCGAGCCGTTTGCACACGGATCTGGTGTTGGGAAATTTGTACCCGATTGCGGAGTTCTGAAACACGTTGCCGGGCGCGATGTGGTCTGCCGCCGGCATTCCGGACAATGTTGCCGCAACCAACGGTACGAGGAAGCCGCCCGGTGTCTGCTGCGGCATGTAGAAGTCGCCCTCCCATGCCGTGACGTTGCCTTGCGCGTCCATGCTCGCACGCATGTCCATCAAGGTCGGCGGACCTTTCGGATCCCAGCCATGCTCGTCGGCACGCGACCACTGCACGCGCACCGGTTTGCCGACAGCCTTGGCGAGGAGGGCGGCGTCCGCGGCGGCATCCTCATGGCCGTTGCGGCCGTAGCAGCCCGAGCCTTCGACGTAGATGCAGCGCACCTTTTCGAGCGGCAGGGAGAACATCTGCGCCAACTGCTTGCGCAGATTGTGCGTCGCCTGCGAGGCCGACCATGACGTGAGCGCACCGTCCTTGAACTCGGCGATCGCGCACGACGGCCCGATCGAGCCGTGCGTGTGAATGGCGAAATCATAAGTGGCCTTGATCAGCTTCACTCCCGGCTTCGCCATGGCATCGGCGGTATTGCCGGTCTTGCCGTACTCCTCCTCTTTGGCCACCTTCGAAGCGCGCACGTACTCCCACAGCTTGGCCTGGTCGGGCAGCGTCTCCGATTTCGACCACGTGGGCTTGAGGGCATCCGCGCCGCGGATCGCGTCCCACTCGTTGGTTGCAACCACGCCGAGGAAATTCCCCTCGCGCACGACCCTGACCACGCCGGGGATCTTCTTGACCGCGGCTTCGTCGACTTTTTCGAGTTTGGCGCCGATCGCGGGCGGCCTGACCACGCGTCCGTGCAGCATGCCGGGCACGCGGTAGTCCTGCATGTAGGTGAAGCGGCCGGTCACCTTGTCGGGGATGTCCACCCGGGGCACCGGCTTGCCGACGATTTTGTAGTCCTTCGGCGATTTTTCCTTCACCGGTTGCTTGGGGTCGAGCTTGATCGCAAAGCTTTTGCCGCCGATCAGCTCCCCGTAGCTGACTTTCCTGCGACCGGCGGAAACGACACCGTCGGTAACGGTAAGGTTGTCGGTGCCGAGCTTTTTGGCAGCTTCAGCAAGCAGCGCCTGGCGCGCGGCGGCGGCAGCCTGCCGCAGCTGCATTCCGCCGAGCTGGATCGTAAGGCTGCCCCATGTCGTGCCCTGGTCGGGTGTGAGCATGGTATCGCCGGTGATCAGCTCGATGCGCCCGAGCGGCACGTCGAGCTCTTCCGCCACGATCTGCCGCAGCGCTGTTGCGATGCCGGTGCCGAGATCGACCTTGCCGGAGTAGACGGTGACCTTGCCGGCCTTGTCGATCGCCAGGAACGAGTCGACCTCGGTGAGCGCAAGCGGTTTGGCCGTCCCTTGCGCCTGTGTGCCGGTCAACGAGCCGGCAAGCGAGAAACTGACGATGAGGGCGCCGGAACCGAGCAGGGCCTCGCGCCGTGAAATCTGGATATTCATGTGTGCCTCCCTTACGCGCGGGCCGCGGCGCGCTTGACGGCGCGCACGATGCGGGCGTGGGTGCCGCAGCGGCACAGGTTATTGGCGAGCGCCGCCTTGATGGCGGCCTCGGTCGGCTTCTTGTTTTTCGCGAGAAAGGCCGCCGACTCCATGATCATCCCGTTGATGCAGTAGCCGCACTGGGCCGCCTGTTCGTCGATGAAGGCTTTCTGTACCGGATGCGGCTTTTCCGGCGAGCCGAGACCTTCGAGGGTGACGATCTTCTTGGTCACGTCCACCGCCGAAAGCGGCGTGATGCA
>Ga0070741_10007494_pt1 | contig 22535 bp, 21 predicted proteins | sample Coa_R1_4_FD_66440 | JGI IMG/M metagenome (GOLD analysis project Ga0070741, IMG submission 66440) | Surface soil microbial communities from Centralia Pennsylvania, which are recovering from an underground coalmine fire - Coalmine... | ecosystem: Environmental > Terrestrial > Soil > Unclassified ... | reverse complement strand
ACATTGCGGTGCCGGTCCGCATCAGCGGCATCGCGGCGCCGCGATGCATGATCTCGCGGACGAAATGGAACTTGGCGCCGAGCTGGCCGCCGGGATGGAAGACGTGGAAGTCCTCCGCCGTGAAGCCGCGCGCTTCGAGGAGCGCAATGGCGAGCGCATCGCCGAGCGCCATCTGCATGATGGTCGAGGTGGTCGGCGCAAGGCCGTGCGGGCAGGCCTCGGCCGCATCGGGGAGGAGGAGGACGAGGTCGGCCTGCCGGGCGAGCGAGCTTTCCGGCTTGGCGGTGACCGCGATCAGCTTGTTGCCGAAGCGGCGGGCGAATTCGACGAAGGCGCGCAGCTCGACCGATTCGCCCGACCAGGACAGCGCGAAGATGACGTCCTCGCGGGCGGCGACCATGCCGAGGTCGCCGTGGCCCGCCTCGGCGGGGTGGACGAAGAAGGCCGGCGTGCCGGTCGAGGCGAGGGTGGCGGCGATCTTGCGTCCGACGTGGCCGCTCTTGCCGACGCCGCTGACGACGACGCGGCCGCGCGGCCGCCCGTCGGCGTCCGGGCGGGTGGCGCGGTCGACGATCTCGACCGCTTCCGAGAAGGGGGCGGCAAGGCCGTTCCCGAGCGCTTCGCGGAGAGCGGCGAGGCCGGCCGCCTCCGTCCCGAGGGTCCGGCGCGCCGATGCGGCGGCGCCGGCGGCGCGTTCGCGCTCGGCCTTCTTGGCCGCCCGCTTCTCCGAAAGGGAAATCGCCACGATCGCTCCAGGCTGAGGCCGGCGAACCGGTCCCGATCATCCCGTCCTACTAGCATTTTTGCGCCCTGACGAGAACGAAGCGGCCGCCGAAAGGAAGCGTTAACCAAGGTTTTTTACGGTCCGGAAAGGATGCGCGGCGAAGCGCCGCTGCCGAGGGGACGTTTCCGCGATGCGCAGAGCCCTGATTCTCGCCGCGCTTGCCGCGGCCGCGCCGGCAGCCGCCGAAGCCGCAACCGGCGACCCGGTCGTCCTTTCCGAAACGCCCGGCGCCGGCGATGCCAGCCCCGATGCGGCGACTCCGCCGCTTCCGCTTCCGCCGCCCGATCCGCTGCGGACCGGATCGGTGAAGCCGGAGAGGCCGGCGGAGAACGAGCCGCCGGTTGCGCCCGTCCGGCGGACGCCCCCCGACCTCGACCCGTATGAGCCGCTCGGCATCCATGTCGGCAGCTTCATCCTTTATCCCTCGGTCACCATCGGCGCCGGCTATACGACCAACGCGCCGGCGGCGGCGGGCGGCGCCGCCTCTGGCTACGTCTCGGTCACGCCGGAACTGAAGGTCCGGTCCGACTGGGCCCGGCACGAACTGTCGCTGACGCTCCGCGGCTCCTCGGACCGGTTCTTCAGCGACGCGGCGGCCGACAAGCCGAGCGCCTCGCTCGAAGCGGGCGCCCGCCTCGATCTCGCCGACGGCTGGCAGGCCAATCTCGACGGTTCCTACGCGGTCGAGCGGAAGAGCGTCACCAACGCGGTCTTCCCGCCGGATTCCGATCCGACCGGCGAGGTGCGGACATTGTCCGGCGATGCCGGCATCACGCGCAACCTCGGGCCTGCCGCGATCACGCTCGCCGCGCGCGCGACGCGGACGACCTATGGCGTCGCTACCGGGGGCGGGGTGACCCTCGACCAGAGCGACCGGGACAATGTCGATTATGGCGCCCGCGTCCGGCTCGCCTACGAGGTTACCCCGGCGCTCTCGCCCTTCGTCGAGGCGGAGGTGAGCCGGCGGAGCTTCGACCAGGCGGTCGACAGCAACGGCATCGCGCGGGCGAGCCGCGGGGTCGCGGTGCGCGCGGGCGTGGCGATCGACACCGGCCCGCTCCTTGCCGGCGAGGTGGCGATCGGCGCGCAGCGCCAGACCTTCGCCGATCCGGCGCTTGCCGACATTGCGGCGCTCACCGTCGACGGGTCGCTCACCTGGGCGCCGACGCCGCTGGTCACGGTCACCGCCGACCTGTCGACGGCGATCAATCCGGGCACCGATCCGGCTTCCTCGGGCTCCGTCGAATACGACGCATCGCTCGAGACGACCTATGCCTGGCGCGACAATATCGACCTCAGCGTCAATGCCGGCCTCGTCCACGAGCGTTTTCAGGGGACCGGCGAGAACGACCGGACCTACAGCGTCGGCGCCGGGATCACGTGGAAGATCAACCGCTACCTCCGCCTGACCGGCTCCTACACCCACGAATGGCTGGTCTCGAACGACGCGGCGTCGAACTACACCGCCGACGGGGTACGGGTCGACCTGAAGGTCCAGCGTTAAAGCCGTAGCGGGTGGCATGCCGAAAGCGTCGGCTGGCGGAGCCTTCCCCCGCCAATGGCGAGGATCGGCGGCGACTGGGCGGCATGCGTTGCCGCCGAGCCGTCCTCGCCCCGTCCGAAGGCCGACCTGAGGCACGCGGGGAAAACGGCGCCTCGCCGACGGCCGAGTTCATGGCGGCCTCTCACGTCGCCCGCAGGGCTCCGCTAGAATGGCGCCATGTATCTCGACGTGGTCGACCTCCGCGCCTTTTATGCCGAGCGGATCGGCGTGATCGTCGCGCGGCTGATCGGCGTGAAGCTCCGCCGGCGCTGGCCCTCGGTCGAAGGCCAGCGGCTGGTCGGGATCGGGTACGCCACGCCGTACCTCCGCCAGTTCGGCGGGGCGGCGGAGAGCGCCATCGCCTTCATGCCGGCGGTGCAGGGCGTGGTGAACTGGCCGCCGGAGGGGCCGAACGCGACGGCGCTGATCGAGGACGACGAGCTGCCGCTCCGCGACGCCTCGGTCGATCGCGTCCTGGTCGTCCACGCGCTCGAAATGGCGGCCGATGCGCGGAACGTCCTGAAGGAAATCTGGCGGGTGCTGGCGCCGGGCGGCCGGGTCATCCTCGTCGTCCCCAACCGGCGGGGCCTGTGGACGCGGGGCGAGGCGACGCCCTTCGGCTACGGCCGGCCGTTCAGCCGCGGGCAGCTGACGGCGCTCCTCCGCGAATCGCTGTTCTCGCCGCTCGGCTGGAGCGAGGCGCTCTGCATGCCGCCGATCCGGCGGCGGATTTTCGTCAAGAACGGCGCCGCCTGGGAGCGGCTCGGGCTTTACCTCTGGCCGGCCTTTGCCGGCGTCTACATCGTCGAGGCTACGAAGCAGCTTTACGCCGGCATTCCCGCGCGGGGCGGTGGGCGGGTCAGGGCCGTGCTACGGCCGGCGCTGGTGCCGCCGGGGGCCTAAGCAAAGCACCTGTAAGCATCTGTAAGTTCTCCATTTCTAGCGCTGTATTGCACATGCTACGTTGCACACGCGCCGATTCTCAACCGTGTGACAAATACGCCCCGTCAACCAAAAATCGCAAGTTCTTCGCCTGTTCCCATAGACGCGGCGTTGTTAATATATATATTAACAACTGAAGCAGGGCCTATGAAGGGTCTACAACCGCCCACAGCTACACTCTATGACATCGTTGTTCGAGGAGACGCGGCCGATATCCGACTTGCGCCAACGGCTTACGCTGCCTACGTGGCTGCCCGTGCGGGAACCGACAAGATATCAATGCAACGGAAGGCCCATCTGGAGCGTTACTTCCGTGAATTTTGCGAGCACAACCCCCACCGGCTGACAGATGAGAAATTCAAGAAAGAGCAAACTTTCGCCACCGCTCACGGGAAGGTCGCCGTTTGGGCCTTCAAGGCATGGCAATGGCGGCTCTATGGATCCATTCTCACAGTAGCCGGAAAAAGAACGTTTGTCGGAACGCGCGTCGATGATTCGAAGAAACAGAACAAAGCCAATAAGACGCTGCTCAAGCTTGCGGCTGACGATATAGCACGCTTAATCGAGTTCCAGAGTAAGGGGAAATAAGATGAGTCGGATGGCGGCAATTGTCGATCAAAGCACGATCGAAGCCGAGGAAAATCTCTTGATTGATTTTCAGTTCCTTATCCAGGAGCTGATTATGGAGAAAGGCCTGTCCCGGACTCAGCTTGCGGCAAAAGCTGGTATTTCCAAAGCGCGACTGTCGCAGCTCTTCAAGTCGGATGCTAATCCTACGGCAAAGACGTTTGCTAGAATTCTCCACGCGCTTGGAGAAACTGCCTGTGTTACCACGAAAAGGAAATTTCTGTCTTCCAGAACCCCGGTCAACGATCCCACCGAATGGAATTGGGATTTCTCGGAAACGACGTCAACGACGGCGCCCGCGGACATGGGTAAGACCGCCCAGTTTGTTGCGGTTCTGCGGGAAAATCTCGCGTCGAACGACAACTATAGCAGCCTCGTTGTCGAGTGGGAGAACGGACGACAGTCGATTTCTTTGAAAGCGGCTTAATTGATGAGCTTGCCGACCGATCCAGAAGAGAAATCTGAGACGCTGCCACAGCCAGTTGACGACTCGGCGGGCAAGAAGCGCGCGTCTTACAATCGCTTGGTGCGACAAGCACGCCTTTTGTCTCTCATATTGGAGAAGGTCGACTTCAAAATGGCCGCAGAGTCCCTGGGTGTAAGTCGTAGCCTGTTGACGCGTGACATCACTGGAAAGAAGAAGATATTGAGTTCCGGGGCTACAGACGGGACCTGTATCGCGAACATGTCTTGGAATATATCAATCAAATATAAGAGGAAGATTTTATCCGGCTGCACTGCCATATATCTCGTGGCATATGATGGAATGCAGGATTGCGCGGAGGATACCATAGAGATGTTTTTGGAGAATGTAGCGAAAGCAGCTACATATCCGTATTTTAGAGCGCTGTATGCTCACCTAGACTGGGCTGCCAATCCACAGTCTGCGCCGCTCCCAATTCTGAAATTCCAGCCTAATGTCTAGGAACGAGTACCTTCGCGCAGCCTCCCTGTCGTCAAGCCCGTGAATACGTCGACGCAATGATCGTCAAAAATCGATAAATGAGCGTCTCGAAGTCGGCGCTTAGACGAGTGCAGACTTAGATACATCCGTTACTTGACGTTTTACTACTCGTCGCTCGACGCGTTGAGTTCGTCGACCGTGAGCGCGGCCTTGGCCGCCTTCGCCTTCCGCACCTGAGGCGAACTTGGCGGCGGGCGTCTCCACCTCACGGCTTCCGCCTCGGTCGCGTCCTTGGCTTCATTCGCGAGCCGAAGCGCCTTGAGCGGGCGGTGTTGGCATCGAGGCGCTTCGAATCGCAAGCCACTCCGTTCAGCATGGTGTGCCGGTTCTAAGGCCCTTCCGGGAGGGGTTTCGGCGGACGCGCGGGGATCGCCCTGCACAGAGGGTATCCGCGGCGCGAGCGCTTGAGGCGCGACCGCCGAAACCGGCAGCGACAGGCTCAGAGCACAGCCGTCCTTCGAGGCTCGCCGCGTTGCGGCGAGCACCTCAGGATGAGGGCCGTTTGTGATGCCGTCCGCGACGCCGTCCGCGGTGGAGATAACGGAATGCCTCATCCTGAGGTGCGAGCGGAGCGAGCCTCGAAGGACGGCTAAGGCGGGGCCAGGTCGGCGTCGGCCCGGCGGGGACGGTGTGGGTGAAGTCCGCGGGCGGCGCTGCGGGTAGGCAATGGCATGGATCACCGGCTCGGGGGCCGGTGATGACGGTGGTGAGATAGTGGGACAGGTCGGAGCCGAGGTGAGTACTCTCCACTCCGTCGCCCTTGCACTCGCCCCCTCCACCATGCTTCGCATGGTCCCCCTCCCCCGCTTCGCGGAGGAGGATGCAGCGCCTTTTCCGGCAACGGCGATGCCGGCGAGAGGAAAAGCCGGGCGCCGCGACCAGCGCCCGGCGGTCGTGGCGTTGGCGCTGGCTACTTCGCCATTTTCTCGCATTCGGCCATGGCTTCGGCCGAGGACGTGTCGACCATGTAGGTCTTCCCGTCGGCGCCGGTCATGATCATGGTGCAGTGATCGAGCACCTTGGCCATGCCCATCATCTTGTCGGCCGCCATCTTGTCGGTGACCATCATGGTGCCCATGTGCCCGTCGGGCATGAATGCCATGACCTCGCCGCCCTTCATCATCCCCATCGTTCCCATCGCATCGTCGGCAAGCGCCGGCGCGAGCGAGGCGGCCATGATGCCGGCGGCGCCGAGAAGCAGTGCGCGCATTTTTCTTCCTCCGTTTTCCAAAGTTGCTCCGCCATTCCGGCGGCAACGGATTGGGTAGCACGCGCTTCCCCGCCGCCCGTTCAAATGGCGTGTCACTTTCCGGCGCGCGCAACCGCAGCCGCACCCGCGCCCGCGTGAAGGGAACGTGATCCTGCGGAGAGGAGGCTACTCGTCGTTGGAGGCGTTCAGCTCTTCCACCTGCAGCGAAGCCTTGGGCTTCGGCGCGGCCCTCGGCTTTCGCACCCTGGGCGCCGCCTTGGCGGCGGCCTTCGCCGCCTTCTCGGCGGCGGCTTCGACGGCGTCCTTGGCTTCCTTGGCCAGCCGCAGCGCCTTGAGGCGGGCGGTGTTGGCGTCGAGCCGCCTCGCCTCGGCAACCACCTCGTTCATCGCCGTCGCGGCCTCGCGGGCACGGTCCTGGGCCTTCCGAAAACGGGTTTCGGCGGTCGTGCGCGGATTGCTCGGCATGGCGGGCTCCTGAAGGTTAGCCCCGACTATATAGGGCGGCGGCGTCTATTCGGCAGCGTCCACCGCTGCGCCGGTCGCGCCTCGACCGAATCGCCGTTCGACATATTCTGCCAGCATCGCACGGAAATCGTCCGCAATTGTGGCCCCGCGGAGCGTCGCCGCCTTCCTGCCGTCGATGAAGACTGGCGCGGCCGGCTGCTCGCCGGTTCCGGGGAGCGAAATGCCGATATCGGCATGCTTCGATTCGCCGGGCCCGTTGACGATGCAGCCCATCACCGCGACCTTGAGGGCCTCGACGCCGGGATATTTCTCCCGCCAGGCCGGCATCGCGGCGCGGAGATCGTCCTCGATGCGGCGGGCGAGTTCCTGGAACACCGTGGAGGTGGTCCGCCCGCAGCCGGGGCAGGCGGCGACGACCGGGAGGAAGGCCCGGAAGCCCATCACCTGGAGGAGTTCCTGCGCCACCGTCACCTCGCGGGTGCGGTCGCCGCCGGGCTCGGGGGTAAGCGAGATGCGGATGGTGTCGCCGATCCCCTGTTCGAGCAGGATCGCAAGCGCCGCCGACGAGGCGACGATGCCCTTCGAGCCCATGCCGGCCTCGGTGAGGCCGAGATGGAGGGCATGGTCGGAGCGCCGGGCCAGTTCGCCGTAGACGGCGACGAGGTCCTGCACGGCGGAGACCTTGGCCGAAAGGATGATCCGGTCGCGGGCAAGGCCGAGGCGCTCGGCCTCGGCGGCCGACAGCAGCGCCGACTGGACGATCGCCTCGCGGGTGACCTCCGCTGCGCTCTTCGGCCGGGGCAAAGCGGCGTTCTCGTCCATGAGGCGGGTAAGCAGCGCCTGGTCGAGCGAGCCCCAGTTGACGCCGATGCGGACCGGCTTGCCGTAGCGCATCGCCAGTTCGATGAGGGTGGCGAACTGGCGGTCGCGCTTCTCGCCGAAGCCGACATTCCCCGGGTTGATGCGGTACTTGGCGAGCGCCTCGGCCGCCGCCGGGTGATCGGTCAAGAGGCGGTGGCCGTTATAGTGGAAGTCGCCGATGAGCGGCACGGCGATGTTGCGGGCCGCCAGCCGGTCGCGGATATGCGGCACGGCGGCGGCGGCTTCGTCGCGGTCGACGGTGATGCGGACCAGTTCCGAGCCGGCGCGGGCGAGCGCCTCGGCCTGCGCCGCGGTGGCGGCGATATCGGCCGTGTCGGTGTTGGTCATCGACTGGACGACGATCGGCGCGTCGCCGCCGACCATGACGTTGCCGACGCGCACGCCGACGCTCGCCCGGCGCGGCAGCGGCGCGAAAAGGATCGGGCCGGACAGGGGGGCGGGATCGCGCATGTGGGGCGGGCCTATCTCTCCCCGGCACGGGGAGGGTGGCGCCGCGCGGAGCGCGGAGACGGGTGGGGTCCGCGGGGCAGAGCACCTTTCCCACCCACCATGCCGCGCATGGTCCCCCCTCCCCGTACCGGGGAGGGATACCCTGGAGCCAGGCTAAGGCCAATCGTCGCCACCGGCGCCTTCCACAAATGGTGCGGGTTCACGCGTCCTCGCGGCAATTGGCGCAGAGGCCGTTCAGTTCGAGGACCGGCGCGCGCGGGGCGAAGCCGACATTGCCGGCGAGCTTGCCAATGAGCGTGCCGAGCGCGGCGGACGAGGTCTCGCCGGCGGCGCCGCAATTCTCGCAAAGCAGGAACAAGGTCGCCTCGGGCCCGCAATCGTCGCCGCGGTCGCAGGCGACATAGGCGTTCCGCGATTCGATCCGGTGGGCGAAGCGGTGAAGGGTCAGGAATTCGAGCGCCCGGTAAACCGAGATCGGCGCCGGGCGGCGGCCATGGCTGGCGATCCGCTCGATGACGTCGTAGGCCGAGGCCGGCACGTGGCTGGCGAGAAGCGCCTCCAGCACCTCGCGGCGCTGCGGCGTGAAGCGGAGACCCTCGCGGCGGGAAATCGCCTCGGCATGGTCGAGCGCATCGGCGGCGCAGCGCCGGTGGTCGTGATGGGCGTGGTCGAGGACGGGGCTGGTTGCAGGCATTTCGTGGTCGCTGCGTGAGGCGGGCGTTCGCTTTCCATGCCCGCAGGGACGTTCCGATATATAAGCTTTCGACGACGAAAATGTGAGGGAAAGGATGCTGAAGGGTAAAACGGCCCTGGTCACCGGCTCGACCAGCGGCATCGGCCTTGCCATCGCCCGGGCGCTCGCCGCCGAGGGCGCCAACATCGTGTTGAACGGCTTCGGCGAGAAGCACGCCATCGAGACGCTGCGGCTGGAAATGGCCAATTCGATGGGCGTCGAGGTGATCTATTCCGCCGCCGATATGGCGAGGCCCGAGGAGATCGCGGCGATGGTGGCGGCGGCCGAGAAGCGCTTCGGCGCGGTCGACATCCTCTGCAACAATGCCGGCATCCAGCACGTCGCGCCGGTCGAGGAGTTCCCGGTCGAGAAGTGGGACGCGATCATCGCGATCAATCTCTCCGCGACCTTCCACGCGATCCGCGCGGCGCTGCCCAAAATGAAGGCGAAGGGCTGGGGGCGGATCGTCAACACCGCCTCGGCGCATGCGCTTGTCGCATCGCCCTACAAGGTAGCCTACGTGGCGGCCAAGCACGGCATTGCCGGCCTCACCAAGACGGTGGCGTTGGAGACGGCGCAGTCGGGCATCACGGTCAACGCCATCTGCCCCGGCTACGTCTGGACGCCGCTCGTCGAGCGGCAGATTCCGGACACGGCGAGGGCGCGCGGCCTGACCGAGGAACAGGTCAAGCGCGACGTCATCCTCGCCGCGCAGCCGACCAAGGAATTCGTCACCGTCGAGCAGGTCGGCGCGCTCGCCGCCTATCTCTGCTCCGACGCGGCGAAGCAGATCACCGGCGCGCTGCTCCCCATGGACGGCGGCTGGACCGCCGCGTGAGTTAGGGGCGGCGCTTCTGCACTACCTGTCATCCCCGCGGAAGCGGGGACCCAGTATCCACAGGTCGAGCCAAAAGAGGCGGTGACCGGCGGCGTGTCCTCTGCCCGTCCGTGTCGGTTACTGGTTCCCCGCATTCGCGGGGATGACAGTCGGGGTTGGTGAACCGCACCTTGTCCGGGCTCGCACGAGGTTCCCGTCCCTCAGCGGTGGTTTCCGCACCATACGAGCTCACAATTCCCGCTCCGCCAGTTCGCGGAAGGCGTCCGGCACGGAGCGCGAGGGGCCGAGGGCGACCGAGGCGTAGCCGACCGCTTCCCAGCCGAAGCGGTCGCGGATCCTGTCGACGGCGCGGTCGGCGCCGAGCCGGGCCATACCTTTCCGCGTCCCGGGGCGGGTGATCTCGTCGGCAAGGCCGAAGGGCAGTTCGAGCTGGACGAGCGGGTCCTTCTCCAGATGCGAGACGGAGATGGCGAGGAGCGAGATGAAACGCTCCTCCGGGTGCTCGGCGAGCACGGCGCGCACCAGTTCCTCGGCGGTCTCGGCGAGCATCGCGGTCGCCGCAACCGGCGCCTCCAGCGTGACTGCGCGGGTGACGGCGGTAAGGTCGGCGAAGCGGACGCGGGCGGTGACCGTGCGACCGAACAGTTCCTTCGGCCGCAGCCGCGAGCCGATACGGTCGGCAAGATGGCGAAGCGCCGGCCGGTAGACGCTTTCCTCGGCGGGCTTTTTGCCGAGCGCCGACTGTGCCCCGGCAGAGCGGGCGCGGCGATTGGTCTGGATGACGCGCGGATCGCGGTTCCAGGCAAGCGCCGACAGCTTCTCCCCGGCCGCCGGACCGAGCACGCGCTCGAGCGACCAACCGGGCGTGCGGGCGAGGTCGCCGACGGTGCGGATGCCGATGTCGGCAAGCCGCGCCTTGGTCGCCGGGCCGACGCCCCACATCACCTCCACCGGCAGATCGTGGAGGAACGCCAGTTCGCTGGCGGGATCGACCACGACCAGGCCGTCGGGCTTGGCGACCTGCGAGGCGATCTTGGCGAGGTGCTTGGTGCGGGCGACGCCGACGGAGATGGGGAGGCCGAGTTCGGAGCGGACGCGGGCCCGAATCTTCCGCGCGATCTCCTCGGGCGGACCGAAGAGATGGGTGCAGCCGGCGACATCGGCAAAGGCCTCGTCGATCGAGATGCGCTCGACCAGCGGCGTGAAATCGCCGAGCACGGCCATGGCGGCGTCGCCGAGGCGCTGGTATTCCCGGAAATGGCCGCCGACGAAGATCAGCTGCGGGCAGAGTTCGCGGGCCTTCCTCCCCGGCATGCCGCCATGGACGCCGAAGGCCTTCGCTTCATAGGAGGCGGCGAGCACCACGCCGCCGCCGACCGCGATCGGCTTGCCGCGGAGCGACGGATCGAGCAACTGCTCGACCGAGGCATAGAACGCGTCGAGGTCGGCGTGGAGGATGGTGGCCGTCGCCATGGGCCTGCCCGTTCCGATCACAGGAACATAACGTGAACACGGCCGCGGGTAAAGGCGCCGGGCAATGCGGTACGGCCAAGGCCTACTACCGGCGATGCGGCGCGAAGACCGCTTATGCGCGGACGGCGCTACCCATCCCGCCGCGGCCGCCCTAATAAGTGGCCAGCGACAGCTGAGGACAAGACACGCAAATGGCGCTGATGATCGAGCAGTTCATCTGCCGGGAAGACAATTTCGGCGTTCTCATCCACGATCCCGATACCGGCCTCACCGCGTCGATCGATGCGCCGGACGCCGCGGCCATCGGCGCGCACCTCGCCAGGCGGCACTGGAAGCTCGACCGCATCTTCACCACCCATCACCATGCCGATCACACCGACGGCAACCTCGCCCTGAAGGCGGAGTATGGCTGCCGCATCGTCGCCCCGGGCCGGTCGGACATTCCCGGCCGCGACGAGATCGTCGGCGAGGGCGACGGCTTCACCTTCGGCACCCACGAGGTCCGCGTGCTGGCCACGCCCGGCCACACGCTCGACCACGTCACGTTCTGGATTCCGGGCGAGGGCGTCGCCTTCGTCGGCGATACCCTCTTTGCCATCGGCTGCGGCCGCGTGATCGAGGGGACCATGCCGATGATGTGGGCCTCGCTCGAGAAGCTGATGCAGCTGCCCGACGACACCGACATCTATTGCGGCCACGAATATACGGAGACCAATGCGCGCTTTGCGCTCACCGTCGATCCGGGCAACGCGGACCTCGTCGAGCGGGCGAAGCGGGTCCGCGAGCGGCGCGCCGCCGGCCAGCCGACGCTGCCGACGACGGTGGTTCTCGAGAAGCAGACCAACCCCTTTCTCCGCGCCGCTGATCCGGCGATCCGCGCCCATCTCGGGATGAAGGACGCATCCAACGCCGAGGTCTTCGGCGAAATCCGGCGGCGGAAGGACGGGTTTCGCTAGTCGGGCTCTCGACCGCCGAGACGGCCCTCGCCCGCAACCGGCACCGCGGGCCGGGCGGAACCCGGAGCCGCCGGAGTCCGTTCGGGAACGCTGCCGCCTGGCCGGTCGAACGGCGCGGCTAAAAGAGCGTTAACTGTCGGAAGAACCCCCGAGACACTGCGGTTCCAACCGGATAAGTCTTGAGGATGGCGCACGGCGAATCGCGGGATCGGGCCCTGCCGGCGCCAGCTTGAGTGCGGGAATGGCGGACACGATCAAGAGCGCACTATTCGTCGACTACGACAGCATCCACCGGAGCATCGCCGCGGCCGAGGACGGGGCCGAGGCGGCGGAGCGCCTGGCGGCGCGTTCCGGCGAGTGGGTGGCCGCGATCGAATCGGGCCGCCTGCTGATCGCCAAGGCCGGTTCCTCCGGGCGCCGCCGCGTCCTCATCCGGCGCGTCTATGCCGACCCGAAGCTCCTCGGCGCCAACCGGTCACTGTTCATCGCGAGCGGCTTCGAGGTGATCGACTCGCCGCTCCTCGAAGGGCGGTCGCGGAACGCCGCCGACGTCAGCCTCTCGCTCGACGTTGTCGATGCGCTCGGCCATCCCACCGGCTACGACGAGTTCATCCTCCTGTCCGCCGACATCGACCTGACGCCGCTCCTCTTCCGGTTGCGGGCGCATAACCGCACTACCGCAGTTTATGTCACCCCGGCGACCCCGGCCGCCTACCGGGCGATCCCGGACGCGGTCGTGGACGAAGTCGGATTACTGCAGCTGCTCAGCACCAAGTCCGTGCCGGTTCCGGCGCAGTCGGACACCAATCAGGCCCAATCCGCACCGCCAATCCAGGCCGGCGAGCGGGCGGATATCGAGGTTCTCGCCCGCAAGATCCACAACGCGACCAGCGTCCCCCTCTTCTCGCCACGGGCCTTCGCCGACCTCTTCCGTATCCTTGCGCAGGAGATCGCGGAGAACGGCTATCACTTTCAAAACACAGCGGAAAATGTCGCGAACAAGCTGACCGCCGCAGGCCGGAACGTGACCCGTCGGCAGGTCGTTTTCGTGGTCAAGGGGCTCGCCCTCAAGGGCCACGTCTTCTCGACCACCGATACTGCCGAGAAACTCGCCGAGGTTTTCCGCGAACAGGTCCTGTATCTGGTCGGAAACTCCGGATTGGAGCTGGATGAGCGGGAAAAGGCACTCCTGCCATCCTGGATCGCGGGCCGCGCTTCCGTCTCGCCCGCGGCTCCCGCAGCCGCGCCGGCGACCCCGCCTGAGCCGGCGACGGAATCAACTGCGCTTCAGGCAGATGAGCCGAAGCCGGCTAAGCGAAAAGCCGCCAAGGTTGCGCCGCCTCCCGCCCCGAGGCCGGCGCCGGTCGCGGCGAAGCCCGCGTCAGCGCCTGCACCCAAGCCTCCAGCCAAACCCGTTGAGATCATTGCGGAAAAGCCGGAGCCGGTGCCCGCTCCCAAGCCGATGCCCGAGCGTCCGCCGCCGGTCGTGGCGCCGCCTGCGCCGACCCGGTCCATCGAGGAGATCAAGGCCGCCGTCGCCGCCCGCGCCGCCGCCATGAAGACGGCTGCAAACCCGGCGTTTGCCCGGCCAAAGCCTACGGCGGCGGCTGCCCCGCGGCCGGTTCAGGGCACCGGCGCTCCGACGCCTGCGAGGCCCGCTCCTCCCGCCCCGGCGTCCCGGCCGCAGGCGCCGCCTGCTGCGCCTGCCGCTGCTGCGCCGGCGGCGACCCAGCGCCCCGCGCCGCCGCTGCCAATGCCTGCGCGCCAAACCCAGCCGGGCGCAGCGGAGAGACCCGCTGCATCGCCGCCGCGGCCCACCCCGGCGCCGCCGCCGGCAGCGGCCCGGCCGCCTCAGGCGGCCAGCAAGGAGGCCCTCGAATCCTCAATTCTCGCGGCGATTGCGCAGGCGGTCGACGTGCTGGTCGAGGACAGCGCCAAGGCGGAGGGACGGGAGCCGGAGGCACCGCCCATGGAAAGCCCGGTCGTTCCCGAAAAAGCCAAGCCGGCTGCGGCGCCTGAGCCGGTTTCGGCGGAGCCGGCGGATGGCGGCGACATCGGCGACGAGATCCAGAAGATCATTGCGTCCTATAGCCGATCGCGACAGCAGGGCGAGCCGCAGTAAGCCTCTCCGGCCCCTTCTGAGGGGCGTCCGATCGCCACGGATTGGCGCCGTCTTGCGTCCGATCGCCGCCGATCCGCCGCGTTGGCGAGACGGAATCCGGACGAGCCTCGTGGCCGGTGTCGGCCGCCAGAAAAAGACGCGGCGGTCACCCTTCGGACCTGAAGGCGACCGCGGCTATCGGCTCAGGAGAAACACCGCCTGCTGGCCGAGCAGGTTCCACGCCCACATCGGCGCGTTGAAGGCGAGGCGGGAACCGTCGGCGCGGAGCGCGGTCGCCTTCTCGATCCTCGCCCCGATCTCGCGGCAGAGTTCGACGAAGTCGCGGATCGTGCAGAAGTGGATGTTGGGCGTGTCGTACCAGGAATAGGGCAGGCTCCGGGTCACCGGCATGCGGCCGGTGAAGAGCAGAAGCCGGCGCATCCGCCAGTGTCCGAAATTCGGAAAGGACACGATGGCCTTCCGCCCGATGCGCAGCAGCTGTTCCAGCACCTCGCGCGGCCGGTGGGTCGCCTGCAGGGTCTGGCTGAGGATGACGTAGTCGAAGGCGTCGTCCGGGTAGTCGACCAGATCGGTATCGGCGTCGCCCTGGATCACCGACAGGCCGCGGGCGACGCACTCGTTGACGTTCTTCTGTCCGATCTCGACCCCGCGGCCGTCGACGCCGCGCGTCTCCTCAAGCAGCTTCAGCAGCTGCCCGTCGCCGCAGCCGACATCGAGCACGCGGCTGCCCGGCGCGACCAGTTCCGCGACGGCGAGCAGGTCGACACGTGTGCTGGCCGGAAAACTGGCAAGCGGCGCATTCATCAGAGGAGCCCGCGTGCGCGTCCGGCCGAGGTCAGGAATCCGCGGACCGCATCGAACAGTTCCGGTTCGTCGAGCAGGAATGCGTCATGGCCGCGGTCCGTCTCGATCTCGACGAAGGAGACGCTCGCCCCGGCGGCGTTGAGCGCGCGCACCACGGCCTTGCTTTCCGATGTCGGGAAGAGCCAGTCGGAGGTGAACGAAACCACGCAGAGCCGGGTCTTGGAGCCGAGGAAGGCGTTCGCCAGGCGGCCGCCATGATCCGCGGCGAGGTCGAAATAGTCCATCGCGCGGGTGACGTAGAGATAGGAATTGGCGTCGAAACGGTCGACGAAGGTCGCGCCCTGGTGGCGCAGATAGGACTCGATCTGGAAATCGGCGTCGAAGCCAAACGTGGGACGGTCGCGGTCCTGGAGGTTACGGCCGAACTTGCGGTGGAGCGCGCTGTCGGAGAGGTAGGTGATGTGCGCGGCCATCCGCGCGACCGCGAGGCCTTTCCGCGGACTCGTGCCGTAAAGGTAGTACTTGCCGCCCCGCCATTCGGGATCGGCCATCACGGCCTGCCGGCCGACCTCGTGGAAGGCGATGTTCTGCGAGGAATGGCGGGCGCCGCTGGCGATCGGCAAGGCGCTGAAGACGCGCTCCGGATAGGCGGCCGCCCATTGCAGCACCTGCATGCCGCCGAGCGAGCCGCCGGCAACCGAGAAGAGCGTGTCGATGCCGAGGTGATCGAGCAGCATCGCCTGCGCGCGGACCATATCGCGGACAGTCACTACCGGGAGGTCGAGCCCGTAGGGCTTGTCGGTAGCCGGATTGGTCGAGGCGGGGCCGGTCGTACCCATGCAGCCGCCGACGACGTTCGAGCAGATGACGTAGTAGCGGTCGGTGTCGATAGGCCTGCCGGGACCGACCATCAGATCCCACCAGCCCGGCTTGCCGGTGACCGGATTGGTCGAGGCGACGTGCTGGTCGCCGGTGAGGGCGTGGCAGATCAGGATGGCGTTCGAGCGGGCGGAGTTCAGCTCGCCATAGGTCTGGTAGGCGATCTGGAGGTTCTCGATCTGTCGCCCGGAATCGAGACGCAGGGCCTGGTCGGCGCCGAAGCGCACAACCGGGCTCGAAGGAAAGTCAGCCTGGTTGAGCGGGCCCGGCGGCACAGGCGCAGCCCGAATCGCGGCGGTGGGCGACGCTTCGCTCATTCCCGATCCGTTTCCAAAGCTTCCGTCATCCACTCGCAGGATCGCGACCGCAAGAAGCGGTAGGTAGGTTCCTTGTTTGTTTACTGTCAACGTTTTCTTTGATTTTGGCGGCGCGCCTGCCTATGAAGGCCCGCTGCCGCGGGTTCCCGCGGCGCCGACCCTTCAAGCACGAGCAGCCCAGATGTCCGCAGACGGCGACATGGAAGCGCGCGCGCGGCAACATCCGCAGCCACGACCGGGGGTCCTCGATATTGCCGCCTACGTCCCCGGCAAGTCGAAGGCGACGGGCGGCTCGAAGCTGTTCAAGCTTTCCTCGAACGAGACCCCGTTCGGGCCGAGCCCGGCGGCGATGGCCGCCTACCGCGCGGCTGCCGAGAGGCTTCACCTCTATCCCGACCCGACCGCATCGGAATTGCGCGCGGCGATCGGCCGGACCTACGGGCTCAACCCGGGCCGCATCGTCTGCGGCGCCGGGTCCGACGAACTGCTCTCGCTCCTCGCCCACATCTATGTCGGGCCCGGGGATGAGACGATCTACAGCCGGCACGGGTTTCTCCTCTATCCGATTGCAACCCAGGCGGCGGGCGGCCGTCCCGTGGTGGCGCCGGAGAAGGACCTCACGACCGACGTCGACGCGATCCTTGCGCGGGTCACGCCGAAGACCCGCATCGTGTTCGTCGCGAACCCCAACAACCCGACCGGCACCTACCTCCCGTTCACGGAGATCCGGCGGCTGCAGGCGGGGTTGCCGGCAAGCGTCCTCCTTGTGCTCGACGCGGCCTATGCCGAGTACATCCGGCGGAACGACTACGAGAGCGGCATCGAACTGGTCGCCAACAGCGAGAACGTCGTCATGACGAGGACCTTCTCCAAGGTCTACGGTCTGGCCAATCTCCGCATCGGCTGGTGCTACGCGCCGGCGCATGTCGTCGACGCGCTCAACCGTGTCCGCGGGCCTTTCAACGTCTCCGGTCCGGCGGTCGCCGCGGCATCGGCGGCGCTCGGCGACCGCGCGCATGTCGAGGCCTCGGTCGCCCATAACGAGACCTGGCTGCCGAAGGTGACGGCGGAACTGGAGCGCCTCGGACTGAAGGTGACGCCCAGCGTCGGCAATTTCGTCCTCATCCATTTCCCCGATCAGCTGGGCAAACGAGCGCCCGAGGCGGACGAGTTCCTCAGCGCGCGGGGCGTCGTCCTGCGTCAGGTACCGGCCTACGGCTTTCCAAATGCGCTCCGCATGACGATCGGAAGCGCCGAAGCCATCGAGGCGACCATCAGCGGGCTCGCCGAATTCCTCGGGCAGAAGCGGAGACCGGCGTGAGCCAGCCGATCTTCCGGAAGCTGACGCTGATCGGCATCGGTCTGATCGGCTCCTCGATCGCCCTCGCAGCGCGCAAGAGCGGCGCCGCAGCGAACATCGCGATCTATACGCGCCGACCCGGGACGCTGAAGCGCGCCGAGGAGCTTGCCCTCGGCGACAGCTATCACGACGATCCGGCCGAGGCCGCTCGCGATGCCGATTGCGTCATCCTGGCCGTTCCCGTCGGCGCCTCGGGCGAGCTTGCGAAGGCGATCGCAGGCAGCCTGAAGCCGGGCGCGGTCGTTTCCGACGTCGGTTCGGTCAAGGCCGCGGTCGTTGCCGCGGTCGCCCCGCATCTGCCTAAAGGAGTGCATTTCGTGCCGGCGCACCCCGTCGCCGGCACGGAATATTCCGGCCCCGATGCCGGGTTTGCCGAACTGTTCGACAATCGCTGGTCGATCCTGACGCCGCCGCCGGGTACCGATCCCGACGCGGTGCGGCGACTAGCGGAGTTCTGGCGCCGGCTCGGCGCCAACGTCGAGACGATGACGCCAGAGCACCACGACCTGGTGCTGGCGATCACCAGCCATGTGCCGCACCTCATTGCCTACAATATCGTCGGCACCGCCGCCGACCTGGAAACGGTGACGCAGTCCGAGGTGATGAAGTTCTCGGCCGGCGGCTTCCGCGATTTCACCCGCATCGCCTCGTCCGATCCGACTATGTGGCGGGACGTATTTCTCAACAATCGCGACGCGGTGCTCGAGATGCTCGGGCGCTTCATGGAGGACCTGGTCGCCCTGCAGCGGCTGATCCGCTACGGCGAGGGCGACAAGCTCTTCGACCTCTTCACGCGGACGCGGGCCATCCGCCGCGGCATCATCGCGGCCGGGCAGGAGACCGCAGCGGTCGACTTCGGCCGGCCGCACGGCTCCTCGGCGCCGAAATCCTGATCAGAAGCGGACCGGCGGGATGACGAAGGGCAGGGGAAACATGCCCGCAAAGATCACGCCGTTCTGGACGAGGAGGTCGATTTCGCGGGCTCCGTTCCCGCCGTCCACCGGTTTCATGAACGAAGACACCATGCCGACGACCTGGGTCATCTTCTCGCGCGAGCCGGGCTTCAGCGCTTCGGCGAGGTCGGGAAGCTTCTCCATGCCGGTGACGGTGAGGGCCAGGCGCCCGGAGAGGTAGCCGGTCGGGGCGAGCGCGAGCTTCCCGGTGGCCGCAAGCGAGATGTCGCCGCTGTGCAAGGCAAGGTTCTCGACGCGGATGCCGCCGCCGGCGGCGACCCAGTTCTGCAGCGTCTTCTCGGGGTCGAGCCCGGTCGAGGAGCCGAACCTTGCCGCCACGACGCTGACCTCGGTCGAAATCGGCGGGAAGGCGGGTCCGGTCGATCGGGCCATGGCAAGATCGGTGGCATTCGCGTCGATGCGGTAGTCGCCGTTGCCGGCGGGGCCGAGCCGGAACGAGCCGCTCTTCAGGGTCAGCTGCTTGAGCGGCAGCGTGACGGTCTCGACTTCGGGAACAAGCGAAAAGCCGCTGAGGTTGCCGATGGCGCTGACGAGGCCCGAGATTCCCGCATCCACCTTCAGGGTGGCTTCCTGCCAGACCGCGGTGACGTTCCCGCCGAGCGCAGGAGAGTTGAGCGCAAGCGGACCGGTGACCGCGGTTTCGACATAACCGGGCTGGTAGAGGAGGGCGCTGGCGCTGGCGCCCTTCAGCGCCGCCGAGATCCCGTCCGTGCCTGCATCCAGCCGGCCGTCCGTGCAGCGAAGGTCGAGGCGGAGCGGGAAACCGCTCATCCCGCCTTCGGTGCAGGAGACCGAACGGCCGCTGCCGGCAAGGGCGGTCGTGAACCTGCCGATCCCGGCTTCGGCGATCCGGCTTGCCGCGTACCAGTACCCGCACCAGAGGATCGCGGCGACGATGACCGTCCAGACGAGGAACCGTCTGCCGCGGTGGCGCCGCCGGCGCTCGCGCGCGGATGGCTCGGTTGGATTTGTCAAAGCATCGACCTTGATTGCGCCCGCCCCGGCAGCCTGCTAGCCCCACCCCTCGCCGCAAAAGATGACCTTGCTGGGGCAGACGAATCGGGATCAGCCGATATGTCCGATTTCTGGGTTTTTGGCTACGGCTCGCTGATGTGGCGGCCCGGCTTCGCCTATGCCGAAGCCGTGCCTGCGACGCTGGTTGGAGCGCATCGGGCGCTCTGCGTCTATTCGCACGTTCACCGCGGAACGCGGGAGCACCCCGGCCTGGTGCTGGGGCTCGATCGCGGCGGGGCGTGCCGGGGAACCGGGTATCGCGTGGGCCAAGAGAAACGCGACGAGGTGCTCGCCTACCTGCGCGAGCGCGAGCTGGTCACCGACGTCTATCGGGAGTCCGTCAGACCGATCCGGCTCCGGAGCGGGAACACCGTCCCGGCCATCACCTATATCGTCGACCGCAGCCATCCCCAGTATGCCGGGGCGCTGCCGCGCGAGCGGCTGCTGGCGCTGGTCAGGGACAGCCGCGGCCGTTCCGGCGCCAACCGCGACTACGTCATCAACACGGTCGAGCATCTTCGCGCGCTCGGCGTCCGCGACGGGACGCTAGAGTGGCTGGCGGAGCGGCTCCTCGCCGGGTGACGGCGCCTTGCGGATGAGGGCCAGGCGCGCCTCGGCGCTTTGCGGGAAGGGCGGCCGCGGGCTGGCGCCATCCGCTTCGAGAAGGAGCCGGTCGGACGCGGTCTCGATGACGTCGGCCAGACGCGACAGGAACGCCCGCGAGTCGAGCCCGGCCGGGATCGGCGGCAGGAACTCGAAAACGACCGTGCCCGGATAGCGCATGAATTTCCGGCGCGGCCAGTAGAGGCCGGAATTGAGGGCCAGCGGAACGACGGGGGCCTTCAGCGCACGATAGAGATGGCCGACGCCGCCGTGGTACTCGGACGGTGCGCCGGGCGGGCGGCGGGTACCTTCGGGAAAGATGATCACCTCGCGTCCGGCATCGATCGCGGCGCGGGTGTCGGTGGTGAGCTTGCGCATCGCCGACAGGCCGCCGTCACGATCGACATGGATCATGCCCGCCTTGATCGTGTACTGGCCGAAGATCGGCAGCCAGCGGAGCTGCCGCTTCATCACATAGGTCGGGTTGGCGAAAAGCGGGATTAGCGCGAAGGTCTCCAGCGCCGACTGGTGCTTTGCCGCGACCAGAATGCCGCCGCGTGGAAGATTCTCGCGGCCGCGGATCTCGATTCTCGTGCCTGCGATGGCGCGAAGCAGGAACAGGCCGATCTTTGCCCAGGTCCGGACCACCCACATGGCGAATCCTTGCGGCAGGATGAAATAGACCGGGAGCGGCAGGATCAGGCAGGCCGCCGTCATCAGGTAGAAGGCGAGGTTGAAGGCGGCGGAGCGGATGAAGACGGCCGCGCCGACCGGCGATCTGCGCATCTAACCCGCGCGGAGAGCGCCGTGCGGCGACAGCATGCGGCGCGCTTCGGCGAGCAGATACTTGCCGTATTCGCGCACGAGCAGGCTGAAGGCGTCGCCCTGCTTCCACCAGTCCGCCAGATGCAGGTCCGGGTTGACCACCGGGAACGGGATGAGGCGCTTGCCGGGCATGGCCTCGGTCAGTTCGGCCATGCTGCGCGGCATGTGGTAGCCGCTGGTCACGACGATGAGCGTGTCGAAGCCGCGCCGGTCGGCCCAGTCGCGGGCCTCGACGGCGTTGCCGTTGGTGTCCTGGGCAGCGCGGCCGAGGTCGACGCAGCAGTCGAGGACATCGCGGAGATGGCCGCCGACGGTCGCGGCGATCGCCTCGCGGGTAACCGACGGGTTGACCCCGGAAATGAGCAGGCGGGCGGCGCGGCGCTCGGCAAGGAGCTGGAGGGCCTCGTCGATCCGTGCGGTGCCGCCGGTGAGGACGACGATGCCCTGCGCGTGCGGGTCGGGCGGCGGGGTCTGCAGGTTCACCTGCCGGGCGAAATCGAGGAAGCCGATGACGAGCGCGGCGGCCAGCGAGCCGAGGGCGACCGTAAGCAGGCTCCGCGCGAGGCGGAGTCGCCGCCGCGGGCGGATCGCGCTCCCATCTCCTGACACGTCGATATCGGTCATGCGTCAGCCGATCGTATCAAAAAACGGCGCAGCCGGGGCACATCGTATCCTCAATCGGTCTCGGCGAGGTAGCGATAGACGGTCAGCCGCGACGTGACCGCGGTCATGATGGCGATCAGGAACGCGATCCCCATCGCGCCGAAATAGCCGATCGGGCCGATGGCGAACCGACCGAAGAGGGCGGAGACCTGGTCGCTCTCGGGAGTGACCACCGGACCGATGACGAAGGCGAGGAGGGCGAACAGGAGCGCCGCGGCGCCGGCGCCGGCCAGCCCGCCGCGCAGTCCGAGCAGGAGGAAATGCCGCTGGAACTCGCGGGCGATGAATCCGTCCTCGGCGCCGACGAAATGGAGCACCGAGACGACGTCGCGGTTGGACGCCATCGCGCCGCGCGTCGCGAAGACGACGGAGAGCACCGTCGCGATGAAGACGAGGGCAAGGATCGATATGCCGACGAGGACGGTGGCGTTGGCCATGGTCTGCAGCCGCGCTGTCCACGAGCGGTGGTCGTCGAGGTCGGCGCCGCGGACCTCTGCCTTAAGCCTGGCGGCAAGGCCGCGAAGATCGACCGCATCGGGATCGGAAAGGCGGATGACGATGAGCCGCGGAATCGGCAGCTCGGCGAGGTCGAGGCCGGTGCCGAGCCAGGGTTCGAGCAGGCGGGCGCTGGCCCCGGCGTCGAGAACCTCCGCGCTCGCCACGCCCTTGACCAGCTTGACGATGGTCGCCGCCTTGGCGGTCTCGGCATCGAGGTCGACGCCTTCGACCGGCCGGACCTGGACCGTGATCTCGCGGAGGATATCGCTCTGCCAGTCGCGCGAGGCATCGCGGACCAGCGTCACGGCCCCGAGCGTCAGGCAGGCGAGGAAGCTCATGATCGCGACGACGATGGTGAGAGCGTTACCTGCGACCGTCCCTTCCGGCACGAGCTGACCCGTCTTCCGCATTGCCAGGCGCGATTGCCGGCGGAACGCCGCGACCTGCAGCTTGTGCGCGAGTTCGGTCTCGGCCTCAGTCATAGACGGTCAACCGGCCTTCCTCGAGAACCAGGCGGCGGGCATTGAACTGGTTCATGAGATTGATGTCATGGGTGGCGATCACCACCGACGTGCCGAGCTTGTTCAGCTCGATGAAGAGGCGCATCAG
>Ga0070741_10007493_pt1 | contig 22535 bp, 19 predicted proteins | sample Coa_R1_4_FD_66440 | JGI IMG/M metagenome (GOLD analysis project Ga0070741, IMG submission 66440) | Surface soil microbial communities from Centralia Pennsylvania, which are recovering from an underground coalmine fire - Coalmine... | ecosystem: Environmental > Terrestrial > Soil > Unclassified ... | reverse complement strand
CCGCCCGGATTGTTGCGCAGGTCGAGGATGTAGCCCTTGATCTTGTCGCCGCCGAGCTGGTTTTTCAGATCGGCGATCGACTGCTTCAACCCGTCGGTGGTCTGCTCGTTGAACTGGGTGATGCGGATGTAGCCGACGTCGGCGCCTTCGGGATGCGCGCGCACCGATTTCACGCGGATGATGTCGCGCGTGATGCTCAGCACCACGGGCTTGTCGGCGCCCTTGCGCATGATGGTGAGCTTGATCTTGGTGTTCACCGGTCCGCGCATCTTGTCGACGGCCTGGTTCAGGGTCATGCCCTGCACCGCTTCGTCGTCCAGCATGGTGATGATGTCGTTGGCCATGACGCCGGCTTTGGCGGCGGGCGTCTCGTCGATCGGCGCCACCACCTTGATCAGCCCGTCCTCCATGGTGACCTCGATGCCGAGGCCGCCGAACTCGCCGCGGGTCTGCACCTGCATGTCGCGGAAGCTCTTCGGATCCATGTAGCTCGAATGCGGATCGAGCCCGGCCAGCATGCCGTTGATCGCCGACTCGACGAGCTTGCTGTCATCCGGCTTGTCGACGTAGTCGGCGCGCACGCGCTCGAACACGTCGCCGAACAGGTTGAGCTGCCGGTAGGTATCGGAAGCGGCCGCCTTGGCGCTCGAGCCGATCAGCAGTGCATGGGGCTGCGTGACCGCCAGCGTCGTGGCAGCTCCGGCCAGGGCACCCAGGAGAATCAGAGTCGTCTTGCGCATCATCCGCGAACCTTTTCGCTTTCGTTCGTTGCCCACCAGGGGCTGGGATCAATCGGAGCACCGTCCTTGCGGAACTCCACGTAGAGTACAGGCTGCTTCGATCCGGTGGTTACGGCGGCGGACACCTGCGCTGGACCGCCCATCACCGCTACGGGTTCTCCGGTCAGCACGAACTGTCCGAGATCGACGGATATCCGCTCCATCCCCGCTAATAGCACATGATAGCCGCCACCGGCATTAAGGATCAAGAGTTGCCCATAGCTGCGAAATGGGCCGGCGTAAACCACCCAACCGTCGCACGGCGCGGTGATTTGCGCGCCTTTGTGAGCGGCGATTGAAAGCCCCTTTTGGGTTCCACCGGCACCGTCGGCTGCGCCGAAGCCGCGAATCGCCACGCCGTTGACCGGCAGATGCAATTGGCCGCGCGTCGCCGCAAATGCCACGGCCGGTGCGAGACGGCCGGGATCGCCGAGGGCGGCAAGCTGCGGCTGCGTCGCGTCCTTCTCGATCGAGCGCGCCGCGCGCCTTGCCGCATCGAGGTTCTGCTCCAGCTTGGCGATCAGGTCCCTCAGATTATCGACGCGCCGCGCCAGATCGACGGCGCGCTGCTGCTCGCCGGCCAACGCCTGTTCGGCGGTTGTCTGGGATTGTTGCCGGGCATCGATCAGCATGTTGAGCCGCAGCTGCTCTTGCGCCATCCGCTCCAGATCGGTGGCGAGCGTCGTGCGCTCAACAACGATGCTTTGGCGCACGCGCACCAGATCGGCGAGATCGCCGGCCAACGCCTCGGCTTCGGCCCGCATATCGGGCACCACGGCGCCGAGCGTGATCGCCGTGCGCAACGCCTGCAGCGCATCCTCGGGCCGGACCAACAAAGCCGGCGGCGGCCGGCGGCCGACGCGTTGCAGCGCCGCCAGAATTTCGATGATGACGGCACGACGATCGTCGAGCGATTTTTGAAAGACGCTCTCGCGCTCGTCGAGCGCATGAAGCCTGGCCTCGGTGGCTTCGATCTTGGCCTCCACGGTGCGCACCCGCGCGGCCGAGTCGATGAGCTGCTCGTTGAGTGCGCGGCGATCCTGGCCGAGCGCTTCGATCTGCAGCCGCAGCTTGGCCTGGCTGTCGGTCGATTCGCGCTGCTGGGCGCGGATGGCGTCGAGCTCCTGATCGCGCTGTTTGAGCGTATCGGCGTCAGGGACGGCGGCGGGGGCGGCGACAGCCGGTGCGGGAGCCGACACTTCGGCCGGCATTTGGAACGGCATTTGGGCCGGCGGCGTTTGCGCCTGTGCGGCCCCAGGCATGCCCAACGGCAGCGCCAAAGCCAGCGCCGGGCCAAGGACAAGGCCCGCATCGGCGGCGCGCGACCGGCGGAGAATCATGCTGTTCACAGTAGATGCAACCCTCGCCGACAAGAAGCCCACAGATGCGCCCGGAATAAGACGGCCTCCTCCACGCTCGCGTCACATTCCGGTGAGGCGACATTACGGATTTTTCAGGTCGGCTCAGCCGCGATGATACGGGTGGCCGGCCAAAATGGTGGCGGCGCGGTAGAGCTGCTCGAGCAGCATGATGCGCACAAGCTGGTGCGGCCAGGTGGCGGTACCGAACGCCAGTTTCAGGTTGGCGCGCTGGCGCAAGCTGTCGGCTAGCCCATCGGCGGCGCCGATCGCAAAACAGATCGCGGCCCGGTCTTCGGCGCGCCATTCGCGCAGCTGCGCCGCCAGCGCCGCGCTGTCCAGACTGTTGCCGCGCTCATCGAGCATGACGAGTGTGGCGCGCTCCGGAATGACGTTGGCGATGGCGATGGATTCTTCGACGCGGCGGCGCTCGGCGTCCTGCGCCCGGCTTTCCCGGATCTCGATAATTTCGATGTCGCGCAAGCCGAGCGAGCGCCCGACGGCTTCGGCGCGCTTGCGATACGTTTCGGCAAGCTCGCGCTCGGGCCCCTGCTTCAATCGGCCGACCGCAATGACAAGGATGCGCATGGCGGTTTCCGGCCGTGACGACGCTGGCGTTCTGCGCGCGCCTGCCGCCGCGGTTTGTCACCCGCGACCCGACGGTTGAGCAAGCTTAGCCGCAGCCGATCAGCTGGCGCGTCGCGCGGCCGGCCCGGACGCCCACATCCGTTCGAGATTATAGAACGTGCGCACTTCCGGCCGAAACACGTGAACGATGACGTCTCCGGCGTCGATCAACACCCAGTCACAATGCGGCACGCCTTCGACGCGGGCCGCAATGCCGGCTTTGTGCAAATCCTCGACGATCCTGTCGGCAACCGAGCCGACATGGCGCTGCGACCGGCCGGATGACACGACCATGTAGTCGCCGATCGAAGATTTGTTGCGTAGATCGATGGTGAGGATGTCCTCGGCCTTCATGTCGTCGAGGCGCGCGAGAACCAATTTCAGGATCCCCTCGGCGTCAAGACGCATTCTGGGGACCGCTTCGGGCACGCGACGATCGGCCCGAGACATGGCAGTTATGGACAGGGATTCTGATCCTTTCGCTCCTTGTTCGGCCCCGGCGCGAATCCAAGGCTCCGCGACTAAGATAGGCACGGCCGGTTAACGGTTTCAACTGCCCTGCAGTGCTCTTTTTGCCCGTAGCGCAGTGGATGACAGCGGCGATTTGAGGCCGTGCAGATAGATCCAGGCTGGCGGCCTTCGCCCCGGCAGCGACTTGGCGGCAATCTCGGGCAGCCGGGCATACGCAAAGGCGTGACCGGCCGCACCTTGAGCGGCGTAGAGGCTGGGTCCGAGCCGGTCGACCACGACGATCGGCAACAGCGCCGCGATGCCGCGCCAGCGCTGCCAGCGATGAAAGCTGCGCAGGTTGTCGGCGCCCATGATCCAGACGAATCGCACGCCGCGGCAGCGGCGTACCAGATACGAAATGGTTTCAAACGTGTAGGGGCTGCCGAGCCTGGCTTCGAGGTCGGTGACGTCGATGCGCGGATGATTGGCGAGCGCGCGGGCGGCGGCCATGCGCTCCGGCAGCGGCGCCAGGCCGCTTGTATTCTTGAGCGGATTGCCGGGAGTCACGAGCCACCAGACACGATCGAGGCCGAGGCGGCGCATCGCCAACAGGCAGGCGGCGCGATGCGCGGCATGGGGCGGATCGAAGGTGCCGCCGAACAAGCCGATGCGCATGCCGCGCGCATGGGGCGGCAGGATGACCGGCGCTACGATGCGGCTCCGCCGCTTCGTGACGGACGTCAGATGCGCAGGAGACACGGCAGCCGCGTGCCCGGCCCGGGACTCGCCAGTGGTGCCGCTCAGAAGCAATCCCTCCCCCAAAGGACATCAGGCGGCATCGCGCCGGTCTCTGCTTGCCCCCGACACTTGCGGGGCTCGGCGCGCATTATGCCCGCTTACGGCCGCGTTTGTCCGCTGCCGCGTATGCGATACTTGAAAGTGGTTAGCTGTTCGACCCCGACCGGCCCGCGCGCATGCAGCCGGCCGGTGGCGATCCCGATCTCGGCGCCGAAACCGAATTCGCCGCCGTCGGCAAATTGGGTCGAAGCGTTGTGCAGCACGATCGCCGAATCCACCTCACGCAGGAATTTCTCGGCGGCTGATTTGTCCTCAGTGACGATCGCGTCGGTGTGATCCGAGCCATAACGCTCGATATGCGTGATCGCGCCGTCGACGCCGTCGACCACGCCGGCGGTGATGATGGCGTCGAGATATTCGGTGCTCCAATCGGCTTCGCTCGCCGGTTTGACGCGGGCGTCCGCCGCCTGCACGGCGGCATCGCCGCGAACCTCGCAGCCGGCATCGAGCAGCATGACGACGAGCGGCTCGAGCATTTTGGGCGCGGCCTTACGGTCGATCAGCAGCGTCTCGGCGGCGCCGCACACGCCGGTGCGCCGCATCTTGGCGTTGCGCACGATCGTTTTGGCCATGGCGAGCTTGGCCTTGGCGTCGACGTAGACGTGACAGATGCCCTCGAGATGGGCGAACACCGGGATCCGCGCCTCGCTCTGCACGCGGCCCACAAGACTCTTGCCGCCACGCGGCACCAGCACGTCAATCGCGCCATCGAGCCCGGCCAGCATCATGCCGACCGCCTCGCGCTCGCGGGTCGGCACCAGCGCAATCGCCGCGGCCGGCAGGTTGGCTTCGCGCAGGCCGGCCACCAGCGCGGTATGGATAGCCTGGGAGGACCGAAAACTGTCGGAGCCGCCGCGCAGCAGCACGGCGTTGCCGGCCTTCAGGCACAGCGCACCGGCGTCCGCAGTCACGTTCGGCCGGCTCTCGTAGATGACGCCGACGACGCCGAGCGGCACCCGAACCCGCTCGATGCGCATGCCGTTCGGCCGCCGCCAGGCGCCCATCACGCTGCCGACCGGATCCTTGAGCTTGCGGACGACATCGATTCCCGCCGCCATGGCTTCGATACGCGCGTCATTGAGCGTCAGCCGGTCGATGAACGCAGCGGTCGCCCCGGCAGCCTTGGCCTGGGCGACGTCCTGGGCGTTGGCGGCGAGAATTTGGGCGCGAGAGCCGCGGATGGCCCGCGCCATGGCGGCCAGCGCCCGATTCTTTTGGGCGGCAGGCGCCAGAGCCACGCTCCGGGCGGCCGCCCGGACCTCGCGGCCGAGGTCGCGCATCGCCGCGGCCAGCTTCTGCGCGCTGCCAATCGCCTGCACAGGGACGTTCATGGCCTTGATCCGGCTCACATTCGCCGTCTCTAGCACGTTCCCGACCACCCCGCGAGGCGGCCGTCCGGAAGGATCGGGCGCCATTCACCCACCGCCAATCCCGGCCTCGGTCGATACGGCCGCTACTGACGACCTCCTGTGAATATCGGGGAAAGCTTTTTCGCGCGAAAACGACGAATCGCCTGCGATTCCAAAAGCTTGATTGTGCCAAATCCCAACAACAGCCTTCGCCGTCAAAAAAGATTCTCAGGAACTGCGTAGCGTTCGGGCCGTTGCGGCCACGGACCTCGCACATTCGGAGGGGAATCATGCGTGTAGCGACTGAGCCGCGGCGAAACCGATTGCCGAAATCGTTCCCGGTCGGCGCCGTTTATGTGGTGGAAGGCAAAGGCGATGAGCGCGGCCGGCTCGATGTCTCGGCCCGCTATGTGGTTATGCCGGGCGGTAGACGCATTGATGTGGCTGCGAAACGCCGCGAGACCACTGCCGCTCCGGACCGCCGACACCTGCGGCTGGTCAGTTCCGGCCGACCGGGAACCCGGGCAAAAGAATTTTCGTACGGGACGAAAAAAATTTCAGCAATGGCAGGAACCACCAGGCGGGAGACACGTTGATCGTCAGGCGCCGGGCGAAGCCCCCCAGCCCCTCACCCTCAATCACCCGGCGTCGAACCCCGGCCGCATTAGCGACCGGGGTTCATCCTTTTTTGACCACCCTCGACAGCTGGTCGCTTTCATTTGCGGTTTCCGCACTTTGGGCCGGAACCGCGGGCCGGATCGGCGGTTGAGGCTGCGCTAGTGAGGCAAGTTGCGTCTTCGACGTTGCGTCTCTGTGGCGTCTTAACGCGTGGCAAGGTCAGGGCCGGGTGCGCGGACTCATCGAAGGATGGCGCCCGGCCCGTCTTTTTGCGCCGACTCCCGAAAGCTTGGTACCGTCCGGCGGTTCAGTGCTGGCTAATCACGAGATTGTCGCGGTGGACCATCTCGGCGCGGCCCGAGAAGCCGAGAATCGAGGCGATGTCGGCCGAGGAGCGGCCCCTGATTTTTTGCGCATCTGACGCATCGTAAGCGCATAGCCCGCGACCGACCTCCACGCCGTCGGGTCCGCGGATGATGACCGCATCGCCGCGATCGAAACTACCCTCCACGCGAACCACGCCGGCCGGCAACAGGCTCGTGCCGCGCCGCAGCGCCGCCACCGCGCCGGCATCGATTGTCAGCGTGCCCTTGGGCTCCAAGGAACCGGCGATCCAGATTTTCCGCGCCGCCACCGGGTTGCCGGCGGCCATGAACCACGTGGAGCGCGCGCCTTTGGCGACGGCGCGCAGCGGATGATCGACCCGACCCGACGCAATGATCAGGTGGGCGCCCGCGCCGGTCGCGATCTTGGCGGCTTCGATCTTGGTCTGCATGCCGCCGCGTGACAGTTCCGAACCGGCCGCGCCGGCCATAGCCTCGATGGCGGGCGTGATGCGCTCCACCATTGCCACATGCTTGGGCACATGTTTGGCCGAAACCGCGGTGCCGGGCGGCGCGTCGTAGAGTCCGTCCACGTCGGACAGCAGCACCAGGAGATCGGCGCTGGTCATGGTGGCGACGCGGGCGGCAAGCCGATCGTTGTCGCCGTAGCGAATCTCGCTGGTCGCGACGGTGTCGTTTTCGTTGATCACCGGAACCGCGCGCCATTCGAGCAGCCGCTCGATGGTCGAGCGGGCATTGAGATAGCGCCGCCGCTCCTCGGTGTCGCCGAGCGTCACCAGCACTTGACCGGCGGTGAGGCCATGCCGCGACAGCGCCTCGCTCCAGGTGCGCGCCAGCGCAATCTGGCCGACTGCGGCGGCGGCCTGGCTGTCCTCGAGCTTGAGGGGCCCCGCCGGCAGCTTGAGCACGGCGCGACCGAGCGCGATGGCGCCCGAAGAGACCACCAACACGTCGCGCTTTTTGCCATGGAGCGCCGCGAGATCGGCAGCCAGCGACGTCAGCCACGCTTCGTTGAGCTTGCCGGCTTGCGCGTCGACCAACAGCGACGAGCCGACCTTCACGACGATGCGGCGGAAGTCGTCGAGATGCGGCTTCTTCTTCATGGCGATGACAATGGGCGATCTGCGCGGCGACCCGCGTCAGCAGTGGTTGCTTGCGTGGTCACGATGCAGGCGCGCGCACCTCGACCCCGGCGCGCTTCTCGATCGGCTTGACGACCTCGGTGATGTCGCTCTCCGGTCCGAGCTCGTCGCAGGTCAGCTTCAACAGCGCCGCGACCGCCTCGATGGCTTCGACCGGCACGCCGAGCGCTTTGGCTTCCGAGATGAACAGGTTCACGTCCTTGAGCATGAGCCCGGCGGTAAAACCTTGATTGAAGGTCCGTGGGATGACCACGTCGGGAAATTTTTGTTCGGTGGCGGTGCTGCGTCCCGAGCTGGCGTTGATCACGTCGACCATCACGCGCGGATCGAGACCGGCTTTGACGCCGGTGACGAACGATTCGGACGTGCTGACCGTGGCGGCCGCGGACAGCACGTTGTTGCATAGCTTCATGGTCTGGCCGGCGCCGGGCCGGTCGCCGATATAGAAGAACTTGCCGATCACTTTGAGCGCCGGCTCGACCGCTTCGACGTCGGCGCGTGGTCCCGACGCCATGACGGCGACGGTGCCCTTGGCGGCGCCGCGTACACCGCCGCTGACCGGCGCATCGATCTGCACGATGTTCTTCTCTGCCAGCAGCTTGAAAACGCGCTGCGCCATCACCGACCCGGTGGTCGACAGATCGACGAAACGGCGTACGCGCTTGCCTTCGATCACGCCGTCCGGACCGGTCGCAACTTTCAGAACAATATCCGGCGTCGGCAGGCTCGCCATCACGGTCTCGGCTACGTCCGCCACCTCCTTGGGCGAGCGCGCTGCGACAGCGCCGAGCGCCGCAAGATTGCCGATGGCCTCCTGACGCACGTCGTAAACGATGACCTTATGGCCGGCCTCGACCAGCCGCCGCGCCATGTGGGCGCCCATATTGCCGAGCCCGATGAAGCCGATGTCCATGAAAACGCTCCCGGTGTTACTGGGCCGTGTTACTTGGCAGTGTTACTTGGCGGCGATTGTAGACGGTGAAAATTCCGCGCGCACCTTCTCGGTGTGCTCGCCCAGTGCCGGGACCGGGCCGTAGCGTCGCGACGTCGAAGCGCTGCGCTCGGCCGGCGCCGGATAGGACACCGGCCCGCTCGGCGTGCCGATGGTGATGCGGCGGAGCTGCGGATGCCGCGCCAGGTCGGCCGGGCTGTTGACCCGCGCGAAGGCGATATCGGCGGCAGCAAGTTTTTGCGTCAGCGTTTCGGCATCGAGCGCGCCGAACACCGCCGCCACCCTGCCGTCGGTCTCGGAGCGGCGCTTGACCCGTTCGACGTTGGTGGCAAAGGCCGGATCGGCGGCGAGCGCGGCGTCGCCCAGCACTTTGTCGGCCAGCACCCGCCATTCGCGGTCGCTCTGGATCGAGATCAGAACGTCGACGCCGTCGCGCGTGCGGAACGCGCCGTATGGCGCGATCGAGGTATGCGCCAGGCCGATCCGCCGCGGTGGCGCGCCGGCCTCCTGTTGCAGGAGCGGCACCGCCATCCAATCCGCCACGGCGTCGAACATCGAGATCGCCAGCTCGGCGCCCTCGCCGGTGCGCTGCCGGTTGATCAGCGCTTCGAGGATCGCCTCGTAGGCGTTCAGGCCGGAGGCGATGTCGCACACCGAAACGCCGACACGGGCGGGCTCGGCCGTGCCGGTGATCGAGGCGAGGCCGGACTCGGCCTGGATCAGCATGTCGTAGGATTTACGCGTGGCGTAGGGGCCCGTCTCGCCGAAGCCGGAGATCGAGCAGCAAATCAGCCGCGGATATTTTTTGCGCAGGCTGGTCGCTCCGAAGCCGAGCTTGGCGGCCGAGCCGGGTTTTAGATTCTGCACGAACACGTCGGCGCGCGCCAGCATGGCGTCCAGCAGCGCCTTGTCGGCCGCGTCCATCAGATCGAGCACCACCGATTCCTTGCCGCGGTTGAGCCAGACGAAGTAGCTGCACTCGCCGTGCACCAGATCGTCGTAGCCGCGCGCGAAGTCGCCTTCGGGCCGCTCGATCTTGATGACGCGTGCGCCGGCATCGGCAAGCCGGCAGCTGCACATCGGCGCCGCGACGGCTTGCTCGAGCGACACGACCAGAAGGCCGGAGAGGGGCAAAGACATCGAACTTAACTCATCCGTCATGCCCGGGCTTGACCCGGGCATCCATGCAGCGATGCCGTGGTTATGGATTGCCGGTTCAAGCCCGGCAATGACGATTTTCTGTTTGGGGCAAATTTGGTCAATACGACCGCGGCAATCCCAGCACGTGCTCGGCAATATAGGACAGAACCAGATTGGTCGAGATCGGCGCCACCGTGTAGAGCCGGGTCTCGCGGAATTTGCGCTCGATGTCGAACTCTTCGGCAAAACCGAAGCCGCCGTGGGTCTGCACGCACATGTCGGCGGCGGCCCAGGACGATTCGGCAGCGAGATGCTTGGCCATGTTGGCCTCGGCGCCGCAATCCTTGCCGGCTTCGTAGAGCGCGGCGGCCTCGCGCACCATCAGCTCGGCGGCGCGCATATTGATGTAACAGCGGGCGATGGGAAACTGCACGCCCTGGTTCTGGCCGATCGGCCGGCCGAACACGACGCGCTCGCCCGCATACGAGGCGGCCTTGTCGATGAACCACTTGGCATCGCCGATGCATTCGGCCGCGATCAGGATGCGCTCGGCATTCATGCCGGAGAGGATGTAACGGAAGCCCTCGCCCTCGTTGCCGATCAGGTTGGCGGCCGGCACCCGCATGTTCTCGAAGAACACTTCCGTGGTGGCGTGATTCATCATGGTGCGGATCGGCCGGATGGTCAGGCCGTGGCCTTTCGCCTCGCGCATGTCGACGATGAAGACCGAGAGTCCGGCCGTGCGGGAGGCCGCCTGCTCGCGCGGTGTTGTGCGGGCGAGCAGCAGCATAAGATCGGAATGTTCGGCGCGCGAGGTCCAGATTTTTTGGCCGTTGACAACATAATGATCGCCGTCGCGTACCGCATTGGTGCGGAGGCTCAACGTATCGGTGCCGGAGGTCGGTTCGGTGACGCCGAAGGCTTGCAGCCGCAGCTCGCCGCGCGCGATCCCCGGCAGATAGCGCGCTTTCTGTTCGGCGCTGCCGTGACGCAGCAGCGTGCCCATCGTGTACATCTGAGCGTGACAGGCGGCGCCGTTGCAGCCCGAAGACTGAATCTCTTCCATGATGGCCGCGGCCGCGCTCATGGTCAGGCCGCTGCCGCCGTATTCTTCAGGGATCAGCGCTGCCAAAAAGCCGGCCTTGGTGAGCGCAGCGACGAACTCTGCCGGATACGCACGCTCGCGGTCGAGCGCTCGCCAGTACTCGCCGGGAAAATCGGCGCAGAGCGCGCGCACCGCCTCGCGGATCGGCGCAAGCTCTGCGCTGTCGCTCACGATGTCACCTCGGCGCGGCCGTTGTTGACGGCAATCACGTCGCGCTCGGCTACGCGGGTACGGAAACTGACAACGGCGCCGTCGCGCCACATCTCGGTGCGTAGCGTCTCGCCGGGAAATACCGGCGCGGAAAAGCGGCAGGCGAACGACACGAGCTTTTGCGGATCATAGCCGCACATGGTTTTCAGCACCGCGTGGCCGGCGAAGCCGAAATTGCCAAGCCCATGCATGATCGGCTTGTCAAAACCTGCCGCGCGCGCGACTGCCGGCTCGGAATGCAGCGGATTGCGGTCGCCGCTCAGCCGATAGATCAGCGCGCTCTCAGGGCGCGTGGTGAGATCGCACACGGCATCCGGCGCGCGGCTCGGAATCGGATGCGGCTCCGGCGCCTGGCGCGGCGGCCCGCCGAAACCGCCGTCGGCGCGGCAGAACGTGGTCTGCGTCACGGTCGCGATCAGTTCGCCGGTCGCCTTATCGGTCACCTTGCGCTCGGTCAGCACCAGCGCGCCCTTGCCGGCTCCTTTGTCGACCACGTCGAGGATGCGCTGCCGGCCGATCACCGTGTTCTGCGGCTTGAGCGGCTGATGCAGCCGCACGCCCTGTTCGCCATTGACGATGCGCACCCAATCGATGCCGGTCTTGAGCTCGCGCATCCAGAAACCCGGATGGCCCAGCACCGCCCCCATGGTGGGCAGCACCTTCAGGTTTTTCTCGTACACGAAGGCGAGCTGGTCCTCGTCCATAAAATCCTGACCGAGTCCGACGCCGAGCGCGTAGAGAATGCAATCCTTCGGCCCGTAGGTCTGCTCGCCCTGCGGAATGTCGAGCGCCATCAGCTTGTCGTAGACGATGGTCATTGCGTTTCCCCGTCCATACTCACCACATCACACCGGATCCCACGAGAATACGTCGGTGGAGCGCTCCAGCGGCGTGAACGAGGGACCGAACGCGCCTTTGAGCTGGGCGTCGATCTTTTCCGGGCTCCAGCCGTCGGCGCGGTGCAGGCTGCGGATCGGGCGGTTCTGGTTGAACAGATAAATCTCGTTGTTGCGCACGCCGAAAATCTGCCCCGAGATGCCGGCAGCGCGGTCGGACGCGAGATAGACCGCAAGCGGCGCGATCTTTTCCGGCGTCATCTCGCGAAACCGGGCGACGCGCGCCTTCTCTTCCTCGGTCTCGGCCGGGATCGAGTCGATCATCCGCGTCCAGGCGAACGGCGCGATGCAGTTCGACCGCACCGCAAAGCGTTGCATGTCGAGGGCGATGCCGCGCGACAGGCCAACAATGCCCAGCTTGGCGGCCATGTAGTTGGCCTGACCGAAATTGCCGACCAGGCCCGAGGTCGAGGTCATGTGGATAAAACTGCCGGAATTCTGCTCGCGGAAATGCGTCGCGCAGGCGCGGCTCATGTTGAAGCTGCCGTGCAGATGCACGCCGATCACGTCGGACCAGTCGGACCAGCTCATGCGATGAAAGATGCGGTCGCGCAGAATGCCGGCATTGTTGACCAGGATATCGACCCTGCCGAACGCGTCGAGCGCCGACTTCACGATCTTGTCGGCGTTGCCGGGCTCGCTGATCGACAAGGTCGAGGCGATCGCCTGGCCGCCGGCCTTCTTGATCTCGTCGACCACCACCTGCGCCGGTCCGGCGTCGGTGCCGGCGCCCTCCAGGCTGGCGCCGATATCGCAGACCACGACGCGCGCGCCCTCCTGCGCCATGAGCAGCGCAATGCCGCGGCCGATGCCGCGCGCGGCGCCGGTCACGATGGCGACTTTTCCGGAAACGATGCTGGGCATGTTGCCTACGCTCCCCCTTCGTCACCCGCGGACTTGATCCGCGGGTCCATGCAGCGGCACCGCACAATGGATTGCTGGGTCAGGCCGGGCAATGACGATCTTCAGCCCCACACTTCGCGGGCCACCTCCCCGATCATGCGCAGCTTGGCCCATTGCTGCTCCTCGGCGAGCGTATTGCCTTCCTCGGTCGAGGCGAAGCCGCATTGCGGCGACAGGCAGAGCTGATCGAGATCGGCGAATTTTTGCGCCTCCTCGATGCGGCGCTTGATGGCGTCCTTTGCTTCCAGCGTGCCGGTCTTGGTGGTCACGACGCCGAGCACCGCGAGACGGCCTTTCGGCAGGCGGCGCAGCGGCTCAAAACCCCCGGCGCGCTCGGTGTCGTATTCCATGAAGTAGCCATTGACCTTGATCTTATCGAACAGGACCTCCTGCTCGGCCTCGTAGCCACCGCTGCCCATGAAGGTCGATTTATAGTTGCCGCGGCACAGATGCATGGTGACGGTCATGTCCGACGGAATGTCGGAAATCGCCATGTTGATCAGGTCGCCGTAAAGTGGGCCGAGCGCGTCCGGATCGTCGCCGCGATCCTTCATCTGCTGGCGGTATTTTGGATCGCACAGCATGGCGATGAAGACCTCATCGAGCTGCAGATAGCGGCAGCCGGCGTCCGCAAAGGCGCGCACCGCCTTTTTATAGGCCTGGCCGAGATCGTCGAAAAATTTGTCGAGCGTCGGATAAATCTTTTTGTCGATGGGCGTGCCGATCGGCCGGCCGTACATCGCCGACGGCGCCGGAATCGTCATCTTCGGCGTGCGCGAGGTATGCGCTTTGACGAACTTGAAATGCTCGAGCATCGGATGGCCGGAGAAGCCGAGTCTGCCCGTGACCTTGACGCCTTCGTTGCGGGTGGTGACGGCCGCAAAGGCGATGCCGGTGTCCATGACGCTGCGCTCGACGCCATCGAGGCCCCAGAGAAAATCGAGATGCCACCAGGAGCGGCGGAATTCGCCGTCGGTGATGGACTGCAGGCCGACGTCCTCTTGTTTCTTGATCGCGTCGGCGATGGCGCGGTCTTCGACCGCTTTCAACTCGTCCGCACTGATCTCGCCTTTGGCGCGGCGCTCGCGCGCTTGCTTGAGCGCCGCGGGGCGCAACAGGCTGCCGACATGATCGGCCCGGAATGGCGGCTTGGTTCGCTGCATTGTCTTGTCCTCTTTCTCTAATTCGTCACCCGCGGGCTCGACCCGCGGGTCCATGCGGCGGCGCCGCTGCATGGATTGCCGGGTCAAGCCCCGCAATGACGAAGGGCGGAGTCACCCCCACACCTCTTCGGCGATCTCGACAATCATGCGCAGCTTGGCCCATTGCTGCTCTTCGGCCAGCGCGTTGCCTTCCTCGGTCGAGGCGAAGCCGCATTGCGGCGACAGGCAGAGCTGATCGAGCGGCACGAATTTCGCCGCCTGCTCGATGCGGCGCTTGATCGCGTCCTTGTCCTCGAGCGTGCCGGATTTGGTGGTGACCAGGCCGAGCACCACCGTCTTGTTTTTCGGCAGGAAGCGCAGCGGCTCGAAGCCGCCGGCGCGTTCGGTATCGTATTCCATGAAATAGCCGTGCACGTTGATGGTGTTGAACAGCGTCTCGGCGACCGGTTCGTAGCCGCCGGAGGCGACGAAGCTCGAACGGAAATTGCCGCGGCACAGATGCATGGTGATGGTCATGTCGGCCGGGATGTCGGCGATCGCGGCGTTGATCATGCCCGCATAGATCGCCGGCAGCGCCGCCGGATCCTCGCCGCGGTCGGCCACGGTCTTGCGCAGTGCCGGATCGCATAGGTACGCGAGATTCACCTCGTCGAGCTGCAGATAACGGCAGCCGGCATCCGCAAAGGCGCGCACGGCCTTGCGGTACGACTCGCCGAGGTCGCGATAAAAATCATCCATCGACGGATAGATGGACTCCGGCACCGCGTCGCGGCCGTAGCGGAAATGCAGCGAGGTCGGCGACGGAATGGTCAGCTTCGCCGTGCGCCGCGTATGCGCTTTGAGAAACTTGAAATGCTCGATCATCGGATGCGGCTTGTAGCCGCCGAGCTTGCCGACGACGCGCAGCAGAATCGGCCGCGGCTGCGGCCCGGTGGCGGCGAATTTTATCTTGCGTTCGCCGACGTAGGACTCGACGTTGTCGAGCCGTTCGAGAAAATCATAGTTCCAGGAGATGCGGCGGTATTCGCCGTCGGTGATCGCGTTGAGACCGATGTCCTCCTGCTTGCGGATCAGCACCTCGATCTCGCGGTCCTCGATCTCCTTCAGCGCCTGCTCGCTCAATTCGCCGCTCTTGCGCTTCTCGCGCGCCTGTTTGAGGGCGGCGGTGCGCAACAGACTGCCGACGTGATCGGCGCGGAACGGCGGTTTGGTGCGTTGCATTGTCTTACTCACTCGTTTGACTCGTCACCCGCGGGCTTGACCCGCGGGTCCATGGGGCGGCGCCGTTGCGTGGATTGCCGGGTCAAGCCCGGCAATGACGAAGGATGACTTCACCTCCACACCTCGTCGGCGATTTCGACGATCATGCGCAGCTTCGCCCATTGCTCGTCCTCGGCCAGAACGTTGCCCTCCTCGGTCGAGGCAAAGCCGCATTGCGGCGACAGGCAGAGCTGGTCGAGCGCGACGTATTTGGTCGCTTCGTCGATGCGGCGCTTGATGGCGTCCTTGCTTTCGAGCTTGCCGGACTTCGAGGTCACCAGCCCGAGCACCAGCTGCTTCCTGCCCTTGGGGAAGAAGCGCAGCGGCTCGAAACCGCCGGCGCGTTCGCTGTCGTATTCGAGGAAATAGCCGTCAAACGCGGTGTTGCCGAGCAGCTGTTCGGCGACGAAGTCGTAGCCGCCCGAGGCGATGAAGGTCGAGCGAAAATTGCCGCGGCAGGAATGCATGGTGACGGTCATGTCGGCCGGCTTGCCGGCGAGCGCCGCATTGGTCAGCGCCGCGTAGCGCTGCGGCAACGTATCCGGATCGTCGCCGCGCGCCTTCGAGTGCGCGCGCTCATTCGGATCGCACACCATGGCCCAGGCGGTGTCGTCGAGCTGCAGATAGCGGCAGCCGGCGTCATAGAATGCGCGGATCGCCGCACGGTAGGCGGCGGCGAGATCGTCGAAGAACGGATCGAGCGTAGGATACACGTCCCGGCTAATCGCGGCGCGGCCTTGGCGGAAGTGAATCGTGCTCGGCGCCGGGATCGTCATCTTCGGCGTGACGCGCGTGCGGCTCTTGAGAAACTTGAAATGCTCCAGCATGGGATGGCCGGAGAAGCCGATCTTGCCTGTCATTTTGATCGACTCGGCCTTGGTCTGCACGCCGGCGAACTGGATGCCGTGCTCGGTGGTGTAGAACGTCACGCCGTCGAGGCCGCGGAAGAAATCGAATTGCCACCACGAGCGGCGGAATTCGCCGTCGGTCGCGAGCTTCAGCCCGATCTCCTGCTGTTTGTCGATGGCCTTTTCGATCTCGCGGTCTTCGATCTCCTTGAGCTGCGCTGCCGTCATGGCGCCTTGCGCGTGTTTGGCGCGCGCGTCCTTCAGCGGCGCAGGACGCAGCAAGCTGCCGACATGATCGGCGCGAAACGGCGGCGTGGCGTGTTGCATGGTCATTTGCCGTCCTTGAGCACATAGCGGCCGTCATCGAGCCGGCCGAGCCGCTTCGCCGCATACAGCGCATCGAGCTCGCGCACGATCTCGCGGCCGTCTTTGCTGCCGAGAGCGGCCATGAGCTGCAAAAAGCTGGCGGGACCGGCTGCCAGCGCATCGGCCGCCGAGCGATGCGGCGCGGTTTTGTTTGCGACCGGGGCGGTCGGCACGGAAAATTCGAACGCGTCGGCTTTGCCGAACGGCAGGGTGCAGTCGAAGCCGAGCTTGGCGCCGGTGCGCGCGCCGCCAAGCGATGGATCGAGCGGCACGACGCGGAAGCCGGAGCCGACGATCAGGTCACGGTCGGCCTGAAAGCGCGTGGCGAACGCCCAGTCGGCTTCGGCATCGGAGAATATGTTGATATCGGGATCGTAGACGAAGACGTGCTTGGCCTCGGCATGCGAGCCGAATACCGCCGCGATGGCATTGCGGGCGTCGCCCGGCACGCGCTGGCGCAGCGCGACCCGCACATTGTACATGCCGCCGCTCGATGGCGTGGCGTAGACGGCGAGCGGCTCGCGCACCGAAGCCTGCAGCGCCGCCCAAGCCGCGGCTTCGGTCTTCACCGCGCTGAGGTGGGTGGTGTCGGTATGCGACAAGGTGCGGCCGCTGATGGTCAGCGTCTGGAACAGGGCGTCCTCGCGGTGGGTGATCGCGGTGACGTGCAGCACCGGATTGCGCTTCACCACGCCGTAATAGCCGACGTATTCGCCGAACGGTCCTTCCGGCTCGACGTGGCCGGCGGGATCGAGCACGCCTTCGATGACGTATTCGGCGTCGGCCGGCACGTGAATATCGTTGGTCACGCATTTGACCACCGGCACCGGCGCGCCGCGCAGCGCGCCGACGATGTCGAGCTCGTCGACGTCCGGCAGCGCCATCATGGCGGCCAAAAAATCGGCGGGGTGCGAGCCGACCGTGTAGGCGACCGGCACCGGTTCGTTACGCGCGGCTCCTTGCAGATAGATGGCACGCATATCGCTCGGCGCGATCAGGTCGACGCCGGCGTGGCGCGGGCCGCGCAGCATGATGCGGCGGCAACCCACATTGGTGAAGCCAGAGCCGGGAAAGCGCGCGTAGTCGATGCCGGCCGAAATATACGGCGCGCCGTCGGCACCATGCTGCAGATGTACCGGCAGCGCGGTGAGATCGGCTTCGTCGTCCTTCAGCACGACTTGTTGCACCGGCGCCTGCTGCGACGAGACTTTGACGGCCGGCTGCAGCTGAGCAAGACGCTTGCTCAGCGCGGCCAATAAATCGCGTTCGTCGGTATCGAGCGCCAGCGCGAGGCGCTTGCGCGAGCCCATCACGTTGCCGACCAGCTCGGCGCGCTCGGGCCCAGCGGCCTTGAACAGCACCGCGCGCGGATTGCCGTCGAGCGCAGCGGCGACGTCGATCAGATCGACGGGCTGGTCGCGCACTTCGCATTCGCCGTCGTCGACCAGTTTTTGCACGAAATTACGCAGCCGGAAGCGCTCGGTGTCGATCGTCGGCATGGGCGCCCTCCCAATTGCGGCGGCTTAAAAACGCTGTGCTGGACAGACGATCTAGCAACGCCTGCGCGCGGGTGTAAATCCCCGCTTCTGCGTACTCTGTGCGGCTGGTATTTCCCGCCGCTGTTGTAATACTGGATCGTCCGCCTTCGCGGTCGATGACAATGTGGAGTGATTGCTGTGGCGCCCACGCTCCGGCTTTACGAAGACGTGCTGGCAAATGACGGTACTGCGACGCTCCCGGCGCGGCCGCGCATGGTGTTCGTCGTGCACGGCTCGGTGACGATCGCTGATCGCGAACTGCGCGACGATGAGGCATGGAGCGGCGAGGCAGCGATCGCACTCAAAGCCGGACGCGGCGGTGCGTGTCTGTGGCGATGGGAGCTTGCCGGCGAGGGCGAAGCAGCCGCGCTTGCCGGTTCGCGCGAAAAACTTTGCGCGCAGCTCGAAACACTGCCGCAAGGCCGGCTGCTCCTGCGTGGCGACAGCGTGGCGTTTCCGCCGGGCGGCTGCGCCTATCTGCATCGCCATCAGGGGCCCGGCATCCGCTGCCTGCTCGAAGGCGGCATCCGCATCGATACCCACGGCCGCTCGACGTCGTACGGCCCCGGCGGCGCCTGGTATGAGACCGGTCCCGACCCGGTATTTGCGCAAGGCGCCGACCGGCCGACGCGCTTCATCCGGGTGATGATTTTGCCGGTATCTTACGTGGGCAAAAGCTCGGTCGAGTATTTGAACGAAGAAGATAAGGCCAAGCCGAAGTCGCAGCAGTACAGGATTTTCGCCGACCTGCCGCTGACGGTCGAAGTCAGTTAAGCAGTCACACCGGCTTGTAATTGCGGTCCATGGGCACGTCGATCAACAGCGGCGCGTTGCTTTGCAGGCCACGCGCGATGAGATCGGTCGCTTCGTGCACGGTCTTGACGCGTTCGGCCGCGATACCGAGCGAACGTGCAAGCCCGACATAGTCGATCGCCGGATCGGTCAGCTCCATGCCGACGTAGTGGTCGACCTGCGCGGCCAGGCCGCGCTGCGCGTGCAGGCGCTGCTTGAGAATGCGGTACGAGGTGTTGTTGAAGATCACGAACACGACGCCGATGCGCTCGTGCGCCGCGGTCCACAGCGCCTGGCAGGTGTACATGGCGCTGCCGTCACCGACCAGCGCCAGCACCGGCCGATCGGGCAAAGCGAGCTTGACGCCGAGCGCCGCCGGCAGGCCCCAGCCGATGCCGCCGCCGCGCAGCCCGAAAAAGCTTTGCGGGTCGTCGCTGCGGATCAGCGAACGAATGCCGAGCCCCGACGAGATGGTCTCGTCGATCACCACCGCATCCTTCGGCAGCATCTCGCCAATGGCCTCGAGCAGCGCCAGCGGCTGCACCGGGGTTTGCTCGGCCAGCGCGCGCGCCTTGGTCTTGAGCGCCTCGCGTTCGGCGAGGCTGGCGCGCTTGGCTGCTTCGAGCCGCTCGCGCGCCACGCCGCGGGCGCCGCTGGTCATCGTCTCGCGCACCGCCTTGGTCACGTCGGGCAGCGTGGTTTTCGGATCGCCGAGGATCGCGACCTGCGGCGGATAATTCTTGCCGATCTCCCAGGCGTCGGTGTCGAGATGAATGAGCGTGAGGCCCGCGGGCATCGGCTCGATGTCGGACGGCAGCGACAGCGTGAACAGATCGCCGCCGACCGAGAACAGCACATCGTACTGTTCGAGAATCTTGCGGATCGGCCCCTGCATGCGGGTCATGCCGCCGCGGAACAGCGGATGCGACGCCGGGAAAGACGCCGTGGAGGGCACCAGCTCGGTGTAGACCGGCGCGCCGATGAGTTCGGCGAGTTCGACCAGCTCAGCGTGGGCGCGGCCCTGCGCCACCGCGTCGCCGGCGATGATCAGCGGCCGCTCGGCGCGCGCGAGCAGCGCGGCCGCCTCGGCGACCGCTTCCGGATCGCCGCGCAGCCGCGGCGCGATGCGCGTCGGCGCCAACAGATCGAGCTCGCCCTCGGCTTTGAGAATGTCGCCAGGGAGCGCCAAAAAGACCGGGCCGGTCGGCGGCGCCAGCGCGGTCTTGGCGGCGCGATGCACCAGCCGCGGCAGGTCGGCGAGCCGATGCACTTCGGCGGACCATTTGGTCAGCGGCCGCGCGATCGGCGGCAGGTCGGCCCACAGGATCGGCTCGGTGGTGTTGAAATCCTGGTCGTGCTGGCCGGCGGTGACCAGGATCGGCGAGCCCGCCTTCTGGGCGTCGTACAGCATGCCCATGGCGTTGCCGAGCCCGGGCGTCACATGCAGGTTGACGACGGCGAGCTTGCCGGAGGCCTGCGCATAACCGTCCGCCATGCCGATCACGGTCGCCTCCTGCAGGCCGAGAACGTAACGCAGCTCGTTATCGACCGCGAGCGCATCCATCAGCGGCAACTCGGTAGTGCCGGGATTGCCGAACATGATGTCGACGCCTTCCTGCTTGAGCAGCTCCAGGAACGCGCGTTTTCCGGACATGGCGGGCAAGGTCTTGCTCCCTCAGCAAAGCGCGAATGATAGCACGCGCCAAAGATTGGCGATGCGGATCGGAAACCAAATGATGCACTTGGGGATGGTGCCGCGGAAGGGATTCGAACCCCCGACCCACGCATTACGAATGCGTTGCTCTACCAGCTGAGCTACCGCGGCGCTGGGGTCCAAGTAATACGCGCGGAGTATTAACGCAAGAAATGCGGGGCGCGGATGGCGGTCCGGCCAAGCTCCTTGAGCGGCTCGGAACACGGGTCTAGGCTCGCTGGTCGCAATGGCACCGCCGGACGTTGAGCCCTGCTCCGCCCGGCCAGTCGGGAGGATTGCCATGCCGATCAGGACAATCGCGCTCGCCGCCGCGTTCGCGCTCGCCGCGGCTGGATTGTGGGCAATACCGCCCGCCTTGGCGCAGAGCGCAGCCGCGCTGTCGGGCGAGGTCAGTTCGGCCCAAGAAGGCGCGATGGAAGGCGTGGTGGTCAGCGCCAAGAAGGACGGCTCGACCATCACGGTTTCGGTGGTCAGCGACGCCAAGGGACATTTCAGCTTCCCGGCGGCGCGGCTCGAGCCTGGGCACTATGCGGTCGCCATTCGCGCCACCGGCTACGATCTCGACGGCCCGCACGACGTCACGCTCGCCGCCGGGCAGGAGAGCAAGCTCGCGCTGAAACTGAAACCGGCGCGAAATCTGAGCGGGCAGCTGACCAATGCCGAGTGGCTGATCAGCATGCCGGGCAGCGACGAGCAGAAGCGTTTTCTGCTCCAATGCAACAGCTGCCACACGCTCGAGCGCATCGTGAAATCGACTCACGACGCGGCCGAGTTCATGCAAGTGTTCCAGCGCATGGCCGGCTACTACCCGGGCTCGACGCCGCTGCATCCGCAGCGGCTCACCGGCGACGCCGTGCGCAATATCGGCCATGGCCCGGAGGCGCAGAAGATCGCCGAGTGGCTCGCCGGCGTCAATCTGAGCGCGCAGGAGCATTGGAGCTGGCCGCTCAAGACCTTGCCGCGGCTGTCGGGCCAATCCACCCACGTGATCATCACCGAATACGATCTGCCGAACAAGCAAATCGAGCCGCACGACGTGATGCTCGATCGCGCCGGCAATGTCTGGTACTCGGATTTCGGCGAGATGTTTTTGGGCGAGCTCGATCCGAAAACCGGCGAGGTCACGCAATATCCGATTCCGGTGGTCAAGCCCGGCTATTCGCTCGGCACGCTCGATCTGGAAATCGACAAGGACGGCAATCCCTGGATCGGCCTGATGTATCAGAGCGCGATCGCCAAGTTCGATCGCAAGTCCGGCAAGTTCGAAACCTGGTCGACGCCGAAGGAATGGGATTCCGATGCCGGCCAGCTCGGCCATCTCGCGGTCGAGGGCACGCCGGCCGATTCCAAAGTGTGGATCAAGAATTCGGCCGGCGGGCATATCTACCGGCTCGATCTCGCCTCGAACAGATTCGAAGATCTGGGCTCGCCGAAGGACCCGCGCACCGGCAAGCGCATCGGCACCTACGGGATTCATTCCGACGCCGACAACAACCTTTATCTGCTCGACTTCTCGGCCGGCAACATCGTGCGCATCGATGCCAAGACCAAGGAGCCGACGGTGTACCTGACGCCGACGCCGAATTCGCATCCGCGGCGCGGCCGCGTCGACGACCAGGGCCGGCTGTGGTTCGCCGAATATTTCGGCAACGCGATCGGCATGCTCGATCCGCAGAGCGGCAAGATCGCCGAATGGCAGGTGCCGACGCCGTGGTCGTCGCCCTACGACGCGGCGCTCGACCGCAACGGCGACGCCTGGACCGGTTCGATGAACACCGACCGCGTGGCGCGGCTCGACGTCAAGACCGGCCGCTACACCGAATACCCGCTGCCGCGCCCGACCAATATCCGGCGCGTTTTCGTGGACGACAGCAAAAATCCGGGTACGCTTTGGATCGGCAGCAATCACGGGGCATCGATCGTGAAGGTCGAGCCGCTGGATTGACGCAACGCCCTGATTATTGTCCGTCGCGTTACGCCGTCGATCGCAATGGCAAGCAAAAGTTTCGAAAGGATTGTTTTGTCATATGTGGACGGCCCCTTGGCAAGCACTTTTGTGACGAGCGACTTGGCAGCTGCGGTCATATGTACGGCCTTTTGGTGCGGGCGATATGCCCGCTGGC
>Ga0070741_10007492_pt1 | contig 22540 bp, 21 predicted proteins | sample Coa_R1_4_FD_66440 | JGI IMG/M metagenome (GOLD analysis project Ga0070741, IMG submission 66440) | Surface soil microbial communities from Centralia Pennsylvania, which are recovering from an underground coalmine fire - Coalmine... | ecosystem: Environmental > Terrestrial > Soil > Unclassified ... | reverse complement strand
CACGTTCCTCGGCGGCGAGGACTTCGACCAGCGGCTCATGGACTACCTCTGCGACGAGTTCAAGAAGGAGCAGGGGATCGACCTGCGCGCGGACGTGCTCGCGCTGCAGCGGCTGAAGGAAGCCGCCGAGAAGGCGAAGATCGAGCTCTCGTCCTCGCAGCAGACCGAGGTCAACCTGCCCTACATCACCGCCGACAAGAACGGACCGAAGCACCTCGCGATCCGCGTCACGCGCGCGAAGTTCGAGAGCCTCGTCGACGAGCTGATCGCGAAGACGGTCGAGCCGTGCAAGATCGCGCTCAAGGACGCGGGCCTCAAGCTCTCCGAGATCGAGGACGTGATCCTCGTCGGCGGCATGACGCGCATGCCGAAGGTCCAGGACACGGTGCGCGACCTCTTCGGCAAGGAGCCGAGGAAGGACGTGAACCCGGACGAGGCGGTCGCCGTGGGCGCCGCGGTCCAGGGCGGCGTGCTCAAGGGCGACGTCAAGGACGTGCTGCTGCTCGACGTGACGCCGCTCTCGCTCGGCATCGAGACGCTCGGCGGCGTGATGACCAAGCTCATCCAGAAGAACACGACCATTCCGACCAAGGCGCAGCAGGTGTTCTCGACCGCCGAGGACGGGCAGACCGCGGTGACGATCCACGTGCTCCAGGGCGAGCGCGACGTGGCGGGCGGCAACAAGTCGCTCGGCCAGTTCAACCTGACCGACATCCCGCCCGCGCCGCGCGGCATGCCGCAGATCGAGGTCACGTTCGACATCGACGCGAACGGCATCCTGCACGTGTCGGCCAAGGACAAGGCGACCGGCAAGGAGAACAAGATCAAGATCCAGGCGAGCTCGGGCCTGAACGAGGCCGAGATCCAGCGCATGGTGAAGGACGCCGAGGCGCACGCCGCCGACGACAAGAAGCAGCTCGAGCTCGTCACCGCGCGCAACCAGCTCGACGCGCTCGTGCACTCGGTGCGCAAGTCGCTCAAGGAGTACGGCGACAAGATCGGCGCCGACGAAAAGACGAAGATCGAGGCGGCGATCAAGGACGCCGAGGAGGCGCTCAAGACCGACGACAAGGACAAGATCGACGCCAAGGCGCAGGCGCTCGCGCAGGCCTCGCAGAAGCTCGGCGAGAAGATGTACGCCGACGCGCAGCAGCAGCAACAGCAGGCCGGCGCCGAGACGGGCGCCGAGCCCAAGGGCTCGAAGAAGACCGACGACGGCAACGTGGTCGACGCCGAGTTCACCGAGGTGAAGGACAAGAAAGGTTAAGCGCGGCGCGACAGCCGCGCCGCCTTTAACTCGCCGAGTTCGAACCGACGCGCGCCGCGCGCGGTTCAACTCGGCGTTTGCGTGTGAGAGGCACCAGCCGCGATGGCGAAGCGCGATTACTACGAAGTGCTGGGCGTCAATCGGGACGCCGACGAGGAGACGGTCAAGAAGGCGTACCGGCGCCTCGCGATGAAGTACCACCCGGACCGCAACCCGGACAACCCCAAGGCCGAGGAGCTGTTCAAGGAGGCGAAGGAGGCCTACGAGGTCCTGTGCGACGGGAGCAAGCGCGCCGCGTACGACCGCTACGGGCACGCGGGCGTCGATCCCCAGGCCGGCATGGCAGGCGCCGCGGGCGCCGCCGGGTTCGGCAGCTTCGCCGACGCCTTCGGCGACATCTTCGGCGACATCTTCGGCCAGGCGCGCGGCGGGAGGTCCTCCGTGTTCCGCGGGGCCGACCTGCGCTACAACCTCGAGATCACGCTCGAGCAGGCGGCGCACGGCACCGAGACGCGCATCCGTATTCCGACGCACGAGGCCTGCGATACGTGCGGCGGCACGGGCGCGAAACCCGGCACCAAGCCGCGCACCTGCTCGACCTGCAACGGTCACGGCCAGGTGCGCATGCAGCAGGGCTTCTTCTCGCTGCAGCAGACCTGCCCCAACTGCCACGGCAGCGGCAAGGTGATCCCCGAGCCCTGCCCCACCTGCCACGGCGCCGGGCGCGTGAAGAAGCAGAAGACGCTGTCGGTGCGCATCCCCGAAGGCGTCGACGAGGGCGACCGCATCAGGCTCGCGGGCGAAGGCGAGGCCGGCGTCAACGGCGGGCCCACGGGCGACCTCTACGTGCAGATCCAGGTCAAGGCCCACCCGGTGTTCCAGCGCGACCACGACGATCTCCACTGCGAGATGCCGATCAGCTTCCCGACCGCGGCGCTCGGAGGCGACATCGAGATCCCGACGCTCGACGGCAGCGCGAAGATCAAGGTGCCGGCCGAGACGCAGTCGGGAAAGATCTTCCGGCTGCGGGGCAAAGGCATCAAGGGCGTGCGCAGCCGCGAGCACGGCGACCTGCTGTGTCACGTGATGGTCGAGACGCCGGTCAATCTCACCGAGCGGCAGAAGGAGCTGCTGCGCGAGTTCGAGACGCTCAGCCAGAAGGACAGCGACCGCCACAATCCGCGCGCGAAATCCTGGATGGCGAAGGTGAAGGAGTTCTTCGCCGAATAGCCGCCGCGGGGCGCGCAGCGCCCGCGGGACCGCGCGCGTCCGCGAGCGGAATGCTTCCCAACCAAAAAGCTTTGGAGTAGCCTGACCCGGCGGCCGTTCGAGAACACGCGCCGAATGCAAGAGCGCGTGGGGACGGGCGATATGCCGAAGGCATGCGGCAGATTGCGGCATGGAAGTTGCTGCAATGTGGCATATACGAAACAGCAGATGCGGAGGAGGACATGGATATCAAGCACTTAGTTACGTTCACCGCGGCCTGGGCGCTGCTCGGGACGTCCTTTGCCCAGACTCCGGGTGTCACGCCCACGACGATTCTGTTGGGTCAGTCGGCGGCATTCAGCGGCCCCGCGGCGCAGCTGGGCATCCAGATGAACATCGGCACCAAGGCGTACCTCGACTCCGTCAATGCCAAGGGCGGCGTCCACGGGCGCAAGATCGAGCTCAAGACCCGCGACGACAAATACGAGGCGAACCTCGCGGTCGAGAACACCAAGAAGCTGATCGAGGAAGACAAGGTCTTCGCGCTGATCTCGTACGTCGGCACTCCGACCACGGGTGCAGCGATGCCGATATTCACCCAGGCCAAGGTTCCGCTCGTCGGACCGTTCACCGGCGCCGAGGTCCTGCGCACGCCCGTCAACCGCTACATTTTCAACGTGCGGGCGAGCTACTACGACGAGACCGAGAAGATCGTGGAGCAGCTCGTGTCGACCGGCAACAAGAACATCGCGGTCTTCTACCAGGACGACGCGTACGGCCAGGCGGGCTTGAAGGGCGTCGAGATCGCGATGACCAAGCGCGGCCTCAAGATCTCTGCGCTCGGCAAGGTGGAGCGCAACACCACCAAGGTGCAGGACGCGGTGAAGAGCATCGACGCGGTCAAGCCCGACGCGGTGATCATGATCTCCGCTTACACGTCGATCGCCGAGTTCGTGCGCGAGATGCGCGCGGCGGGCAGCGTCGCGCAGTTCCACAACGTGTCCTTCGTCGGCAGCAAGGCGCTCTCGGACGCGCTGAAGGACGAAGGCTACGGGGTCGCGATCTCGCAGGTCGTGCCGTTCCCCTGGAGCCCGGCCGTCCCGATCGTCAAGGAGTACCAGCATGTGCTCAAGCAGACGGGCAACACCGACTACAACTTCTCCAGCCTGGAGGGCTTCATCGTGGCCAAGGTCATGGTCGAGGGCCTGAAGCGTGCGGGCCGGGACCTGACCCGGGAGAAGCTCGTCACCGCGCTCGAGAGCATGAACAGCGTGGACCTGGGCGGCTTCAACGTCTCGTTCTCGCCGGCCAGCCACAGCGGCTCGCAGTACGTCGATCTGACGATGATCGGAAGGCAGGGTAAATTTTTGAAATAACGCCGTGGCGGCGCCGACGCGGCGCCGCATGCAGAGCTCGAGGAGGGCGCCATGCGTATGTCCACGATCTGCTTCTTCATCCTGGCGGCCGCCGTGCCGCTCGGCGCGCCCGCGCAGGGCGTCACCAAGACGACCATCCTCGTCGGGCAATCGGGCCCCTTGAGTGGCAGCAACAAGGAGTTCGGCGAGGACATCCGCGACGGCGCCAACGCCTACTTCCGCCGCGTCAACGACGCCGGCGGCATCCACGGCCGCAAGATCCAGCTGGTCACGCTTGACGACGCGAACGACGCCAAGAAATCCGGCGAGAACGGGCGCATCCTGATCGAGGAGCGCGGCGTGGTCGCCCTGTTCGGATACGCGAGCGCGACGCTCAGCATGCCGGCTCTGCCCTTCGTCGAGAAGCACCGCGTCCCGTTCGTCGCTCCCTTCACGGGCGCCGAGCCGATGCGCAAGTTCAACCCGCTCGTGTACAACGTGCGCGCGAGCTACGCTGACGAGCTCGAGAAGATCGTCGAGTTCTATACGACCACGGGAATGAGCAAGTTCGCGGTCCTACACTACGACGACGCGGTCGGAAAGGAGAACCTCGCGGCCGTGCAGGCGGCGCTCGCGCGGCGCAGCCTCAAGCCGGTGTCGGTCGGCACCGTGCAGCGCAACCAGACCACGCTGGGCGACGCGGTGAACGGCGTCCTGGCGGCCCAGCCCGACGTGGTCATCGCCACCACGTTGTACCGGACCACGGCCGACTTCATCAAGCAGGCGCGGCGCAACGGCTCGGGCGCGCAGTTCGCGAGCACGTCGTTCGTCGGGGCAAGCGCGCTCGCGAACGAGCTCAAGGACCAGGGAACAGGGGTCGTCGTGGCGCAGGTCGTCCCACCCTACTCCAAGCAGTCGATCCCGATCGTCAAGGAATACCAGACGGCGATCGAGAAGCATCTCGGGAAGAAGGACTTCTCGTTCACCTCGCTCGAGTCTTACATCTCCGCCAAGCTGCTGGTCGAGGCGATCCGGCGCGCGGGGCCGAAACTCACGCGCGAGTCGCTGATCAAGGCGCTCGACTCGATGCAGAACTACGACGCCGGCGGATATGTCGTCGACTTCAACCCCAAGGAGCACAACGGGTCGAAGTTCGTCGAGCTCACGGCGATCAGCAAGGCGGGGCGCTTCGCGTACTGAGCCGCGGCGCTCAGCCGCGGCGCCAGGTGGTGCCCGACGGAGAATCCTCGAGCACGATCCCGGCGTCCGAGAGCCGCCTGCGTATGCGGTCGGACTCCGGGTAGTTCTTCGCTTTGCGGGCGGCGTCGCGCGCAGCGATCAGACGCCTGATCTCGTCGTCCGCCAGTCCCGCGTGCGCCGCCGGATGCGACTGCAGGAACTCGGTGGCGTCACGCTGCAGAAGGCCGAGCACTGCGCCCAGCGCGCGCAGCTGCCGGGCGAGGGTCGCGTCGCGGGTCCGGTTCACCTCGGTCGCGAGATCGAACAGCACCGCGATCGCCTCCGGAGTGTTGAAATCGTCGTCCATCGCGGCCCGGAACCGGGCGCCGTGCGGCTCCGCCCAGTCGGGCGCGGCTTGCCCGGTCGGGACGTCCTTGAGCGCCGTATACAGCGTCGCGAGGGCATGCCGGGCGTCCTCGACGTTGCGCTCGGTATAGGACAGCGGACTGCGATAGTGCGCACGTGCGATGAAGAAGCGCAGAGACTCGGCGTCGTGGCGCTCGAGCGCCTCGCGGATCGTCACGACATTCCCGAGCGACTTCGACATCTTCTCCTCGTCCATGCGCACGAAGCCGTTGTGCATCCAGTAGCGCACGAATGGACGGCCGTCGCCCAGGGCACCCTCGGACTGCGCGATCTCGTTCTCGTGGTGCGGAAACTGCAGGTCCTGCCCGCCGCCGTGGATGTCGAAGTGGGCGCCGAGCAGCTCCATGCCCATGGCCGAGCACTCGATGTGCCAGCCGGGCCGGCCCTCGCCCCACGGCGAAGCCCAGCGTGGCTCGCCCGGCTTGGCCCGCTTCCACAGCACGAAATCCAGGGGGTCGAGCTTGCCGGCGTCGACTTGGACCCGCTCACCGGCGCGAAGCTCGTCGAGCGATTTCCCGGACAGCCTCCCGTAGTCGGGGAACTTGCGGACAGCGAAGTCGACATCCCCGTCCGCGGCGGCGTATGCGAGTCCGCGCGCCTGCAGTTTCCGGATGAGGTCCTGCATCTGCGGAACGTACTCGGTCGCCCGCGGCTCGCGGTCCGGTGTCTGCACGCCCAGGGCGCTGGCGTCCTGGTGCATAGCCGCGATGAACCGGTCGGTCAGCGCGCGCACCGGCTCCGCGTTCTCCGAGGCCCGCTTGATGATCTTGTCGTCGATGTCCGTGATGTTGCGGACGTACGTGACCAGGTATCCCGACGCGCGCAGCCAGCGCTGCACCAGGTCGAACGCGACCAGGACACGCGCGTGCCCGAGATGGCAGTAGTCGTAGACGGTCATGCCGCACACGTACATCCCCACGCGGGGCGGCGCGATCGGTGTGAATTCCTCCTTGGCCCGGGTCAGGGTGTTGTAGATCTTCAGCACGGGCCGCGGCGGGGCGAAAGGTGGGGAATCGTCGGTGCCGGAAGGATCAGTCCGCGGCTTTGCGGGCACTCGTCGGCGACGAAGGGAACGGGCGAAGAAATTCCGGCAAAGGGCTGATTATTGTGGATTTCGCGGGCTTTCTTGCTAGAATGACGCGTTGTCCGTCAGGCGAGGAAAGCATAGCACAATGAACCTGGTCCTTCGGCCCGCCGCCCTCTGCGCCATGCTTGCGCTGGCGGCCGCATTCGCCGCCCTCCCGACCCGCGCCGACGACATCCAGGACATCAACAAGCTGATCCGCGCCGGTCAGCACGCGCAGGCGATGGACCGCGTCAACCAGGTGCTCGCCAAGAAGCCGCGCGACGCGCAGGCGCGCTTCCTGAAGGGCGTCATCCTCGCCGAGCAGAACAGGCCGCAGGAAGCGATCGAGGTCTTCACCAAGCTCTCACAGGACTACCCCGAGCTGCCCGAGCCGTACAACAATCTCGCGGTACTGTATGCGGCCCAGGGTCAGTACGAAAAGGCGCGGCAGCAGCTCGAGATGTCCATCCGCACGCACCCCAGCTATGCGACGGCTTACGAGAACCTCGGCGACGTCTACGCCAAGCTCGCGAGCCAGGCGTACGACAAGGCGCTCCAGCTCGACTCCGCGAACTCGACGGCGAAGAACAAGCTGTCGCTGATCAAGGAGCTGATCAGCCGCGCGCCGTCCGCGACGCCGGCCGTGGCCGCGCAGCCGCCGTCCGCGGTCGCCGCCGCGCCGAAGGCCGCGCCGCGCGCCGCCGAGCCCAAGAGCGAGCCCGCCGCGCCCAGGACCGGGCCCGCGACGGCGCAGGCGTCCGCGCCCGGAGCCGGCGACGAGGTCCTGAAGACGGTGCAGGCGTGGGCGAGCGCGTGGTCGAAGAAGGACGTCGACGGCTACCTCGCGTTCTACGCGAGCGACTTCAAGCCGCCCAAGGGCGAGGCGCGCGCGCAGTGGGAGAAGTCGCGCAAGGAGCGCATCTCCGCGCCGAAGCGCATCCAGGTGACGATCGAGGCGCCCAGGGTGACCCTGAAGGGCGACGACAACGCGGTGGTCTCGTTCCGCCAGAAGTACCGCTCGGACAACCTGCAGTCGAACAACAGCAAGACGCTGGTCCTCGTGCGCGCCGAGGGCAAATGGAAGATCCAGCAGGAACGGGTCGGGGGCTGATGAACGCCAAGGGACGCATCGCCGTCGCCGCGGCCGCGATCGTGGCGCTCGCCGTGATGGGCGCGCTCGCCACCTTCGGCAAGAGCGTCGCGCCGGCGGTCGCCCAGGCGATCGACCCCGACACCGCCAAGATGATGGCCGGCGACCGCACCGCCGACGCCTATCTCGCGCGCGCGTTCGACGACATCTCGCGCGAACGCTTCGACCTCGCCCAGGGCGAGATCGACGCGCTCCTCAAGGTCAAGCCGAACTTCCGCCTCGCGCACCTGATCAAGGGCGACCTGCTGCTCGTCCGGGCGCGTCCCGTGAACGCCATCGGCGCGGTCAAGAACGCGCCGAGCGACCGCCTCGAGGGCCTGCGCGCCGAGGCGATCGCGCGCCTGCGCGCGTACCGCGAGCGGCCGCGGGCCGACCTCGTGCCCCGCTACCTGATGCAGATGCGCGACGACCAGAAGTACGCGATCGTCGTCGACACGCACCGCTCGCGCCTGTACCTGTACCAGAACGTCGACGGCCGCCCGCGCTTCGTCGCCGACTACTACGTGAGCTCGGGCAAGAACGGCGCGGCGAAGAGGCGCGAAGGCGACGAGAAGACGCCCGTGGGCGTCTACCACGTCGTCGCGAGCCTGCCGCGGCAGAAGCTCTCCGATTTCTACGGCACGGGTGCGTTTCCGATCGACTATCCGAACGAGTGGGACCGGCTCCAGGGCCGCAACGGCCACGGCATCTGGCTGCACGGCGTGCCGAGCGACACCTACAGCCGGCCGCCGCGCGCGAGCAACGGCTGCGTGGTGCTCGCCAACGCCGATCTCGACGCCATCGCCCGCGACCTGCAGGTGGGCCTCACCCCCGTGATCATCAGCGAAGACGTCGAGTGGACCAGCGTCGACGACTGGGCGCACGAGCGCAAGGCGTTCCAGGCGCAGCTCGAGCAGTGGCGCGCTGACTGGGAAAGCCGGGACGCCGACCGCTACCTCGGCCATTACTCGCCCCATTTCCGCGCCGGCAGCGAGGACCTCGCCGCCTGGAGCCGCCACAAGCGCCTCGTCAACACCGGCAAGACGTGGATCAAGGTCGGCGTGCGCAACGTCAGCATGTTCCGCAACCCGGGCAAGGAAGACCTCGTGGTCGTGACCTTCGACCAGGACTACCGCTCGAACAACCTCTCGAACACGATGAGAAAGCGCCAGTACTGGGCGCGCGAGGGCGGAACCTGGCGCATCGTCTACGAGGGCTCGGCCTGAGCCCTTCGTTTCCCGCATCACCCCGCCGAAGGAAAAGCGCAATGCGCAATCTCGTGCTCGCTTCGCTGATGCTCTTCGCCGCCGCCGCGTGGGCGCAGAACCCGCGCGTCGAGATGAAGACCAGCGCCGGCCGCATCGTGATCGAGGTGGACGCGGCGAACGCGCCGAAGACCGCGGCCAACTTCCTGCAGTACGCGAAGGACGGGTTCTACGACGGCACGATCTTCCACCGCGTCATCGACGGCTTCATGATCCAGGGCGGCGGCTTCGACCGCGACATGCGCCAGAAGGCGACGCGCGCGCCGATCGCCAACGAGGCCGGACGCTCGTCCAAGGGGGGGCTGCGCAACGACGTCGGCACCGTCGCGATGGCGCGCACGTCGGACCCCAACTCGGCCACCGCGCAGTTCTTCATCAACGTCCACAGGAACGATTTTCTGAACTTCAGGGAGCCCACCCCGCAGGGCTACGGGTACGCGGTATTCGGCCGCGTCGTCGAGGGCATGGAGGTGGTACAGAGGATCGCCAAGGTCCCGACTGCCACCGTCGGACCCTTCCAGAACGTACCGCGGTCGCCGATCGTGATCGAGTCGGCGACCGTGCTGCCCGCGAAGTAGGAGGCATCATGGTCAGGCTTCACACCAACGTCGGCGTCATCGGCATCGAGCTCGACGACAAGCGCGCTCCCGAGACGGTCAAGAACTTCGTGGGCTACGTCGAATCCGGGTTCTACGCGAACACCGTGTTCCACCGCGTCATCGACGGCTTCATGATCCAGGGCGGCGGCTTCGAGCCGGGAATGCGGCAGAAGCCCACGCGCGCGCCGATCCAGAACGAGGCCGCGAACGGGCTGAAGAACGAGCGCTACTCCGTCGCGATGGCGCGCACCGGCGATCCGCACTCGGCGTCGAGCCAGTTCTTCATCAACGTGAAGGACAACTCCTTCCTGAATCACAGCGAGCCCACCGCCGAGGGCTGGGGCTATTGCGTGTTCGGCAAGGTGGTCGAGGGCCGGGACGTGATCGACAAGATCAAGGGCGTGAAGACGGGCAAGCGCGGCTTCCACAGCGACGTGCCGGTCGACGACGTCGTCATCGAGAAGGCGGAGGTCGTCTAGGTCCGGATGACGGTCCTGTTCATCTCGGATCTGCATCTCTCGGAGACCCGCCCGGAGATCAACCGGGTCTTCTTCGAGTTCCTGCGCGGCGCCGCCGCGCGCGCCGGCGAGCTGTGGATCCTCGGCGATCTCTTCGAGTACTGGGCCGGCGACGACGACTCCGACGATCCGTTCAACCGCACCGTGCTCGACGCGATCGCGCGATGCGCCCGCGCCGGCACCCGCATCCGCGTCATGCACGGCAACCGCGACTTCCTCATGGGCCCGGAGTTCGAGGCGGCGAGCGGCGCCAAGCTCGTCGACGACCCGTACACCGCGTTCATCGCCGGCCGCACCACGATGCTCACCCACGGCGACGCCCTCTGCACCGACGACCAGGAATACCAGGCGTTCCGCCGGCAGGTGCGCGCTAAGGACTGGCAGGAGCGCTTCCTCGCCCAGTCGCTCCCCGAGCGCAAGCAGCAGATCGCGGCGCTGCGCGAGCGCAGCGAGACCGAGAAGGCGCGCAAGCCCGCGGAGATCATGGACGTCAACCCGAAGGCGGTCGAGTCGCTGCTGCGCGCGCACGCGTATCCGCGGCTGATCCACGGCCACACGCACCGGCCGGCGCGGCACGAGCACGTCGTCGACGGCCGCACCTGCGAGCGCTGGGTGCTGCCGGACTGGTACGAGACGGGCGGGGTGCTCGTGTGCGACGAGGGCGGCTGCCGGCTGGAGCGCCTGGTTTCCGCTCGATGAACAGCGGCGTCAGTCGCCCTTGATGCCCATCGTCTTCGCCACGCGCGTCCATTTTTCCAGGTCCGAGCGGACCGTGGCCGCGAGGCCGGCTCCGTCCATCCAGTAGGGATCCAGTCCGACGCCGGCGAGCTTCTGGCGAACGTCCGCGTCGCCGAATATTTTCTCCAGGGAATCTCGAATCTTGGCGAGGACCGCCGGCGGCGTACCGGCCGGAGCGAATGCCCCGTACCAGGTATCGACGACGGCGTCCGGAAGGCCCTGCGCGGAGATCGGCGCGATGCCGGGAAACAAAGGAGAAGGTTTGGCGCCGGTCGTTCCGAGCGCTCTCAGCTTGCCGGATTTCAGGTAGGGCAAGGCCTGGAACGCGGGAGAGCAGTACATCGATACTTCGCCGGTGAGCACCGCCTGGATCGCAGGCGCCGCGCCTTTGTAAGGCACCTGCACCAAGTCGACGCCCGTCGCTTGCTTGATCAACTCGACGCACATGCGGCTCGTGGATGCGTCACCCGCGGATGCGAACGTGAGAGCGCCGGGCCTCGCTCTGGCCGCGGCGACGAGATCCCGGACTGAGTCGATGCCGGCGGAAGGATGAACCACTAGCACGGAAGCGCCCTGGGCCACCATCGCAAGAGGCGCCAAATCCTTGCGCGGGTCGTAGGGAGTCCGTAGCAGCGCCGGCGCTATTGCGATCGCCAGATCATTGGTGAAGAGCAAGGTGTAACCGTCGGAGGCGGCACGGACCACTTGGCTGACGCCTATCGTGCCGTTCGCTCCGTCGCGGACCTCCACGATCACCGGCACGTTCCACCGCTCCGCCAGCTTTTGCGACGCGACCCTTGCGAGAAAATCCGGCGGGGTCGCGGCCGGGAACGGGACCACGAATCGTACCGTCCGCGCCGGGTAAGCGCCCTGCGCAGCGCATGCCGGCGGCACGATCCCTCCGGCAACCGCGAGAAGCGCGACGAGCAAGCGGCAACGACCGAGTTGAGCGGCCGGGCGCGAGCCGTCTTCGTACGGACAAGCCGCACCATTTCCCGGGCGCCTTGGCTGCGCCCCACGATGTTTCCCGGTCCGCTCCAATGCGTTATTAGACGTCATCTCGACCCATGGGGATCTACTTGAAGTGCACGCTCAGATACTCCAACTCTCTTGTATCGATATTCTCGACCCGTCGGCTATCGGCTTTCTGGTAGACGACGTCTCCGGTTTTCCAGACGGCGTCCTCCGTCTTGCCGTCGGGATAATGAAACCGTACCTTGGCGCCTCGGACGATATGTAGCAGCCGATCTGGGCGCGGCTTCATCGCTCCCTTGTCTCCCGGTTTTGAGACCATCCGGACGACATCGACCCGCTCGTTTTCCAGCAATCTCGTGACGGTGACGATGTTGGGGGTCCCGTTAGTCCCTCCGTCCGCCGCCGCATTGCCGTGATTGGCCAAAACCAGCACCGATACTCCTAACACCAACAGCTTCCGTTTCGCCGCCACGAGCATCTCCGGTGTCCAACGCTATCACGCGAAATGTCTACCATCTGCCGGCAAGTCGCTGCGCCGCCAGTAGACCACCGACCGCCGGGTCGAAGTAAGATGGCGTCCGGTTCACTACGATAACCGGGGGCTATCGCATGCGCCTGAGGCAGATCGAGGACTTCGTCGCGGTCGTGGAATCGGGCAGCATCCGCGCCGCCGCGCGCAAGCTCGGGCTGTCGCAGCCGGCGATCACGAAGAGCATGCGCCGGCTCGAAGTCGAATTGAAGTCGCAGTTGCTACAACGCACGCCCCGTGGCGTAGTGCCCACTCCTTCGGGCCGCGCGTTTTTCGCCCGAGCCCGGGCCGCCCAGGCCGAGCTGCGCAAGGCCGAGGAGGAAGTCAGCCAGATCGGCGGAGGCGGGGCAGGGTCGGTCGCCTTCGGCGTGGTGCCGGCGGCGATTCCCGTCGTGCCGCAGGCAGTCGTCCGGTTCCGACAGCAGTTTCCCAGGGCACGGCTACGCATCCTCGAGGGCTACACCCACACGCTGCTGCCCCTCGTCCGCGACGAGACGCTCGACATGGCGCTCGGGGTGCGGTTCGATCCCAACCTCGATCCCGCGCTTACGTTCCGTCCGCTGTTCCGATTCGAGTACGCCGTGGTCGCCCGCAAAGGCCATCCCCTGCGCAGCGCGCGCTCGCTCGCAGAGCTTGCCGATTCGGGCTGGATCAGCCTGACGCCGTCCGGTAGTCCCGGGGGACCGCTCGACCGGGCCTTCTCGTCGGCGGGTCTCCCGGAGCCGCATCAGATGGTCCGGTGCGAATCGCATAACATCGCGGTCGCGATGCTGGCGAAAACCGACATGGTCGGCATCATGTCGCGACGGATGCTGAGCGATCCGCTCACGCGCGACTTCATTCACGAGATCGCGGTCGGCGACGCGATGCCGTCGTATACGGTGGGGATATTCGCGCGCGCCGACCCGCCGCTCACGCCGTTCGCCGCGGCGATGGCGAAAGCCGCCACCGCAGCGGCGCGGGAGCTCGCGAGCCGCGCCTCCTAGCCCAGCCCGCGCGCGAGGTCCTCGCGCAGATCGCGCACCGATTCGAGCCCGACCGCGACGCGCAGCAGCCCTTCCCCGATCCCCGCGCGCGCCCGCGCCTCCGGCGTGATGCGCCCGTGCGTCGTCGTCGCGGGATGCGTGATCGTGGTCTTGGTGTCGCCGAGGTTGGCGGTGATCGAGATCAGCTTCGTGGAGTCGACGACCTTCCACGCCGCCTCGCGCCCGCCCTTCACCGCGAAGGAGACGATGGCGCCGCCCGAGCGCTGTTGCCGCATCGCGAGCGCGTGCTGCGGGTGCGACGCGAGGCCCGGGTAGAAAACGCGCTCGACTCTCGGGTGCGACTCGAGCCATCTCGCCAGCTCGAGGGCATTGGCCGATTGCGCCTCCACGCGGATCTTCAGCGTCTCGATCCCCTTCAACAGCACCCACGCGTTGAACGGCGACAGGCTGGGCCCCGCCGTGCGCAGGAACGAGAACACGGCGTCCATCGCCGGCCCCTTCGCGCCGAGGACCGCGCCGCCCAGCACCCGCCCCTGGCCGTCGAGGTACTTGGTCGCCGAGTGGATGACGAGATCGGCGCCGAGCTCGATCGGCTTCTGCAGCGCCGGCGTGCAGAAGCAGTTGTCGACGACGAGCAGCGCGCCGCCGTCGTGCGCGACCTTGGCGAGCGCCGCGATGTCGAACACCTCGGTCATCGGGTTGGACGGCGTCTCCAGAAACACGAGCTTCGTGTTCGGCTTCATCGCCGCGCGCCACGCCTTGGGATCGTTGCCGTCGGCGTAGGCGGTCTCGACGCCGAACTTGGCGAGGATGTTGTTGAGCATCTGCACGGTCGCGCCGAACACGCCCGACGAGCACACGACGTGGTCGCCCGCCCTGAGCGTGGCCATGGCGGTCGCGAGGATGGCGGACATGCCCGAGGCGGTCGCGACGCAGGCCTCGGCGCCCTCGAGCGCGGCGAGGCGCTCCTGGAACGCGGTGATCGTCGGATTGGTGAAGCGCGAGTAGATGTTCCCCGGCGCGTTGTTGCAGAAGCGGTCGGCGGCCTGCGCCGCGTTCTCGAACACGAAGCTCGAGGTGAGGTACAGCGCCTCGGAATGCTCGTTGAACTGGCTGCGGTGGATGCCGGAGCGCACCGCCAGCGTCTCGATGTCGTAATCGCTCATTTTCGTTTCCACAATGAAAAAACCCGTCCAGCTTTCGCTAAGACGGGCTTCGCCGCGCTTTAGCCGTATTTATAGAGCGCCCGCAAGCTGTCGATCAAATCGGCGCAATACGCAAGTTACTCTGCGGCAAGGGCAATGTCAAATTCCGGGCTCAGGCCGCGTTGAGGTCGAGCTGCCCCTGCTCGCTCTCGTCCTCGTTCTCCCCCCGTCCCGCGTGGCGCTGGCGCTCGACCGCCGCGAGGTATTCCGGCGTGATGTCGCCCGTGACGTAGATGCCGTCGAAGCACGAGCACTCGAAGCTCGAGAGCTTGGGGTTCACCGCGCGCACCGCGGCCTTGAGCGCGTCGAGGTCCTGATAGATCACGGTATCGGCGCCGATCTCGCGCGCGATCTCGTCCTCGGTGCGGCCCGTGGCGATCAGCTCCGAGCGCGTCGGCATGTCGATGCCGTAGACGTTGGGGAAGCGCACGGGCGGCGCCGCGGACGCGAAATAGACCTTGTTCGCGCCCGCCTCGCGCGCCATCTGCACGATCTCGCGGCTCGTCGTGCCGCGCACGATCGAGTCGTCGACGATGAGCACGTTCTTGCCCTTGAACTCGAGGCCGGTCACCGACAGCTTCTGCCGCACGGATTTCTTGCGGATCGCCTGGCCCGGCATGATGAAGGTGCGCCCGATGTAGCGGTTGCGGATGAAGCCCTCGCGGTACGTGACGTCGAGGCCGTGCGCGAGCTCCATCGCGCTCGGGCGGCTGGTGTCGGGCACCGGGATCACGACGTCGACCGCCAGGTCGGGCATCGTGCGCTTGATCTTGGCGGCGAGCTGCCGCCCCATGTGCAGCCGGCTCTCGTAGACCGACACGCCGTCCATGACCGAATCGGGCCGCGCCAGGTAGACGTACTCGAAGATGCACGGGGTGAGCTGCGGCTTCGCCGCGCACTGCCGGCCGTGGAACTGTCCGCCCTCGTCGATGAAGATCGCCTCGCCCGGCGCCACGTCGCGCACGAGCTCGAAGCCGAACGCGGTGAGCGCCACGCTCTCGGAGGCGACCAGGTATTCCGCGCCCCGGTCCGTCTCGGCCTTGCCGAACACGAGCGGCCGGATCCCGAAGGGGTCGCGGAAGGCGAGCACGCCGTAGCCCGCGATCATGGCGACGACCGCGTAGGCGCCGCGCACGCGCCGGTGCACGTTCGCGACCGCGGCGAAGATCGTCTCGGGATCGAGCTTCTGGCCCTTCGCCGCGAGCTCCAGCTCGTGCGCGAGGACGTTGAGCAGCACCTCGGAGTCGGAATTGGTGTTGATGTGCCGCAGGTCCTGCCGGAACATCTCCTGCTTGAGCGCGTCGGAATTGGTGAGGTTGCCGTTGTGCCCGAGCACGATCCCGAAGGGCGAGTTGACGTAGAACGGCTGCGCCTCGGCCGTGTTGAACGCCGATCCCGCCGTGGGATAGCGGCAGTGCGCGACGCCCATCTCGCCGCCGAGGTTGCGCATGTTGCGCGTGCGGAACACGTCGCGCACCATGCCCGGGCCCTTGTGCATGTGGAACTGCTTGCGCTCCGACGTCACGATCCCGGCCGCGTCCTGTCCGCGGTGCTGCAGCAGCAGCAGCCCGTCGTAGAGCAGCTGGTTCACGGGACTCTTCGCCACGACTCCGATGATTCCGCACATAGCCTCGCCCTTCCCTAGCGGTAGTGGATGCGCTGGGCGATGCGGTCGGGCAGCAGCGGCCTCAAGCCCAGCACCATCGTCTCGAGCGGCCCGGACAGCACCGCGTTGCGCCAGAACGGGTCGCGCGGCAGGGCCGTCATGCCGCCGATCATCACCAGCCCCAGCACGATGATCAGCCCGCGCAGCATGCCGAACGCGCCGCCGAGCGCGCGGTCGGTCCAGGTCCACTCGGCCGCGCGCACCATGCGCTGCACGAGCAGCCCGATGAAGCCCGCCACGATCAGCGCGCCGAGAAACAGCGCGAAGAAGCCCGCGACCGGGCGCAGCCCGGGGCCCAGGCTCTCCGGCATGTATTCGCCGAGCGCGCCGCCGAAGCCGACCGCGAGCACGAACGCGGCGATCCAGCCGCCCAGCGAGACGATCTCGAGCGCGAGCCCGCGCAGCATGCTCACGACCACGGAGAGCACGAGCACGATGAGCACGCCATAGTCGAACCAGGTCACTTCGACGTCACCTGGCCGACGGGGACGCCGAGCGCCTTCAGCTTGTCGCGCGCGCGCTCCGCGGACTCGCGGGTGCCGAACGGGCCGGCGCGAACGCGCGTCTGCTCGCCTTCCTTGCTCTGGATCTTCTCCGCGTAGGTCGCGAATCCGGCGGCCGCGGCCTTGTCGCGCGCCTGCCTCGCGTTGTCGGGATTCGCGAAGACGCCGATCGGAACCACGTAGCCGGCGTCGTTCAGCAGCGCGAGCGCGCGCTTCGCCTCGTCGTCCTTGCGCGAGCCGGCCGACTTGTCGGCGGGCTTCGCCGTCCTGGGCGCGGCCTTGGGCGCCTCGGGCGCCTTCGCTTCCGGCTTCTCCCCGGCGGTCGCGTCGGCCGGCGTCTCCCTCGCGGGCGCGGGAGCCTTCAGCACGCGCGCGCCGAACCGGCCGGCGTCCTGCGAAGGAATCTGCACCGTCAGATCGTGGCGAACGGGCTTCGGCTCCTGGTCCAGGATCACGGGGAGCACGATGACGACGAGCAGGACGAGCGCGATCGCGCCCACGAGCCGCCGGCGCGCCCGGCGCTTCAGCATCAATGCATCCTGGGTTTGTGCCATGGCGACGCTCCGGGTCAGGTCCCGCGCGTTCCGGACTGCCCGGCCATGATTTCGGCCACGGTGAGGAAGGATCCGAAAACGACGATTCTATCATTTTCACCCGCCCGACTCCGCGCCGCGGCGTACGCTTGCGCCGGCGACGCGTACTGCGTCACGTCGCCGCCCGCGCCCGATTCGGCGATCGCACGCGCGAGATCGGCGCTCGAGGCCGCGCGCGGTCCGGTGAGGCTCGCCGCGAACCACGCGGAGACGCGTCCCTTCAGCGCCGCGCACACGCCGGCGATGTCCTTGTCCTTCAGCATTCCGAAAACCGCGTAGGTCTCGGGATAGAAACCCATCGCGCCGAGGTTCTCCGCGAGCACCGCCGCCGCCTGCGGGTTGTGCGCGACGTCGAGGATCACCGTCGGGCGCCCGGGCAGCACCTGGAAGCGTCCCGGCAGCTCCACGCGCGCGAGCCCCGTGCGCACGTCCTGCGCGCCGACCGGAACGCGGCCACGCTGCGTCTCGAGCGCGGCGAGCGCGGCGCTCGCGTTCGCGAGCTGGCTCGTGCCGCGCAGCGCGGGATGCGCGAGGCCCGGCCGGCGCCCCTCGCGTCCCCAGAACATCCACTGCGCGCCCTCGGCGCGGTAGCCGAAGTCGCGGCCGATCAGCCGCAGATCCGCGCCGACGCGGCGCGCCGCCTCGAGCACCGTCTCCGGCGGCCGGGGATCGGCGACGATCGCGGGCCGGCCCGGGCGGAAGATCCCCGCCTTCTCCGCGCCGATGCTCTCGCGCGTCGGCCCGAGGTAGTCGGTGTGGTCGATGCCGATGCGGGTCAGGACCGCGCAGTCGGCGTCGTAGACGTTGACCGCGTCCAGGCGTCCGCCGAGGCCGACCTCGAGGATGACGACGTCGAGCGCCTCGGCGCAGAAGATCTCCCACGCGGCGAGCGTTCCGAACTCGAAGTAGGTCAGCGGCACCTCGCGCCCGGCGCGCGCGCGGGCGCGCTCGACGCCTTCGAAGCCGGCGACCAGCCGCTCGTCGTCGACGGGCCGCCCGCCGACGCGCACGCGCTCGTTGTAGCGCAGCAGGTGCGGCGAGGTGTAGAGACCGACGCGATAGCCCGCGGCGAGCGCGATCGCCTCGAGCAGCGCGCAGGTCGAGCCTTTGCCGTTGGTGCCGCCGACGACGAAAAGCGCCGCGCCGGTGTCGCTGCCGAGGCGCTCGCGCACCTCGCGCACGCGCTCGAGGCCCATCTCGATGGTCTTCGGGTGGATGCGCTCGATGTACTCGAGCCACCCGGAAAGGTCTTTCGCGGGCGCGCTCAGCTCGCGGGTCCCGGCTGGCGCTGCAGCAGCGTGATCAGGCTCGCCAGCTTGTCGCGCATCTGGCGCCGGTCGACGATCAGGTCGATGGCACCTTTCTCCAACAGGAACTCCGCGCGTTGGAAGCCTTCGGGCAGCTTCTCGCGCACGGTCTGCTCGATCACGCGCGGCCCGGCGAAGCCGATCAGCGCGCGCGGCTCGGCGATCACGATATCGCCCAGCATCGCGAAGCTCGCCGACACGCCGCCCATGGTCGGATCCGTGAGCAGGGTGATGAACGGCAGCTTGCGCTGCGAGAGCAGCGTCAGCGCGGCGGTGGTCTTCGCCATCTGCATGAGCGACAGCAGCCCTTCCTGCATGCGCGCCCCGCCCGTGGCGGTGATGCAGATCAGGGGCAGGTTCTGGTCCAGGCACGCGTGCACGCCGCGCACGAAGCGCTCGCCCACCACCGAGCCCATCGATCCGCCCATGAACTCGAACTCGAACGCGGCCGCGACGACGGGCGTGTTCCTGATCGCACCCTGCATGACGACCAGCGCGTCGGTCTCGCCGGTCGCCTTCTCCGCCTCCTCGATGCGCTCGGGGTAGCGCTTGCTGTCCCTGAACTTCAGGCTGTCGACCGGCACGACCTCGGCGCCGATCTCGAAGCGGCCCTCGGGATCGAGCAGCAGGTCGAGGCGCGTGCGCGCGCTGACGCGGTTGTGGTAGCCGCACTTCGGGCAGACGTTGGCGTTCTTCTCGAGGTCGGTCGCGTAGAGCACGGCCGCGCACGAGTCGCACTTCGTCCACAGGCCCTCGGGCACGGTCTTGCGCGCGCCGGTGCCGGTGCGGTTGATCTTCGGCGGAAGCAGCTTCTGCAGCCAGCTCACGAGGGCACCTTGCGCGCTTCATCCATCGCCAGGCGCACGCCGCGCAGGAACGCCGCGACGTTCTGCGGGGCCTGCCCGGGCGCCGCGCTCTCGACTTCCTGCACGATGCGGCTGCCGATGACCGCGGCGTCGGCGAACTCGCAGACCGCGCGCGCCGTGGCGCCGTCGCGGATGCCGAACCCGACGCCGATCGGCAACCGCGTCGCCTTGCGGATGCGGGCGATGTTCTTCTCGACGTCGGCGAGGTCGAGGTGCGCCGCGCCGGTGATGCCCTTCAGCGAGACGTAGTAGATGTAGCCGCTCGCGACCTTCGCGACCGCGGCGACGCGCTCGGCGGTGGAGGTCGGAGCGAGCAGGAACACGAGGTCCATGCCGCCCCGGCGCATCGCCTCGGCGAGCGGCCCGGACTCCTCGGGCGGATAGTCGACGACGATGGCGCCGTCGACGCCCGAGTCCTTCGCTTCCTTCACGAAGCGCTCGACGCCCATGGCCTCGATCGGGTTCGCGTAGCCCATGAGCACGATCGGCACGCGGTCGTCGCGGCCGCGGAACTCGCGCGCCATCGCGAGCACCTGACGCAGGCCGGTGCCGTGCCTGAGCGCGCGCTCGCCCGCGCGCTGGATCACCGGGCCGTCGGCCATCGGATCGGAGAACGGCACGCCGAGCTCCAGGACGTCCGCGCCCGCCTCCACCATCGCGTGCAGGATGGGAACCGTCGCCGCCGGATCCGGATCGCCCGCGGTGACGTACGGGATGAGCGCCTTGCGGCGCTCGCGCGCGAGCCGCTCGAAGGTGCCCTGGATGCGCGACATCAGAGCGCCGCCTGCGCCGGCGCGCTCGCGGGCGCCGGCTCGAAGGCGCGATGCTCGAGGCGCGACACGCGTCGCCTGGCGGTCGCGAAATAGCGCCGGTTCAGCTCGAAGCCGACGAAGCGGCGGCCGTTCCCGAGCGCCGCCACGGCGGTCGTGCCGCTGCCCATGAAGGGATCGAGCACGAGGCCGCCGGGCGGACAGCTCGCGAGCACCATGCGCTCGACGATCTTGAGCGGCTTCTGCGTCGGATGGTCCTCGCGCTCCGGGTCCTGGCGGTGCAGGCGCGTCTCGCTCCACACGTCCTTGGGGTTGTAGCCGACCTCGAGCCACTTCTTGCCGACGAAGATCGAGCGCGTGCGCGCCTTCTTGGTCGCCGGATCGTAGGCGATGCGCACGCTGTCGAGGTCGAAGTAATAGTCGCGCGACAGCGCGAACAGCCCGATCGTGTCGTGGACGGAGGAGAACTTGCGCGTGCTCCCGCCCATGCTCGGCACTTTCCGGTCCCAGATGATCTCGTTGATCATCAGCATGCGCGTCTTGAGATGGCTGAAGACCTCGGGGCTGTTCTGCCAGGTGAGGAACACGTAGAGGCTGCCGGAGGGCTTGAGCTTCGGGATCACCGCGTCGGTCCAGCGGCGGCTGAATTCGAGATAGTCGGCGCCGCTCAGCCGGTCGGAGTCGTTGCCGTAGTCCTTGCCCAGGCCGTAGGGCGGATCGGCGACGACGAGGTCGAGGCTCGCGTCTCGCACGCGCGCGATCGCGTCGAAGAAATCCTCGTTGAACAGGCGCGCGCCGCTGGAGAGGGGCGCGTTCAAAACCGGATTCCCGATTTCTCGGCGACGGTGTGCATGTCCTTGTCGCCGCGTCCCGAGAGGTTGACGAGGAGGATCGCGTCCTTCGGCAGGCTCGGCGCGAGCCGGGTCGCGTACGCGATGGCGTGCGCCGACTCGAGCGCCGGGATGATGCCTTCGAGCCGGCACAGGTCGTGGAACGCGGCGAGCGCCTCGGCGTCGTCGATGGTGACGTACTCGGCGCGCCCCGAGTCCTTGAGCCAGGCGTGCTCGGGCCCGACGCCGGGATAGTCGAGCCCCGCCGAGATCGAGTGCGTCTCGACGATCTGGCCGTTCTCGTCCTGGAGCAGGTAGGTGCGGTTGCCGTGCAGCACGCCGGGCTTGCCCGCGACGAGCGACGCCGCGTGCTTGCCGGTCGGGAGGCCGAGCCCGCCCGCCTCGACGCCGATCAGGCGCACCGAGGCGTCCGCGATGTACGGATGGAAGATGCCGATCGCGTTCGAGCCGCCGCCGACGCACGCGATCACGGCGTCGGGCTGGCGCCCGGCCTGCTCGCGCATCTGCACGATGCACTCGCGCCCGATCACCGACTGGAAGTCGCGCACCATCATGGGATACGGGTGCGGGCCCGCGCAGGTGCCGATGATGTAGAACGTGTCCTCGACGCGCGTCACCCAGTCGCGCATCGCCTCGTTCAACGCGTCCTTGAGCGTTCTCGAGCCCGAGTCGACCGGGACGACGGTCGCGCCGAGGAGCTTCATGCGGTAGACGTTCTGCACCTGGCGCTTCACGTCCTCGCTGCCCATGTAGACGACGCATTCCATGCCGTAGCGCGCCGCGACCGTGGCCGCGGCGACCCCGTGCATGCCCGCGCCCGTCTCGGCGATCACGCGGCGCTTGCCCATGCGGCGCGCGAGCAGCGCCTGGCCGATCGTGTTGTTGATCTTGTGCGCGCCGGTGTGGTTCAGGTCCTCGCGCTTGACGTAGATCTGCGCGCCGCCGGCCTTCTCCGAGAGCCGCTTCGCGTGGTAGATGGGGCTGGGGCGCCCGACGTAGTGCTTGAGCTCGTGCGCGAACTCGGCCTGGAAGCCGGCGTCGTCCCGCGCGCGCGTATAGGCCGCGCGCAGCTCGTCGAGCGCGTGCACGAGCGTCTCGGCGACGAAGACGCCGCCGTAGGGGCCGAAGTGCCCGCGTTCGTCGGGGAGGTCAACCATCCGCATTCCGGACTCCTGCGATAAACGCCGCGATCTTCGCTGCGTCCTTCACGCCTTTCGACGATTCCACGCCGGTCGACACGTCCACGCCCCACGGGCGCACGCGGCGCACGGCCTCGCCGACGTTCGCCGCGGTCAGGCCGCCCGAGAGGATGATCGGCCGCTCGGCGCGGGCGGGCACGAGGCTCCAGTCGAACGCGCCGCCGGTGCCGCCCCAGAGCTCGTCGTGGTAGGCGTCGAGCATCCACGCCCGGGCGGTCGAATGAGGCGCCAAGTATTCTAGCAAATTCAACCCCGGACGAATCCGCGCGGCCTTGATGTACGCTCGCTCGAACCCGGCGCAGAACGCCGGGTCCTCGTCGCCGTGGAACTGCAGCAGCG
>Ga0070741_10007491_pt1 | contig 22541 bp, 23 predicted proteins | sample Coa_R1_4_FD_66440 | JGI IMG/M metagenome (GOLD analysis project Ga0070741, IMG submission 66440) | Surface soil microbial communities from Centralia Pennsylvania, which are recovering from an underground coalmine fire - Coalmine... | ecosystem: Environmental > Terrestrial > Soil > Unclassified ... | reverse complement strand
CGCCGCGCCGTCACCGGCGCGGCCGTTCAAGCCCCCGTACGCCGGACGACCACGCAAGGCACAGTCGACGCCGGGAACGAGGAAAGCCCCGGCGACGCCGGGGCCCCCCCTCAGCCTGCCTCGGTGCAGGCAGGCACGCAAGAGAGCGGAAGCGACGGGATTCGGTACCGCATCCGCTACACGCCCGGCCTCGGTCTCGGCTACCAGCCCTGCGTCGTCCGGTCCGGCGGGATGTTACCAGCCCTGCGCGCCGACGCGGCGATCCCTGCCGGATCGACCGCGGCCGATCTGCGTGGCAGCCTCCGCACGAAGGCGCGGCAGCTCGGTGTCTCGCACGAGGCGGTGCGCCAGGGGATGCGCGCCGCCGGTATACCGACCGACCTCGCAACGAGGAACACCCGTATCAGGGCGCTAGCCGCGCGCGGTGTCCCTGGCCCACGATTGCGGCGGCCTTCGGCCTCTCGCCATGGGCCGTCCGCCGGGTCTGCCGCGACATGCCGGCACGCCGAGCCGGCCCCAAGCCGCGCGGGCGGCCGTCTGTACGCACCTGACGCCGCGCGTCGCTCCACAGAGCCGCCGCGAGTCGGCACGGCTGAGCACCCCTTGATCAACAGGAGGCAACGAGGCCTGAGGGACCGGCTGGGGACTGGCGCCGGAGCGGCCGACAGCGGAGGTTCGCGTGCCGTCGGCGCAGACCGTCGACGCGTGGCGAGTGCGCACGGGGGTCACCGAGCCCTCCCTGTACTGGTCGGCCTGGGCCCAAGGATGCCGACCCGGTCCTCCCTCGCTGACGCGGCGGCAGTCGCCGGGTCAGGGAAGATCCTGGGCTTCCTGCCAGGGGGCCGGCCGTCCGAACCAGCTGGTGGGTCCGGCTCGCCTGCCCGTTCCTCCGGCCGACCCGCCGTCTTGGCGGGTGGCAGGCGTCCCCGCCGCACTTCGTCGACCACCACGGCCAGCGTCGCGGCGAGCGGCACCGCCAGCACCGCGCCCGACGGGCCGAGCAGCTCCGCGCCGGCCACCATGGCGACGAGCACGACCAGGGGCGACAGCGACACCGCCCGGGACATCACCCGCGGGACGATCAGGTAGGCCTCGAGCTGCTGGATCGCGAAGTAGAGCACGAGCGCCGCCGCGCCGTGCCAGGGCGACACCGTCAGCGCCACGCTCGCGGCCGGGACGGCCGACAGGATCGGCCCGACCGTCGGCACGGCCTCAAGCGCGGCGGCCACCAGCGCGAGCATCAGCGCGTAGGGGATGCCGAGCGCGGTCAGCCCCAGCCAGGACATGGCGCCGATGGTCGCGCACAAGAGCACTTGGCCCCGCGCCCAGCCGCCCAGCCGCTGGGCGGCCTCGCCGCTCAGCCGGACCACGGTCGCGCGGCGCTCGGCCGGCACGAACACGATGAGGTAGTCGCGGATGCGCGGTGCGTCGATGGTGAGGTAGAGCGCGAGGAGGAAGACCGTCACTGCGCTCAGGACGCCGAACGCCGCGCCGACGATATGCTGGACGAGCGCGAGCGCCTGGTCGGCGACCCCGGGTACCTGCTGGGCGAGCGCGCCGAGCGGCTGGCCGACGTCGGGTCCGCCGAGCAGCTCGCGGAGCGGGCCCGGCGTCGCCAGGGTCCGGTGGTACCAGTCGGCCGCCTCCCCGGCGTAGTCGGGTAGACGCTCGACGAACGTGCTGGTCTCGGCGACGACCGGGCCGAACACCCGCGCCGCAAGAGCCGCCGCGAGCAGCACCACGAGCAGGTACAGCGCCACCGCGACCGCCGCCCGCGGCGGCGCCCAGCGCCACCGGGCCAGCCCCGCCGCCGCGGCATCGATCGGGGGCGTCATCGCCGCCGCGACGATCGCGGCGACGAACAGGCGAACCAGCACCGGTCCGAGATGGACGAACAGCACGACGCCAATCACGGCTGCGACGAGCATCAGGACGCCACGGCCGATCACACGGCCGGCCGCCGCCTCCGACACACCGCCCACCCGCCCCTCGCCGACTGGCTCCGTCAGTGCGCTCATGCGAAGCGTCCTTCCACGGCCGGGCGGCAAGCTCGTCTTCTCCATCGTCTCCTCCCGACGGCCCTGCGCACTCGGCTCGTGGTTTCGTCCGAAGGGACCGCCGTGGCGCACAGCACGGCGTCGACCACGGCCAGCCCGACGAGCAGCCCGAGCCAAACGACCGCGCCGAGGATCAGCGTCTCCCAGGGCAGCGCGACGTGCTGCGGCCACGCGAACGGGGTGAATCCATCCATCGGGGGCCTCCGTCCGAAGAGTCCCACCGCGTGGGGTGAGGCGGCTTCGCACGATTCGGGTGATCAGCGTCGAGACGGCCGCTGCGCCTCTTGCCTCGGGTGGGCATAATGGAGTGCGAGCGAGTCGACTGCCGAGGGCGTCGCGGTGGGCCCAGACCCGGCGATCCGCGGTGACGGGGCGCGCACCCCCCGCCCGCAACCCGTGGTGCCGCGGGAGGCGCTCTTCGCGCTGCTGTCGGCCGGCGACCCGGCCGGCGTGACGCTGGTCTCGGCGCCGCCCGGCAGCGGCAAGACGGTCCTGCTGCGATCGTGGATCGCGCAGGCCGGCCTGGGCGACCGCGCGGCGTGGGTCACGGTCGAGCGCGACGAGCAGGATGCCCAGCGCTTCTGGCTCGCGGTCGTCCGCGAGCTGCGCGCCGCGCTCGGCCCGGAGGCGTTCGTGGAGCAGCTCGCGCCGACGCCGCAGTTCGACGGGGACGCGCTCGTGGCGCGGCTACTGTCCGAGCTGTGCATGCTGGAGGAACCGGTCGTGCTCGTCGTCGACGACCTGCACGAACTGCGCTCGCCCGAGGCGCTCGCGCAGCTCGAAGTGCTGCTCGCGCGGCGGCCGCGCCTCCTCCGCGTCGTGCTGGCGACGCGCCACGACCCGCAGCTCGGGCTGCACCGGCTGCGCCTGGCGGGCGAGCTGGCCGAGGTCCGGGCCGCCGACCTCCGCTTCACGCCCGAGGAAACGCGCGAGCTGCTGGCGGACTCGGGGGTCGCGCTGACGGACGAGGGCGTCGGGCTGTTGCATACGCGCACCGAGGGGTGGGCGGCCGGGCTGCGGCTGGCAGCGCTCGCGCTCGCCCGGCACCCCGCGCCGGAGCGGTTCGTCGCTGAGTTCTCGGGCAGCGAGCGCACCGTCGCCGAGTACCTGCTGGCGGAGGTGTTGGAGCGCCAGCCCGCCGACGTGCGTCGCCTGCTGCTGCGCACCTCCGTGCTCGAGCGGGTGAACGGTGTGCTGGCCGACCTCCTGGTCGGGGACAGCGGCTCGGAGCGGATCCTGCAGTCGCTCGAGGAGACGAACGCCTTCGTCACCGCACTCGACGCCGGGCGCACCTGGTTCCGCTACCACGGCCTCTTCGCCGATCTCCTACGCCTGGAGCTGCGGCGAACCGAGCCGGACACTGTCCCGGCGATGCACCGCCTCGCGGCCGACTGGTACGCGGAGCACGGGGAGGTCGTCGAGGCGGTCCGTCACGCCCAGGCCGCGCGGGACTGGGGTCACGCCGCCCGGCTGCTCGCCGACAACGTGATCAGCCTGTGGCTCGACGGCCAGGAGGCGACCATCGGCGTGCTGCTGGCGGCCTTCCCGCCCGAGGCAGCCGCCGATCCGGAGCTGGGGCCGGCGCTCGTGGCCGACCGGGTCGCAGGAGGGTCCATGAACGAGCTGGCCGCGGCCGTCGCCTACGCCGAGCACCGCGGCGGCGCGGTGCCCGAGGACCGGCGGGCTCGCTTCGACGCGACGCTGGGCATCTTCCGCCTGGCGCTCGACCTGCGGCGGGGTGACCTGGACTCGGCCCGGAGCGACGCGGGTCCGCTGCTCGCGCTCGCCGAGCCGTCCCGCCCGGGCGAGATCGGCCTCGGCAACGACGTCCGGGCGATGGCGCTGATGGTGCTCGGCATGGTCGAGGCGTGGCCGGGCCGGTACGCGGAGGCCGACCGCCACCTGGACGAAGGCCGCGTGCTGGCGCGACGCATCGGCCGGCCCTACGTCGAGATCGGCTGCCTGTCCCACCTGGCGATGGGCGCCGCGATCGGCGCGGGGCGGCAGCGGTGCGCCGAGGCGATCGCGCGAGCCGACGCGCTGGGTTGGGGGACGAACCAGATCGTCGGCGTGGCGCTGGCGCGGATGGGCGCCTACGACGCCTGGCAGGGCCGCTTCGACGAGGCGGAGCGCTGGCTCGACCGCGCCGAGCAGGCGCTGCGGCCCGAGGCGATGCCGACCGCCGGGCTCCTGGTGCACCTCGCGCGGGGGCTGGTCCACGCCGGCCGCGGACGTCTCGAGCATGCGCTCGCCGCCCTCGGTCGGGCCGATGGGCTCGTGGCGCTGCTCGTGGGAGAGCACATGCTGGCCGTCCAGGTGCGCCAGCTCCTAGTGCAGACGCAGCTGCGGCTGGGCGACGCGGCCGGCGCCCGTGCCACCCTGGACGGGATGCCGGAGATGCAGCGGGAGCGCGGCGAGGCGCGCGCCGCGCTCGCTTCGCTGCACCTGGCCGAGGGAGACGCCCGCGCGGCGGTCGCGGCCCTCGCACCGGTCCTGGACGGCTCCGCCCCCGTGGTCGGCGACGCCACGGTCGTCCAGGCGCTCCTCCTGGAGGCGGCCGCGCGCCACCGGCTCGGCGACGCGCGGGGCACGGAATCCGCCCTCGAGCGCGCGCTCGGCCTGGCCGAGCCGGACGCGCTCGTGTTCCCGTTCCTGGTGACGCCCGCGCGGGAGCTCCTGGAGCGGCACCCGCGTCACAGCACCGCCCACGCCGCGTTCCTCTCGGACGTCCTGGACGTGCTGGCCGGGTTTTCGCCGCGCGTCAAAGACCGCGATCCGGACGAGCCGGTCGAGGAGCTGAGCGAGAGCGAGCGGCGCGTGCTCGGGTACCTGCCGAGCAACCTGTCCGCGCCGGAGATCGGCGCCGAGCTCTACGTCTCGGAGAACACCGTCAAGACGCACATGCGCCACATCTACGCCAAGCTCGGCGTCCACCGCCGCACCGAGGCGGTCGAGCGCGCCCGCGCGCTGGGCCTGCTGGGCCCGTCCGCCCGCCGCCACTAAGAGGTTGTCCGGCTAGAACCGCGCCATACGCTCGCCATCCGGCCAAAGCGCAGAGGCGGCGCTGCGGTCGTCACGCCGCCCATCTCGGTGGTTCCTGTGTGAAGCGGATGCCCCGGGCGCGTCAAGCCGAGGCCGGGTCTCCGCACACGCCCAATTGGCGGGACAACCCAAGTCCCAGTCGTTCACCCGAATCGGGTGACGCGCCCTCATCCTCCCGCCGCCGATGCTTGACCAGTCGCCGCAGAGCGGCGCAAGAGAGGAGCACGGAACAAGATGCCAAGCACGCACGAGTTCTTCACGCGGCAGCACGAGCAGCTCACCCGGCTGGAGGCGTCGATCGTCCAGACCCAGAAGGAGATGGAGGCGGCACGTAGCAGGGCGCAGGCGAACCTGAAGGCGAGCCGCGACGAGGCGGTGGCCACGCGCGAGGCATTCCAGAAGAAGATGGCGGCCGCAGTCGGCCGGATGCAGGCGGGCCTGGCGGCGCGCAAGCAGGAGACCGACGCCAAGATCGCGGAGTGGAAGCAGAAGCGGCAGGTCGAGCGGCTTGAGGCGCGCGCCGAGGCCGCCGAGGAGTACGCGGACGCGGCGATGGCCGTCGTCGAGCTCGCCCAGCAGGAAGCCCGCGCGGCGGCGCTGGAGGCCATCGAGGCGCGCCGCGAAGCGAACGAGGCGAAAGCCGCCGTCGCGGCCGCCAGCTGACACCGGTCGTCGGGGCAAGCCCGAAGTCCTCGGGCACACGGAGGGCGCGTGCCGTGTGCCCATCCTCCCCCGAGGCTGGCCCGCACGCGCGAAGGAGCACGTCATGCCTCGCTCGCGTCAGCCCGCGCGGGAGCCTCGGTCCGCTGCCCCATCCGCCGGATTGCGGGTCTTGGCGCCGCTGGACGAGTCGGACCAGTCCCAGCGTGCGCTGGTCTACGCGCTCGATCTGGCGGCAGCTACCGGGGGGCAGATCAAGCTCGTCCGGGCCAGCGGCGTCGAAGCCGAGGCCGGCGTGGACAGCCTCGCGCGGCACGCGCGGGACTTGCAGGACGCCGGTTTTGCGGCGGTCGAGTGGAGCGTCGTCGAGGGTGTCGACGCCGTCACCGCCATCCTGGACGCCGCCCGCGCGTGGCACCCCGACATCATCGCGATGGCGACGACGAAGCGGAACGCGATCGACCGCTGGCTGAACGATAGCGTCACCGACGCGGTGGTTCGGGCGGCCCCGGCGCCGGTCCTGGTCGTTCCTCCGGACTGGACGCGGCCACCGCCCGCCGCTGGGCGGTCCGGCCGGGTGCTCGTGCCGCTGGACGGCTCGCCGCTCGCCGAACGGGCCCTCGGGTCCGCCGTGCGCCTCTCCGCTCTTATGCGGGTGGAGTTGGTGCTGCTGCGCGCCGTCGACGCGGGCGATCTGCGCTCGGACAGCGCGGAGGTGGCCGTACGTGGCGCGCGCGCGTACCTGCGCCGAACCGCCGCGCGCGTGAGGTCGGCGCTACCCGGCCAGCGCGTGTCCACGCGCACCGCGGTCGGGGCGGCATCGGCGGCGATCGCGCGGGCGGCGTTGGAGGACGACGTGGATGCTATCGTGATGTCGACGCACGGGCGAGGCGGTCTCGCCCGCGCCGTCCTGGGCAGCACGGCGACCGCGGCGCTCGAGCAGGCAACGGTTCCTCTGATCCTTCTCGGGCCCGGCACGCTGGCCGGGTCGACCCCCGCGTCCATCCGGGTCCGCGCGCCCGTGCGTACCGGCGACAGCCATCACGTCGGGGAGGTGCACCGTATCGTGCTCGACCTCGACCAACGCGCGGTCGTCGGCGTCGTGGTGCTCGGCCGTGGCCCCCTGGCGCGGGACATCCTCGTGCCGATCGACTTCGTCGGCCGCCTCGACGAGGACGCCGTCGTCCTACGCTTGACGTCCCGTGAGCTCGACCAACTGCCCGACTTCGCCTACGACCAGTACCTCACGCCACCGCCGACGTGGACGGCGTTCGCCCCGTTCCCGACCGGCCCGGTCTACGTGCCCGTGGTGCAGCGCAAACACCTGGGACCGACGCAGCACGACGTGACGCCGGGCGCGCGGGTGCTCGGCTCGGACGGCGAGATCGGCCGCGTGGAGCGGGTCGAGCTGGACCCGGCCACGGCCGAGATGACTGCGGTCTGGGTCCGCCCGGGCGGCGACCCGGCCCACGAGCTGCGCGTCCCGGCCGAGTGGCTCGGATGGGACGACGACCACGCGAGCCTGCGGGTGCAAGCCGCCCGCGCCGAGGTCGAGGCCTACCTCGGCCGCCAGGGCCGATCGTTCACCCGAATCGGGTGACGCGTCCTCATCCTCAAGCAGCGGACGGTTGGGGCGTGGTCGACCAGGCTGGGTCCGTTGCCCAGCTTCTGGAGCGGACCTCTTCCGGGAGGCATGATGGACCAGACGATGGACACGGCGATCACCGAGCCGACGCCGACCGACACCGGCACGACAGAGGCGGTGCGAGCGGCCCTGCTGGACGACGAGGTGCTGCAACGTATCGACGCCGCAACCCTGCGCGTCGAGGTGAGCGGCGGAGCCGTGACCCTGCACGGGCATGTGGTCAGCGCGGCGCACCGGGAGCGCGCCGAGGCGGCCATGCGCCGGGCCGTCCCGGGAGCGCCCCTCCACGACGAGCTGGTCGCCGACGACGAGCTGGCGGTGGCGATCGCCCAGGCGCTGGCGCGCGACGGTCAGACGGCCCCTCTGGTGCTCCGCGTCCAGGCCGACGAGGGCGTCGTGCACCTCTCCGGCCAGGCCAGCACCGCCGCGGCGGCCGTGGCCGAGGAGATCGCCGCGGGAGTGCCGGGCGTGCGCGCCGTCGTGGGCCACCTGCCCGGCGACGTCGGGCCGGACGGACCGACCCGCCTGCCAGCGATCGGCACGCCCGTCGAAGCGACCGACGGCGAGGTCGGCCGCGTCGAGGCGGTGGTCGTCGACCCGCGGTTCCGCCGCGTGACGCACCTGGTCGTGGCGGGTCGGGTCCCGGTCCAGAGCCCGGGCCGCGAGCCGGAGGAGTACCCGCCGGCGACCCTGCGGAAGCTCGTGCCGGTGGCACTCGTCGACCGCGAGACGCCCGCGGCGCTCTTCCTACGGATAAGCGTCGAAGAGGTGCTGCGCTTGCCCGCGTACCGCGACGACGCGTTCGTCGCCCCGCCACCCGCGTGGCGACCGCCCGCCGACTACGCGCCGGCCGACGTGCGCTTCGCGGTCGCGCCCCGGAACGACGGGCAGCGGCTCGCGTAAGCGGCTCCACGCACGCAGGCGTCGTCGGCTGGCGTCAGGCCCTGGCGTGGCACGTGCGTACTCGCGGACCGCGGTAGCGGCACCGGCACGCGACGCCCCCCTGCTGCGGCGTCGCCCGGGCAGCGTCGAAGCCGCCGCTTGCCGCGCGCCGCGCAGCGCCGAACCCGGCGCCACGCGTCTGCTGCCGTCGCGGTGTCCGCTACAGTCCTCGGCGCGACGGCGACCCAGGTACCAGCCGTGTGCAGCCCGGGTCGCCCGGGTCACCCGCGCACCGGGTCACCCGATTCGGATGATGCGTCCTCACCCAGGCGCGAGCGACGCTCGAACCGTGAACGAACAGACAACCTCTACGAACTACCGGATCCGCGTCCGCGGGCAGCTGGGCGAGACCCTGCTCGAGGCGTTCCCGGGCCTCCACGCCCAGGCGCACGGCGGCGAGACCGTGCTCGGCGGCACGCTGCCGGACCAGGCGGCGCTGCACGGCGTGCTGGCCCAGATCGAGGGGCTCGGCCTCGAGCTGCTCGAGGTCCGTCGCGTGCCGCCGAGCCGCGCCAACGGGCACCGATCACCCGAATCGGGGGACGACGGCTCACCCGACCGGCGGTGAGCCTCCCAATCGACACCGCTGCGGGCGAAGACCCGACGGCGGCGATCACGCAAGAAGAGGTGGATCAAATGCTCAAGCTGTTTTCGCGGAACTGGTGGGTCCTGGCCTTGCGCGGCGCGTTCGCCGTGCTGTTCGGCGTTCTGGCGTTCGCCTTGCCCGGCATCACGCTGGGGGCGCTGGTGCTCCTGTTCGGCGCCTACGCCTTCGTCGACGGCGTCCTCGCCATCTACCACGCGTTCGCGGGCGACGCCGGCTCCCGCTGGGTGCTCGCCCTCGAGGGAATCGTCGGCGTGCTCGCCGGGATCGGGACGCTCGTGTACCCCGGCATCACGGCGGTGGCGCTGCTGTACGTCATCTCGGCCTGGGCGGTACTGACCGGCGTGCTCGAGATCGCCGCGGCGATCGAGCTGCGCAAGGTCATCGACGGCGAGTGGATGCTCGCGCTCGGTGGGATCGCGTCGATCGTGTTCGGCGTGCTACTGGCCGTACAGCCCGCCGCCGGCCTGCTGACGGTGGTCTGGATCATCGGCGCGTACGCTGTCGTGTTCGGCGTGGCCCTGATCGCCCTTGGCTTCAAGGTGCGCTCGATCGGCCAGCCGACCGCGGCGCACTCGGCGACGTAGGACGCGCCGGGCCAGGGCGGCGACGGAGGTACCGAGATGACGACGCGGATCCTGGTGGCGACCGACGGCTCGCCGTCGGCGGAGCGCGCCGTGCCGGTCGCGGCGGCGCTCGCACGCGTCACCCGGGCGACCGTCGAGGTCCTCTCCGTCGCCGCCGTCGACCCGGGCGAGCCGCCCGAGAGTCGTGGCGGCGAGCGCGGTCTCCCGGCCGCGCAGACGGCGGCCAACGCCGTGGCGCGCGTTCTCCGCGCCGTGGGCATCCCGGCCGAGGCGATGGCCGTGGTCGACGAGCCCGCCGAGGGCATCGTCCGTTTCGCCCAAGCCCGGGGGGTGCGCCTGATCGTGATGGCTACCCACGGTCGGGGCGGCCTCGGGCGCTGGCTGCACGGCAGCGTCGCCGAGGCGGTCGTGCGGCGCAGCTCCATCCCGGTCGTGCTCGTGCGCGCCCAAGAAGACGGCGCCGCCCTCCAGCCCCCGGACGGGACGCCGACCATCCTCGTGCCGCTCGATGGGTCGGCCCTTGCTGAGACGGCCCTGCCGCCGGCTCGCCGCCTGGCTGAGCTGTCGGGCGGGCGGCTCCTGCTGCTCCAGGTGGTCCCGGTGCCAGTCGTCGACGCCACCTCGGCCAACGTCTCGGGCGCCGACCTGGACGTGGCGCTGCTCGTGGACGCGGAACGTGAGGCAGCGACGGCCTACCTGGCCAGCCGAGCGGCCGCGCTCGGCGATGGCGTCGCGGTCGACATGGCGGTGAAGATCGGCCAGGCGGCCGACGCCATCGCCGAGCTGGCCCGCACGCGGCACGCCAGCCTGGTCGTCATGGCGACGCACGGGCGCGGCGGCGTGCTGGACAGGTTGTTCGGCGGCACCACCGAGCGGGTGGTGCGCTTCGGACCCTGCCCGGTCGCCGTGATGTCTCCGAACGCCGCGCTCGCAATCGCGGGCGACGGCCCAGAAATGAGGTAGCGCTGATGTTCAATTCGAACGCTGGCTTCGGTCCGGTCAACGTGCCGGAGCGATCCGCCCCGGGCGAAAGGTCGACGCTGCTCGGCCAGACGCTCGGGCTGGTCGGCGTCTCCTTCCTGTTCACCGCGGGTGGGGCTGTCGTCGGACGGCAGCTCGGCGCCGGGGCGATCCTGGCGGCCGCGGTCGGGACGTTCGTCCTGCTCTTCCTCCTCTACGCGGTGAGGGAGCAGAGTCCCCTGAACCTGATCGTGCTGTACGCCTTCGCGACCTGCGAGGGCCTGCTGCTCGGGCCGCTCGTCGACGCGTACGTCGCGGAGGGGCTCGGCGACGTGGTCGTCCTGGCCGCGGCCGCGACGGCCTTCGTGTGCCTGGCCGCCGGGCTGTACGGCGCCACGACGGGACGCGACCTGAGCGGGCTGGGCGGCGGGCTGACCGTCGCCCTGCTGGGCATGATCGTGACGTCGTTGATCGGCTGGTTCGTCAGCTCGCCGGCCGTCGACACGATGGTCTCCGCCGCCGCGGTCCTGGTCTTCACGGGCTTCCTGGCGGTCGACCTGCAGCGCGCGGCCAGCCGTTTGGACGCGTCCGACGGCGACGCGGTGATGCTCGCCGTGGCCGTCTACCTCGACGCGCTGAACCTGTTCACGGCGCTGGTGCGCCTCCTCGGTCGCTCCCGCGATGACCGATGACCGCCGCCTGTCACGCGACGCACCCAAAGGAGATGACGATGATCCGCTCGATCCTGCTTCCGCTCGACGGCTCGCAGTTCGCCTTCGGCGCGCTGCCCTACGCGACGACGATCGCCAGGGGCGCCGGGGCGCGGCTCGAGCTGGTCACCGTGACGGCCGACGTCGCCGCGCAGGAGACGGACGGCGACGAGAAGCGGTTCGCGCCGGACGATTCCACGTACGACATGCAGGAGTGGAGCCCGGAAGCGGTGGCGGCGAGGCTCCGGTCGGAGGGCCTCTCCGTGGGCACGCACGTCTACGTCGGCGACCCCGCCGGCGAGATCGTGATGGCGGCCGACGCGCTCGGCGCCGACCTGGTCGTGATGGCCACCCATGGCCGCACCGGGCTCGGCCGGTGGCTCTTCGGCAGCGTGGCGGACGGCGTCCTCCGGCAGGCCGGCACGCCGGTGCTGCTCGTGCCTCCCTACACGCCGCCGTGGACCGCCGCCGAGCTGGCACGCGGGCCGCGCCGGGTGCTCGTCCCGCTGGACGGGACCGACCTGTCGGAGGCGGCCCTGGAGCCGGCCGCGGCCCTTGCCGCGGCCGGCGGCGCCGAGGTCCGTCTGCTGCGGGTGGCGGCGCCCACCCCGCCGTCGGCCGTGGTCGCGGCCGGTGGCGGCGAGGCGACGGCCTCGGCGGCTGTGGTCCCGATGCCGTCCGCCGAGGCCGACCCCGCCGTCGAGGCCGTCGAGGAGTACCTCGAGGACGCTGCCGCGCGCATCCGCGGACGGGTGCGGGCCGTCGACGTCGACGCCGAGCTCGGGGAGCCCGAGGCCGCGATCGTCGCGGCGGCGCGGGCGTGGGGCGCCCACGCGATCGCTATGGCGACGCACACCCACCGCGACCCGGTCGCCGGCACGCTCGGCCGCCGGGCGACCCGGGTGCTGCGCAGCCTCGAGATCCCGGCGTTACTCGTTCGGCCGACCGCGCTGCATGTCTGAATTCGAGGAGGTGTGTCGTGTCCCTGACAGCAAACAAGGCATTCGTGTGCCAGGCCATCGAAGAGGTGTTCCGCCGCCGCGACGAGAACGTCCTGGACGCGTATTTCGCCGTCGACGCGGTTCCCCATCGGATGTAGTCGGACGACGAAGGCGGGGGGTCTGGCTGGAGCCAAGGAACGGCTGCGGGCCCTGTTTCGGGCGTTCCCCGACGTGCGCGTGACGATCGCGGACGTCGTCGCCGAAGCCGACCGGGTGGTCGTGCGTGGCCGACTGGCCGGAACGCAGGGAACCGAGTACCACGGGCTGCCGCACGAGGACGGCACTTCGACGTCGGCACCATCCATATGGTGCAACTGAGGGACGGCAAGATTGCCGAGCACTGGTTCGAGCAGGACTCGCTGGCCCTGGTCGAGCAGCTCGGGGCGCGCCTCGCGCTCTAGCCGTGCGCCGAGACACGCGCGGCTGGTCGACGGAGCGGGTGAGGATGGACCGGGGAGTACGTCGGTGGAGGGGCTAATCGAGCGCGCGGTGCGGTCGAGCTTCCTGGCCGAGGTGCCGGAGCCGGCGCTCGCGTCCCTCCTGGAGCGCTCGATCGTCGTCGACGTCCCGAAGTCGAGCGTCCTGTACCGGTCCGGGGACCCACCCCGCCTTGCCCTGATCGTCGACGGGTTGGTGCGCGTGTACCTCGCCGAGCCGGCCGGCACCCGCGAGGTCACCGTCCGCTACGCCCGGCGCGGGGACGTCATGGGCGTGACGCTGCTCGGCACGGGCGGCCCACCGCTGCGGGTGCAGCTGGGGGTCCAGGCGCTCTCGTCGACCCGCCTGCTCTTCTTCGACGTCGCATCCGTCCGGGCATTGGCGCGCGGCGACGCGCGCGTCGCCGGCCTCCTCGGCGACCAGGCCTCGCGCGACGCGCAGGCGCTGCTGGCGGAGGTCGCGGACGTCGCGTTCGGCACCGTGCGCCAGCGCCTGGCGCGGCACCTCCTCGACGTGGCGACCGTCGCGCGAGGGGGCGAATCGCCCATCGTCCACCTGACGCAGCAGGAGCTGGCCGACGCGGTTGGTACGGCCCGTCAGGTCGTCACGCGCGCGCTCGACGACCTGCGCCTCGAAGGCATCCTCGCGCCGGAGCGTGGACAGGTGCGGCTGCTCGACACCGAGCGCCTCTTCGCCGAGGTCGAAGGGCTCGCCTCCTACGGCACGCGGCTTCCCGACCCGGCTGACCCGTCCACACAGACTCGTGTGCCGCTGCCGGTCGGCCGATCGTCGTCGGCGCCGCCCGACGGCGCACGTACCGGGTAAGAGAGCGGCGATGGCGCGCGCGCACGTGCAGTCGCGCTGCGACTCCCTGCCTGTCACGAGGCTGGAGCCGGGCTGATCACCCGCGCAGCCGACGACGATCCATCCGGGATCGCGGCCGACACCCAGACGGGCAGATCGTGGATCGCCTCCGCAGCGGGCGGTGGTCGACGGGACCGATCTGGGCGACGTTCGTCCGGACGCCGGCCTCGTCGGCCGGGATGCTGTTCGCGTTACTCCTCGGGTAAAGCGGGCGCATCCGTCATCGGCGTGCCGGCGGTCGACGGAGCCGCGGCGAGGAGCCCTCAGTCGAGGCCGAGGAAGCGGGAGATCCAGTGGCTCCGCCAGCCCGAACGCACGAGCACCACCCAGACGGCGAGCGCGCCCCCGACCAGGGCGATCTCCGCCGGGCCGAGCGGGGACAGCGCGAACAGCGACGCCAGGGGCGGCACCGCGCACACGACGGCGAACGCGGCGGCCAGAGCAACCGCGAGCAGGGCCGGCCGCCGGTCGCCGTTCTCCTGTTCGACCGCGACCCACCAGGGCGACGGCGGCACCGCGAAGACGACCAGGAGCAGGCCGGACAAGACCAGGAAGGTGGCGACCGCCGTCTGCGCCACCGGCAGCCCCGCCGCGTAGAGCGACCTCAGCGCGGCTTCCGGCAGGTGGCGCCCGAGCATCCCCGCGTGGGCGGGTCCGAGCAGCAGCGTCCCGTAGAAGAGCAGCAGCGCGATCCCCCCGGACAGGAGCACCTGCGGGAAGACGAACTGGGCCACGCGCCGCCCGATGCCCTCTTTGGACACCGGCGCGGCCTGCGCCCACAGCGCGAGGAACACGCTCGGCACGCCGACGCTCCACAGCGCCACCAGCGAGGCCTGCCGGAGCACGATCGGGAACTCGCCCACGACGAGGGCCGAGAGGATGACGATGCCCACGGTCCCGATCCGGGTGAGGAACAGCTGCAGGATGGGCAGCATCCCGTTGACCACCCGCCGCCCCTCCGTGAGAGCCGGAACGAGCGACGCGAACGAGTCGTCGAGAAGCACCAGGTCGGCGACCCCGCGCGCGGCCTGGCTGCCGCCCTGCATCGCGATGCCCAGGTTCGCGGCCTTCAGCGACAGGACGTCGTTCACGCCGTCCCCGATCATGCCCACATACGCGCCCTGCCCCCGCAGGGCTCGGACGAGCTGCTCCTTCTGCCGGGGGCTGACACGCCCGAAGACCGTGTTGGACGCGGCCGCTGCCCCGAGCGCGGCGTCGTCCATGCCCCGCAGCTGCGGGCCCGAGACCAGGCCGAGCTCGGGACCGAGACCGGCCTGCCGGGCGAGCGCGGCGACAGTCTCCGGGTCGTCGCCGGAGATGATCTTGGGGCGCACGCCCGCCCGGCTGAACGCCGCCAGCGACTCGCGGGCCTCGGGGCGCAGCTCGTCGGCGAGGCTCACGAGCCCCAGGGGGACCGCGCCGGCCGGCGGGCGCGGCTGGTCCCCGCTCCCGTCCAGGCTCGGCGTCGGCGCGTGGGCGAGGAGGAGCACCCGCAAACCCTGACCGGTGAGGGCGCGGGTCTGCGCGTCGATCGCGCCCCAGGCCGCCCCGTCCGAGCCCGCGTCGAGGTACGGGCGCAGCATCTCCGTCGCGCCGAGCACGTAGACACCCCGCAACGGTGGGCCGTCGACCGGGTCGGCGTCGTCGAAGGCGACGGCGCTCCACTTGCGGTCGGAGGAGAAGGGCACCTCGCCGACGAGGCGGTGCGGGCGCGCCGGGTATGCGGCGGCGATCGCCGCGGTGGTCTTGTTCTGGCTGGTCGCGCTCGCGGCCATGGCGCCGAGGATCCGGCCGAGCTCGGTCGTCGAGATCTCCGCGGATGCGGGGAACAGCCCCTCGACCCGCAAGCGGTTGGCGGTGAGCGTCCCGGTCTTGTCCAGACAGAGCGTGTCGACGTTGCTCAGCGATTCGACGGCGTTGCCCTGCTGGACGAGGATGCCCTGGCGGACGATGCGCACGGCAGCGAGCGCGTACGCCACCGAGATGGACAGGTACAGGCCGTTGGGCACCAGCCCGGCGACGACGGTCGCGTTCTGGACGCTCGTGGCCAGGTCCGTCTCGGTGAGCAGTGAACGGACGAGCAGCAGGAACTCGACGTACCCCACGATGAGGAGTTGCAGCCGGATCACCAGGTCGACTCCGCGCTGCAGCGGGGTCTGGACGCGGCGGAAGGCGCGGGCGCCGGTTGTCAGCTGCCCGGCCAGGCTGCCCGGGCCGACGTGTTCGGCCACGTAGTGGGCGCGGCCCGTGGCGCAGAAGCTGCCGGAGTAGACGGGGTCGCCGGCCTGCTTGGGGACCAGCTCCGACTCGCCGGTGAGCTGGGACTCGTCCACGGCCATCCGCCCGTCGCCGGTGACCCGCCCGTCGACTACGACCTGGTCCCCGGCGTCCACCACGAGCACGTCCCCCAGGACCAGCTCCTCGGGCGCCACCGGGCGTTCCTGGCCGTCGCGGACGACGGTCGCCTTCGGACGGGTCAGCAGCGCGACCCGGTCGAGCGTGCGCTTGGCGCGGACCTCCTGGACGACGCCCACGAGCACGTTGAGCGAGATGATGCCCACCGAGACGACGCCGTCGAGCGGCCGCCCGAGTAGGACCAGGGCCACGCCAAGCAGCAGGAGGGAGACGTTGGGGAAGGTGAGGACGTTCTCGACGACGATCTCGCGGTAGGAGCGCCCGGTCCGCGGCGGCGCGGTGTTCCCCTGGCCGCGCGCCCGGCGTGCCCGCGCCTCGGCTTCCGAGAGACCGGAAGGGGCAGAGCGGCTCTCCACCGCCGCCTCGCTGGACGGGATCATGGGATGTCCTCTCAACCCGGAGGGCGGCCGGTCCGACTCGGGCGCGGCGGTCGGGGATCAGCCGACCGCCGCGCGATCAGGCGCGCGGGCTCAGTGCTCCTGCCCGTCGGCGAGCTTGGCCTCGGCGACCGCCAGCGTCACGCGCCCACCCGCGACGGCCGCGATCTGGTCGGCCCGGACGTAGTGGTCGTGCTTGCCCGGCCGCGGCGGGCCGCCGCGCTCGACCTTGACGAAGCCCATGCGCACCATGCCGGGCTGCAGCGCGCCGGGGACGTCGGGCTCGCTGGGCCTCAGGAGTGCGACCTCCTGGTACTGACCCTCGGTGGACACGGCACCCGGGTCGCCCATCTGGACCATCCGCACCCGGCCGATCTCCTTGCCGGCCGCGTCGACGACCGACATCCCCTCCCGGACCTGCGCGATGAGACCGTACGGGCCGGCGGGCCCCTCTTCGGCAGTCCCGCCGTCCGGCTTGCGCGCGAGCGCCTCCCGGGCGAGCTCCCGGGCGCGGTCGAGCTTGACCCGCCGCTCCCGGTACTCGGCCTGGACCTCGGCCGCCCGCTTGTCGAGCTGCTGCTTGCGCTCGGTCTGGGCGCTGGCGGCCTGCGCCTTCAACGCCGCGATCTTCGCCTCGGCCTCGACCTGTGCCGCTTCCAGGCGGGTCCTGGCATCGTCCCGCGTCTTCTGGAGCCTGGCCCTGGCGGCGTCGATCTTCGTCCGCAGCTTGGCCTTGGCCTCCCCGGTCGCCCGCTCGTACTCGGTCTCGAGAGCCGCGATCTCGGCGTCGAGCGCCGCGTCCTCGCGGGCGATCTGCGCGTCGACGACCTCGCCTCGCGCGCGGCGCAGGACCGTTCCGCCCACCGCCTGCATGCGGGCGTCGAGCGGCGTGGCCCACTCCTCGTCGACCTCGGCCACGACGGCCCACTTGCCCGGCCCGAGGCTTCTCGCCGTCTCGTCCAGGAAGTCGTCCCCCACGACCGCGGTCGCGAGGTCGTACGTGGCACCGCCCATCGTCCCGGCGGCCGCGCCGACCGCCACGCCGACCGGCCCGCCGACCAGCCCGACCAGGCTGCCGACGACCAGGCCGACGGCCGTCCCGAGCGGGCCCTGGTCCGCGGCCTCCCGGACCGACACTTTCCCATCGGCGTCCTTGGCGACCACGGCCTGCCCGTACAGCACGATGCTGCCCTCGGCATCCAGGTCCTTCAGGGCCCGGTAGCCCGTGTACGCCCGTTGCTCGGTGTCGAACACCACGACCAGCATCTTGTCCATAACTCTGCTCCTTACCTTTGATCGACTCCTCGCCGTGCCCGGCTCCCCTGTGACGTTGGGTCACCGCACCGGCGTTTCCGAGCCAAGCGTCCACGGGCAGGGGATGAGGGCGCATCACCCGATTCGGGTGAGCCTTGGGGCAGTCCGGGACCCGGACGCCCCGTCGCCGCTGCGGCCGGCCGATGGGGACCGGGCAACCTAGGTTGCACACCTGCGGCACACGCGTCGCGGACGCGTCACGACGCAGCGCCGACACTCCGCGGCAGGAGCTTAGGTGTGGTGCACTGAACGAGAACGACGCGGCGGCCAGCTTGCGCGCGCTGGCATCCCTGGTCCACCGGCTCAACAACCAGCTGCAGCTGTTGGTAGGCGAAGCCGATCTGCTCCTCGCCAGGGCACGGTCGCAGCAGCCCATCCCCGACCTGCCGGAGGAAGTCGAGGCCCTGTTGGCAGGGCTCGAGGTGGCGACCTCCACTGTCCGGGAGATGGCGGCCGTGATCCACGACGCCAGGCACCCAGAGAGTCGGTAGCGCTCCCACCCTGTGGGGAGCCGGGATCACAGGGCGCCCCGCAGGCGGACGCGACCCCGACGGGCTCGAAGTAGCTCAGCCGTGCGCCAATAGCTGCGGGGCCGGCGGCACGTCGCCTGCGATCACCTGGCGCGCCTCGTCGGCGAGGCCGAGCGCAACGCAGTCGCGGTAGGCCGAGAACGCGGCGTGCCTCACGAGGCGCCGCTGCCACGGCGGCAGTGCGTCGGCGCCGCGCGCCCTAACCGCGAACCGATCGAGCCTGGCGAGTGAGAACAAGCGTAGCTGGACCGAGCTAGCGTCGGTCCCGATCTGGTAGGCCACTGGGTCACCTCCCTTTCGGTTTGCCGTCTGGAGCGTCCCGCGCCGGCGGGTGAGCCGTCGTCGCCCCATTCGGAATGATCCGCCCGTCCGTCGCCTCGTCCAGCGCCAGCGGACCCGAACGGCTCGAGGCCGCGCCCACGCCGGCGGTCAAGCGCGCCGGCGGGGCCACGCGGATCGGGTCGACGGCCTGACACCGCCGCGGGGGACGACGTTCATCCGATCAGGGTGAGGCCGCCTCACCCGCCCGCCGGCGACGCTGAGCACGTGAACCGACCGACTGATCCCGCCGACGCGACGCGGCATACCGAAGATTCGATCCGAGGGAACCTGCCAGCGTGCGGCGGCACGCAGCGACTTGGTCACGGCAATCGAGTCGGCCCCGTGCCGCTCGCCCAGGAGGTCTTCCCGTGCTGCTCGCCCTTTCGTCCGCGCTCGCCGCGATCTCGCTCCTCGCGGCCGTGCCCAAACTGCTCGGTCACCCACGGATGCGGGCGTCCGCCGCGCACTTCGGGATCGAGTGGGCCCGCTACCGCCTGATCGGCGTGGCCGAGCTGGCCGCGGCCGTGGGCGTGCTCGGCGGCCTGTACTGGCGTCCTGTCGGCGTCGCCGCGGGGGTCTGCCTGGCTCCCCTGCTGCTGGGCGCCGTCTACCAGCACATCCGCGTCCACGAGGAGCCTCGGCGCTTCCTGCCGGCGCTGGTCACGTTGGCGATCGACGCGGCCTACCTGGGCGTCGCCCTCGCCGCCTGAGCGCCAAGACGAGGAGTAGAGCGATGGCGACAGCCGATTCGACCGAACGGGCCGCATTCGCCGCCCGCGTGGACCAGAACCTGATCCACCTGAAGTGGTCGGTGCAGCGCGCCGCCGCCGACGCGCAGGCGGCCGGCTCCAGGGCCGGGGCGGGCCTGCAGAAGCGCCCGGGCGGAAGGCGCGGTGGAAGCCCGCCGCCGCGAGATCGATCGGGCTCGCGCCCGGATGAAGGCCGCGCTGGACGCCAAGACGGCTGACCGGACCGTCGGCCGGCTCCAGCACCGGGCCGAGCGCGCGGAGGAATACGCGGCCGCCGCCCTCGTGGTCGCCCGGGGCGCCGTCGAGGAGGCGCACGCCGCCATCCTGGCCGCCGCGGCGGCGCGCGCCGATGCCGACGATGCGGAGCCGGTGGGCCCCACAAAGCGCAGACGGGAGCGTGCCGTTGGAAAGGGAGGCGACCGGCCGCAGGCCCCTCGCCGCCCCGGCCCGGGGACCCCGGCGCAAGCGCGGCCGCTTCGTGGCGAGCCATGTTCCGAGGAGGTGCATCCACATGTCTGTCACTAACCCGATCGAAGGAAGCGCCTCGGCCGCCGCGGCGCCGATCCCCGGGATCGACCGAGGCGCCGCCGCACGCAACGGCTGGACGCGCATGGGCCAGCTGGTCAAGTCTCTCGGGCCCGGCATCGTCACCGGGGCCGCGGACGACGACCCGTCGGGGATCGCCACCTACGTCCAGACCGGGGCGCAGTTCGGCTACGGGCAGCTGTGGACCGCCCTCTTCACGCTGCCCCTCATGACCGCGGTGCAGGAGGCGTGCGCGCGGATCGGGGCGGTGAACGGCCAGGGCATAGCCGCGGTCGTCCGGGCCCACTACGGCAAGCCGGTGCTCTACGCGATGGTCGCGCTCACGCTGGTCGCGAACACCGTCAATATCGGGGCCGACCTCGGCGCCATGGCGGCCGCCGCGAACCTGCTCATGCCCGTCCCGCCGGCCGTGCTGACGGTCGCCTTCGCGGCGGCCGTCCTCGTGCTGGAGGGCTTCAGCTCCTACGCCGCCTACTCGCGGGTGCTCAAATGGCTGACCGTCTTCTTGCTGGCCTACCCGGCCACCGCGCTCATCGTGCAAGAGCCATGGGGCGAGCTGCTGCGGGCGACGCTGGTGCCGCACGTCGAGTTGAGCTTCGCGTTCGTGTTCATCATCACGGGCGTCCTCGGCACGACGATCTCACCCTACATGTTCTTCTGGCAGGCGTCGGAGGAGGTGGAGGAAGAACGTGCCCAGGGGCTGATCGACGCGACGGGTCGGCCGAAGATCGACGGCTCGTTCCTGCGGACCCTGCGCGTCGACAACGCGCTGGGGATGCTCTCATCCCAGGCCACGACCTGGTCGATCATCGTGGTCGGCGCGACGGTGCTCCACGCCCACGGCGTGACGACCGTTTCGACGGCCGCCGACGCGGCGCGGGCACTCGAACCGCTCGTGCAATCGTTCCCGAACGCGGGAGTGTTAGCCAAGGGCCTGTTCGCGGCCGGGATCGTCGGCCTGGGCCTCCTGGCGGTTCCGGTGCTCTCCGGCTCGTCGGCCTACGCCCTCTCCGAGGCGTTCGGCTGGCGGGAGGGGCTCAGCCGCGCCATGCCGGACGCGCGCCAGTTCTACGGCGTGATCGCAGCCGCCACCCTCGCCGGCGTGGCGATGAACGCGATCGGCGTCGACCCGATGCGGGCGCTGGTCTACACGGCGGTGATCAACGGCGTCGTCGCCGTGCCGCTGTTGCTCGTGATCGCCCGCGTCGCCGAGCGCCGCGACATCATGGGCGACCTGGCGAGCGGACCGCTGTCCCGCGTGCTGGTGTGGCTGACGGTCCTGGCGATGGCCACAGCGGCGCTCGCGATGTTCGTCACGATGAGCGCTGCCTAGTGCGGTAGAAGCGGTGTGCGTCCCGGTGTGCGTCCGCGGCTGCGTCAGCGCGAAGCGGCCGGCAAAGGCGCGCACCTCGATCGATGTCACGATGCCCCGCCCCAAAGTGAGGAAAGGCTCCGGCGGACCGGAGCCTCACGAATCTACCTGCACGAGGCAGGCGAGCCACCGAACGGAAACGACGCGATTCGGTACTGCATCCGCTACACGCCCGGCCTCGGTTCCGGCTACCAGCCCTGCGTCGTGCGCGCCGAGCGGATGCTACCATGCGGGCGCGCCGACGCGGCCATCCACGCAGTTGCCGGAGGGACCACCAAGGGCGGTCTCCGCGGGAAAGCGCGCCAGCTTGGGTTCTCTCACGAGGCGCTTCGCCATGCGATGCGCACCGCGGGCATGCCCGCGGACCTCGAGGCGCGAATACCCGGATCATGGCGATGGCTGAGCGGGGCCTCCCGTGGCCGAAGATCGCGGCGGCGTTCGGTCTCTCGCCCGCCGCGGTCCGCCGCGTCCGCCGGGACCTGCCGCTGCGGCGAGCTGGCCCGAAGCCGCTTACCCGTTTGGGCGGCGCCGAGGGACCGACGGAGCACCCGTGAGGGACCGGCTAGGGACCGACGAGCGACGCGGCCGGTGCTACGCCGTTGGCTCGTGGGAGACCGGGGCTCGTCCGGCGGACCGCCCCCAACTTCGGCGCGCTCCTGGGTGCGGGCGGCGCCGGGCGCACCATTGTACGGCGGCCGGGCGACGGAGCGGTCGTCGGCGAAGCCGCGCTCGGTATCGGCGACGATCTTCGCAACGTCGAGCCGCCGCCGCTTCGTTGCCATCGCTAGCCTCGCTGGCCCTCCGACAATCAGCATAGCGGAGCGCGCACAGCAGGCGGTCGGCACGCGCGGCGCCACGGCGTACAATCCGATCGAGATGGCGAGGGTGTTGTCGTCCGACGAAGCCGCGATCGTCGAGGAGGTCCGCCGGCTGGCCGCCAAGCCCCCGACCGCGCGGGAGCTGCCTGAACGGCGCCGGGCCATCGAGGACATCACGCGGCTGCGCGCGGCGATGGCGCCGATCGACCTGACGCTCGAGGCGCTGCTGGCGGATGACGACGAGTGTGACTGAGGGCGCCCCCGCGCCCGCCGTCCACCTCGCCGACGCGTCGGTCGTCGTCGCGTCGGCGCTGCCGCTCCCCGACGAACCGCACCGGCCGCGCGTCGAGCAGCTCTTCGAGGACTACGCCCGCGGACGCACCCTGCTGATCGGGCCGCCCCACCTGTCCGCCGAGGTCGAAAGCGCGCTGCCCAAGGCGTTCCGCCGGGGGCGGATCGGCCGTGACGAAGCGCGCGCAAGCTTGGAAGCCTTCCGGCGGCTGCCCATCGGCGAGGTCCGCGAGGAGGCGCTCGCGCTCGCCACCTGGGACCTCGCCGAGCGGTTCGGCTGCTCGTACCACGACGCCGG
>Ga0070741_10007490_pt1 | contig 22541 bp, 21 predicted proteins | sample Coa_R1_4_FD_66440 | JGI IMG/M metagenome (GOLD analysis project Ga0070741, IMG submission 66440) | Surface soil microbial communities from Centralia Pennsylvania, which are recovering from an underground coalmine fire - Coalmine... | ecosystem: Environmental > Terrestrial > Soil > Unclassified ... | reverse complement strand
GCGCCGCCGTGGTTGACGTAATGATGCGTCGACACGACGGCGATCCGCGGCCGTTCGAGGCGGACCTGAAAATCCTTCGATGCCGAAGACGTCAGCTGGCGCAGGTTGAGAAATGACGGTCGCGTTGCCGTGACGACGATCCGGGCAGGTCCGGATTGGAGTTCGGGGATCGCCTGCTTCCCAATCGCGCGCGCGATATGCACTTCGTTGCGCCCCGTCTGCGTCACCACCGCGGAACCGGGCGCGGCGAGCGAGTAGAGCGGAATCGATTTGCCGTTCTGCTCGAGCGTCACGGTCACGTCGGTGAACTTCGCGTTCGGCGCGGTCGCGACGATTTCGGCGCCGCCGGTCTGGCCGACGAACCGTTGCGGTTGCTCGATCGTGATGTGTGGCGGCGCACCTCGACCGGCGACGACATAGGCGCCGGCGCAGGCCAGGATCACGACGACGAGGAGAGCGACAAGCGCGCGCAGCATCGATCGATTCAACCACAGGTCGTGCTAAAATTGGAGGTTCCTTTCGGCGAGTGGCGACCCGTGGCGGTATCGTCTAACGGTTAGGACGGATGGTTCTCAACCATCAAATCGGGGTTCGATTCCCCGTACCGCTACCATATCCGCGTTGCTCCTTCTCCTGACAGCGTTAACCGCCTTCGCCGGTGCCGATCGCACCGTGACCGCCGTCGAAACGCGCGCGCCGATCAACCTCGACGGTTCGCTCGACGAAGCGGCGTGGCGCGACGCGCCGCCCGCGGGCGGCTTCGTTCAGGCCGAACCGCATGAAGGCGAGCCGGCGACCGAGTCCACCGAAGTCCGCATCGTTTTCGACGCCGAGGCGCTGCACATCGGCGTGCGGTGCCAGACGACGCCGGGCGAAGTGATCGTCAACGACATCCGCAAGGATTTCACGCCCGGCGAACAAGACAGCTTCGAAGTGATCCTCGACACGTTCGCCGATCGCCGCAACGGGTTCGTCTTCGTCATCAATGCGGCCGGCGCGAAATCGGATACGCAGATTGCCAACGAGGGACGCGACGTCAATCCGAGTTGGGATGCCGTGTGGGCCGTCGCGACGAAGATCGGCGAGCGCGAGTGGTCCGCCGAGATCCGCATCCCGTTCAAGACGCTGCGATTTGACGCGGGCGAGGGACGCACCTGGGGCGTCAATTTCAGCCGGCGGATCCGACGCAAGAACGAGATCGATTACTGGTCGCCGGTGCCGCGCGTCTACAACTTGTACCGCGCCGGCCTCGGCGGCACGCTCGTCGGCCTGCCGAACGCGGCGCCGGGGCGGAACCTGCGCGTCAAGCCGTGGATCTCCGCCGACGACACGCGCGCGGTCGGCGGATCGTTCGACGCAGGGCAGCACGTTGGCCTTGACGTGAAGTACGGCGTGACGCCGTCGCTGACGCTCGATCTCACCGCGCGTCCAGATTTCGCGCAGGCCGAAGCCGACGAGCAGCAGGTCAACCTGACGCAGTTCAGCCTCTTCTATCCCGAGAAGCGCGAATTCTTCCTGGAGAACGCCGGCACGTTCTACTTCGGCGACATCCCGCGCGAATCGCGTCTGGGCCCCGCGCGCTTCTCGCCGCCGGAAGAGGAGATGCTGCTGTTCTTCAGCCGGCGCATCGGTCTCACCGACGCCGGCGATCCGATCCCGATCGAAGCCGGCGCCCGGCTGACCGGCCGCGCCGGACGCTACGGCATCGGCGCGATGACGATCGAAACCGAATCGGTCGACGGCCGGCCCGCCGACAACTACACGGTGCTCCGCGGCCGGCGCGACATTCTTGGCACATCCGACGTCGGTGCCATCTTCCTGTCGCGCCAGTCGACGACGAGCGGCGACTACAACCGCGTCGCCGGCCTCGACGCGAATTTTCGATTCGTTCGCGCGCTGAGCATCAATGCGTTCTTCACGAAAACGGATTCACCCGGCGTGACCGACGGACAGCTCGCCGGCAAAGGGTCGATTTCGTGGAACGCGAACTTTCTGCACACGCAGTATTCGTTCCTCACGGTCGGCGACAACTTCCGCGATGACGTCGGCTTCATCAAACGGACGGGTGTCCGGAAGCACTTTGCGGACTTCGGGATCCGCCATCGGCCGGAGCGGCTGCGCAAGTTCGGCATCCGCGAACTGCATCCGCATACGCGGTACAACATCTACACCGATCAGTCGAACGTGAAGGTGTCGCACACGAATCATGTGGCGTACTCGGTGTTCCTCGAGAATGGCGGCAACATCGAGTTTGCGTGGAACCCGCGCTTCGAGCGGATCGTGGCGCCGTTCCAGGTGCGGCCGGATCAGGCGTTTGCGCCGGGCAGCTACGGGTGGAACGAATACGAGCTGCTGATCGAGAGCAACCACAGCGCCAAGGCGTCGCTCTCGGCGGACTTGATTGCCGGCGGGTTCTGGACCGGGACGCAGCGCGTGACGAAAGTCGGGGTGGTGGTGCGACCGTCGTATCACGTCTCGTTCGACACGGCGCTGCAGCGAAACGACATCGACTTACCGTTTCCGATGCACGCGTTCACGACGAACCTCGTCACGTCGCGCATCGGCTACGCCTTCAACACGCGCACGTTCCTCGACACGCTGCTGCAGTACAACACCGACCTGCATCAGTTCAGCGCGAACGTGCGGTTCGATCTGATTCACCGTCCGCTAAGCGATTTGTTCGTGGTGTACAACGAGCAGCAGCTGATCGATCAGCCCACGCCGGTGAATCCCGGTCGCGGGCTGATCGTCAAATACACGCACATGCTCGCGTTCTAGCGCGGCGCTCACTGGCGATAGTAGCCGCGCGCGTTGCGGTTGTACGCGTCGGTGTAGCCGGCGCGGAAGCCTTCGCGGAATTCGTGACGATAGAATTCGCGATCGCCGAAATCGCGACGGTAACCATCGTCGGCGTCGCGCCATTCGTCGTGCCGATCGAACTGGAACGAGCGGCCCTTCCGGGCGTCCTTTTCACCCGCCTTCACGCCTTCGCGAAAGCCGTTGTCGTGAGCGATGCGTTCGATCTCGCGACCGGCACCGCCGCCGTAGTACGGCCGATCGCCGCGGTAGACGTACGGTCCAGACGCACACGCGGGCGCGACGCCGAGCACGCCGACGAGCGCCAGTGCGGAGAACCATCGAGATGTGATTGACATGGTCAACTCCTCTGCACGCGCATGGTTCAAGGGCGATGCCAGAATTGACCCATCGTTTCCTTAGGGAAATGGCGCGGCTGCTGCGGGATGTCCTCGGCGAGAGACGCTGGACGGCTTACTCGGTCCAGACGAGCAGCTGCGAGCCGCGGCCACGTTTGACGTCCATGATCAGACCTGGGCCGTGGCGTTCGAGGTCTTCGAGCGTCAGCTTGAGCTGATCGTCATCGTTGAACATTTCCATGTTTGCGATGCGCAGGTGGCCCCCGACCGACATGAACCGGATCAGCCAGCCAGGTACATCGACGTGGGTCAACTTGCCGGCGTTCTGGTCGTACACGAGCGCGTGCAGCGCGTTGATGTCGCGGCGCGGCGCCTGCCCGTCGCGGTGGATGACCGGTTCGTCGTCGCGGTTCAGCGTGATGAGCGGCTGCTGACCTGAGAAGCGGGCGCGCGCGTGCTCGAATGTCGTGTCCGCGCTCGTCTGGCCGGTGAACTTGGCGTCGATGTGACGATAAATGAAGAACGCCGTGCCGCCGACGATCGTGACCGCGAGCACGCCAACGATGATCACCGCGGCGATCAGAATCGAGAGCCAGGTTCGTTTCGTCTTCGTTTCCATGTCGATCCGGCCCGCCTACAGGCCCGCGCGACGGGCGATCGTTCGCGCGTCGTCCGCGGTGTTTTCGTCGTTGTCCGCGTCACACAGCGTCGCCGCCGTCTGCAGCTCCCGTTTCGCGAGCACACGGTCGCCCGCGTTCAACGCGAGTTTACCGAGTTCGAGGTGCGTCCGCCCGTACACCCACTTCCGGCCTTCGGCGGCAAGCGCGGCATCCAGGTCCGATTTCGCCTCGTTCGCGTGACCGAGGGCCGCCCGGGCGGCGCCGCGCTTGTAGGACCATAGCGCGGGCTCGCCGAACATGCGCGGTCGTTGATCGTTGACGAACCGCGCGAGCCCTTCGTTCAAAACGCGCTCGGCGTCGGCTGCCCGGCCCGCTCGCAGGTTGGTCGATCCCATCTCGAGCCACACGAGGCGGTTCCGAGGATACCGGTCCCGCAGGATTGTCAGCTGTTTCAACGCGTCGTCGTACCGCTTTTCGCGGTTGTAGAGCAGGATCAGCGCGAATCGGGCGTCCTCCTGGTTGTCGCCCGGATAGACGGCTGCGTCCTCGATCATCTGCAGCCCCTTGTCCTTGTCGCCGCCGAAGCCGACCACGTACGCCATCCACCGCAAGGGGAGCGACAGGGCTGCGACGATGTACCGGTAGGTGCCGACGATCAGGCCGGCGTCCTTCCGCCGCGGGTCGAGCTGCAGCACCGTCTCGTGTTCCTCGTACGCCTCGCGTGCGGCACGAAACGCGCCCAGCACCTTGCCGTCGACCGTGGCGGAGTAGGACGCTCGCAAGCCAACGGCGGCGCCCACCTGGAAGTGCGCGTCGGCGTCCTTGGGATTCTGATCGACGCGCTGGCGCGCGATCGCCAGCGCGCGGTCGACCGCATCGGTGAATTCCCTCGCCACGCCGGGCGCGACGACGGCTGGCGGACCGGTCGGCTTCGTCGGACGACCCAGGTAGTCGTCAACGGTCATGTTGCCGCGGCGGTAGGTGATGCTCAGCCAGAGCGCCGTCGCAAGGCCGCGATACGCGGCCGGATCCTGCGGGTCCGCCCTGATTGCCTGACGAAAGGTGTCGACCGCGCGATCGCGATCGAGGTTGAAGATTTCGGCGCTCGCCTTCGCGCGCAGCGCCTGCGATTCGGGATTGGCCCACACGGGCGTCGCGCCAGTGATACACGCGACGAACAAGAATCCGGTCCGCGCCCGCATATTCCGATCCTACGGCAGCTTGCGGAGCTTGTGCCTTCTGCATACAATCGCCATCCACTACCAAGGAGATTCAGTTGGATCACGCGACCACGCACGGAACCGCGGCCCACGATCATGCGCACGACCACGCGCACGAACTCGGGTTCTGGCGGAAATACGTGTTCTCCCTCGATCACAAAGTGATCGGGATTCAATACGCGGTCACCGGACTCCTTTTTCTTCTGTTCGGATTCAGCCTGATGATGCTGATGCGGTGGAACATGGCCTATCCGGGCCGTCCGATTCCGCTCATCGGCAACTGGTTCGGCGTCGACAAGGCGCCCGGCGGCATCATGCTGCCGGAGTTCTACAACCAGCTCGGTGCGATGCACGGCACCATCATGGTGTTCCTCGGCGTCGTCCCGCTCGCCGTCGGCGGCTTCGGCAACTTCGTGATGCCGCTGCAAATCGGCGCGCCCGACATGGCGTTCCCGAAGCTCAACATGATGAGCTACTGGGTGTACTTCTGCGGCGGCATGACGATGCTCGCGTCGTTCTTCCAGAAGGGCGGCGCCGCGCAGTCCGGCTGGACGTCGTATCCGCCGCTGGCTGACATCAATCCCGGCCAGACGATGTGGCTGATCGGCATGGTCTTCCTGATCACGTCGTCGCTGCTCGGGTCGATCAACTTCATCGTCACGATCGTGCAGCTGCGCGCGAAGGGCCTCAGCTACATGCGGCTGCCGTTCTTCGTCTGGGCGCAGTTCGTCACGTCGTTCCTGCTGCTGCTCGCGTTCCCGCCGCTCGAAGCCGCGGGCATCCTGCAGCTGATGGACCGCGTCGCGGGCACGAGCTTCTTCCTGCCGAGCGGCCTCGTCGTCAGTAACAAGATCGTGACGACCATGACGGGTGTGGCGGCCGGCACCGGCGCTGCGTCAGTCGCGTCGGGCGGCGGCAATCCGCTGCTGTGGCAGCACCTGTTCTGGTTCCTCGCGCACCCGGAGGTCTACGTTCTCATTCTTCCGGCGATGGGCATCGTCTCGGAGATCGTCGCGAACAACACGCGCAAGCCGCTGTGGGGATACAAGGCGCTGGTGTACTCGGCGGTGTTTCTCGGCTTCATGTCCTTCATCGTGTGGGCGCACCACATGTTCATGACCGGCATGGGCACGACGATGAGCGCGTTCTTCCAGACGACGACGATGATCATCTCGATTCCGTCGGTCGTCATCCTGACGGCGCTGTTGATGTCGCTCGTCGGCGCGTCGATTCGGTTCAACACGCCGATGCTGTTCGCGCTCGCGTTCCTGCCGATGTTCGGCATCGGCGGGTTGACCGGTCTGCCGCTCGGCCTCGCGCCGTCGGACATCCACCTGCACGACACCTACTACGTCATCGGTCACTTCCATTACGTCGTCGCGCCGGGGACGATCTTCGCGCTCTTCGCGGGCGTGTATTACTGGTTCCCGAAGGCGACGGGCCGGAAGATGAACGAGATGCTCGGCCAGCTGCACTTCTGGACGTCGTTCGTCACGATCAACCTCGTGTTCTTCCCGATGTTCATCGAAGGCCTGGCGGGCATGAACCGCCGCATGTATGACGGCGGCGCGCAGTACGCGCACAACAAAGCGGTGCTGCACTGGAACGTCGTCCAGGGCTACGCGGCGTGGGCGCTCGGCCTCGCGCAACTGTTCTTCATCATCAATTTCTTCATGAGCATCAAGTGGGGCAAGGCAGTCGATCGCAACCCGTGGGAAGCGACGACGCTCGAGTGGTCAGCGCCGTCGCCGCCGCCGCACGGCAACTTCCTGAGCGAGCCGATCGTGTATCGCGCGCCGTACGAGTACAGCGTCCCGGGCGCGGCGAAGGACTTCACTCCGCAATTCGAACCGGAGCGCGCCTAGCATGGACATGAACATCCCGTACACCGTCGAAGAGCGGCCCGATACCGGGCTTGCGAACGGCAAGCTGGGCATCTGGCTCTTCCTCGCGTCGGAAGTCATGCTGTTCGGCGCGCTGTTCTCGACGTACATCATCCTGCGCGTCGGCGCGACCGAGTGGCCGCACGGCGAGCTGAACATCCCGCTCGGCGCGATCAACACCGTCATCCTGATCTGCTCGTCGGTGACGATGGTGATGGCGTGGGCGTCGCTGAAGATGCACCAGTGGGGCAGGCATCGGATGTTCCTGCTCATCACCGTCGTCCTCGCGATCGTGTTCCTGGTCAACAAGTACTTCGAGTACGCGGCGCACTTCGCGACGGGCGAGGGCCCGTGGCACAGCACGTTCCTCGCGGTGTACTTCACGATGACCGGCCTGCACGGCCTGCACATCATCGGCGGCGTCATCGTGATGCTCTACTTCCTGGGACCGGGCGCGAAGCTCTATCAGAAGAATCCGGATCAGTTCACGAATCGCATCGAGTACACCGGTTTGTATTGGCACTTCGTCGACCTGGTGTGGATCTTCCTGTTCCCGGTTCTGTACCTCCTGTAGGAGTCGGCATGAGCGGTCACGACGCAGAACACGTTCAGAAAGCACTGAAGACCTATCTGATGATTGGTGTGTCGCTGCTGATCTTCACCGGCATCACCGTCGGCGCGAATCAGTTTCACTTCGTGGTGCCGGTCGCGATCACCGTTGCGCTGATCATCGCGACGATCAAGGGATCGATGGTGGCCAGCGTCTTCATGCACCTGAACCAGGAGAAGCGCTGGATCTACGGCGCGCTGGTGCTGACGGTGTTCTTCTTCATCGTCCTGATGACGCTGCCGCTGTTCTTCACGCTCGACAACATCGGCACGGCGGTGAAGGCGATTCCGGCTGCAGCGGAGCACACAGGCGGGCACTGACATGAACCTGAAATACTTTCACCTGTTCTTCATCGCGATCTCGGTCGTCCTCGCGGCGTTCGTCGCGATGTGGGGCGTCAACGAGGGACGTACGATCGCGATCGTGCTGTCGGTGTTGAGCGCGATCGCGCTTGTCGTCTACGGCACGGCGTTCCAGCGAAAAATGCGGCGGTTGTAGCGCGAAGGCTTTAGCCGAGCGGAATATGCGAAAGACACTCTTCACTACGTTGATGGTCGCGGCGCCCAAGCTTGCGCTGGCGTGCCCCGTCTGCTTCGGCGAAAGCGATTCGCCGATGGCCGCAGGCACCAATGCCGGCATCTGGTTGATGCTCGGATTTGTCGCGATCATGTTGACCGGGTTTGCGTCGTTCTTTGTCTATCTCATTCGGCGCGCGAAGAAGATTGCCGCGCTCCAACAAGCCGAGGGGACCACATAAATGCAGGAGTTACTCGGACTGCCAGTTCAGGCATCGGCGCACGCGGCCGAACTCGACAACATGACCGTGTTGGTCCACTGGCTGATGTTCGTGCTGTTCATCGGCTGGGGATTGTTCTTCATCTTCGTCCTGTTCCGGTACCGGAAGAGCGCCAACCCGAGGGCGAACTACGACGGCGCGAAAGGCAAGATCTCGAAAGGCCTCGAAGTTGCGGTCGTGGTCGTCGAGATGGTGCTGTTGCTCTTCTACGCGATTCCGGCCTGGGCCAAACGCGTGCGCGACTTCCCACCGGAGAACCAGGCGACCGTGGTGCACGTCATCGCCGAACAGTTTGCGTGGAACGTCCACTATGCCGGTCCCGACGGCAAGTTCGGCCGCACGAAGCCGGAACTGGTCGCGGCGGACAATCCGATCGGTCTCGACAAAACGGATCCCGACGCGAAGGACGACATCACGACGATCAACCAGCTGAATCTGCCGGTCGACAAGCCGGTGCTCGTCCATCTGTCGAGCAAGGACGTCATCCACAGCTTCGGGTTGTACGAGATGCGCGTGAAGCAGGACGCGATTCCGGGCATGAACATCCCGGTGTGGTTCACGCCGACACGCGTCGGCGAATACGAAATCACCTGCTCGCAGCTGTGCGGCCTCGGTCACTTCCGCATGCGCGGCTTCGTCAACATCCAGAGTCAGGCCGACTACGACAAGTGGATGGCTGATCAGATCAAAGAGAAGACGGCGACGCCGTAACTTTCAAAGTACAAAGTACAAAGTTCGAAGTACGAAGTACGGAGTCTTCGTACTTCGTACTTACATCGTCAGGTCCCTACCCACGTTCTTTTCCACGGCCCGTTCGTACGCCAGCGCGGCTGCGGTGACATCCTCAACGGCCATCCCCAACGACTTGAAGATCGTGACCTCGGTGTCGCTGCGTCTACCCGCGGCGCCGTTCACGAGCTCGCCGACTTCTGCGATGACGTGATCGGCGGTGAAGCGGCCTTCCTTGATTCCCTGCACGATGTCACCCGACTCCACCAGCGCCGCCTTCTTCGAATCCACGAACACACGCGCGCGCGCGACGAGGTCCGGATCCATTTCGCGCTGCGTCGGACGGCACGCGCCGACCGAGATCACGTGTGCGCCCGGTTTCACCCAGCCGTTTTCGATCACCGGCGTGGGTGACGAGGTGACGAGGACGATCACGTCTGCGCCGACGACCGCTTCTCCCGCGTGATCGACCGCCTTAACTGCCGGAGGGGTCTGACCACTCCGAGTTGTCAGAGTACTCTGGCACCGTGTCACAAACGCGTCTCGGTGAGCCTTTGTGGGACTCCACACGGTCACCTGACGGAGATAGTGGACGCGAGAAAGTGACTCGAGATGACTGCCGGCCTGGACGCCAGTGCCGATGATTGCGAGCGATGCGGCCGTTTTGCGCGCCAGGAGACGTGACGACACGGCAGAAACAGCTGCCGTTCGTGCCTCGGTGATGTAGCGGCCGTCCATGAGCGCGCGCAACGCGCCCGTCTCGGGATCCATCAGGACGATCGATGCCAGATGCGACGGCAGGCCGCGCGTGTGGTTGCGTTCGAACACCGTGACGAGCTTCGCGCCGAGCGCGTTCGGGTTTCGTGCGAACGCGGGCATCGTCGCGAGCAGCGCGTGATCGCCGTCCACTGGAATCATCAGGCGGACTGGTTGTTCGACCTGTCCTGACGAAAATCGCTGCAAAGCCGTTGACATCGTCTCGATCAAATCGTCCATCGTCAGGACGGACTTCACATCGGCTTCGGTCAGCAGTCGGAATTGGATTGGCATAGATGGGGTGCTAGCTGCTAGCAGCCAGCGGCTAGGTGCTACAGTTCTAAACGCATGTTATCTCTGAAGACCATCGACGCGCACGCGGCCGGCGAGCCGTTGCGCCTGATTGTCGGCGGCTTCCCGTCGCCGCATGGCAAGACGATGCTCGACAAGCGGGAGTGGGTGAAGCACCACGCCGATCATCTTCGCCGCGCGTTGATGCTCGAGCCGCGGGGCCACGCCGACATGTACGGCGCGATCCTGACCGAGCCGGTCTCGCCGGGATCGCACGCCGGCGTGCTGTTCATGCACAACGAGGGCTACAGCACGATGTGCGGCCACGGGATTATCGCCGTCACCACCATCGCGCTCGAACGCGGTTTGCTGATGCCGGGCGGCGACGGCTGTTCGATTGTCTATGACGCGCCAGCCGGTGCGATTCGCGCGCGCGCGACGATGGACGGTGAGCGTGTGACGTCGGTGGCGTTTCAGAACGTGCCGTCGTTCGTGCTGCACGGCGGCCTCGAAGTCAAGATGCCGAATCGTCATGCGCGCGTGGACGTCGCGTTCGGCGGCGCGTTCTACGCGATCGTGGACAGCGAATCAGTCGGCCTGCCGATCGACATTGCGCATCTCCCGGAACTCCGTCGTGTCGGGATGGAGATCAAGCACGCGGTGGAGGCGCAGTTGACGATCGCCCATCCGCTCGAAGCGGGGCTGCACGGCATCTACGGCACGATCTTCACCGGTCCGCCGTCAGACGACTCCGCCGATCTTCGGAACGTGACGATTTTTGCGGATGCGGAGGTTGACCGTTCGCCGTGCGGGACCGGCACCGCGGCCGTGATGGCGGTCATCGACGCGATGGGTCTGCTCGGCGGCGACAAGCCGTTCGTGCACGAGAGCCTGATCGGCACGCGCTTCAACGGTCGCGTGTCGGCGCGCACGCAAGTGGGTGACTATCCGGCGATCGTCCCGGAGATCGAAGGGTCCGCGTGGATCACCGGCGAGCACACTTTTCTGGTCGACGAGAGCGATCCCCTCCGCGAAGGATTCAGGATCTGATGCAGGGCTTCCACACCATCATCGAACCGTTCCGGATCAAGTCGGTCGAAGCACTCAAGTTCACGACGCGCGAACAGCGCGAAGAGGCGCTGCGGCGTGCGGACTACAACGTCTTCAAACTGCGTGGCGACGACGTCCTCGTGGATCTGCTGACGGATTCGGGGACCGGCGCGATGTCGTCGGCGCAGTGGGGCGCGTTGATGCAGGGCGACGAGTCGTACGCCGGCAGCCGCTCGTTCTATCGGTTCGAAGCCGCGGTGCGCGACTTGACCGGCTTCACACACATCATCCCGACGCATCAGGGTCGTGCGGCGGAACGCATTCTGTTCCACACCATCCTGCATCCGGGCATGATCGTGCCGAACAACAACCACTTCGACACGACGCGCGCCAACATCGAAGTGGAAGAAGCCGACGCGCGCGACATGGTGATCGACGAGGGGCGTCATCCCGCGGTGATCCATCCCTTCAAAGGCAACATGGACGTCCGCGCGCTCGAGGCGCTCCTCGAACGAGACGCGGACCGCGTGCCGCTCGTGATGGTGACGGTGACGAACAATTCGGGTGGCGGTCAGCCGGTGTCGCTGGCCAATCTGCGCGCGGTGCGCGCCGTCTGCGATCGGTTCGAGAAACCGCTGTTCCTGGATGCCTGCCGCTTCGCCGAGAACGCGTGGTTCATCAAGCAGCGCGAAGACGGATATGCGGACAAGACGCCGCGCGAGATTGCACGCGAGATGTTCGCGCTCGCCGACGGTTGCACGATGTCGGCGAAGAAGGACGGCCTCGCCAACATCGGCGGCTTCCTCGCGATGAACAGCGACGCGTGGGCCGAGCAGTGCCGCACGCTGCTGATCCTCACCGAAGGGTTTCCCACGTACGGTGGACTCGCCGGGTACGACCTCGAGGCGATCGCGCGCGGCCTCGAAGAGGTCGTCGAGGAGCCGTATCTGAAATACCGAATCCGCTCGACGGAATACCTGGCCGAGAAAGTCTCGGGTGCAGGTGTGCCGATCATCCAGCCGGCCGGCGGCCACGCCGTTTACATCGACGCCCGCGCGATGCTGCCGCACATCACGCCGCTGCAGTACCCGGGCATCGCCCTCGTCAACGCGTTGTACGTCGAGGGGGGCGTGCGCGGTGTCGAAATTGGCACGGTGATGTTCGGGCTCTGTCCCGACGGAACCGAGCGCGCCGGCGACATGGATCTCGTGAGGCTGGCGATCCCGAGGCGCGTGTACACTCAGTCTCATATCGACTACGTCGCGGAGGTCGTGATCGGCGTATGGAAGAAGCGGCAACAGTTGAAGGGTTATCGGATCACGCAAGCACCGCCGGTGTTGCGACACTTCACGGCGGCGTTCGCGCCGCTCGGCTGACGCCTCTCGCCGCCATGGTCGCGGCGACGGCGATTGCGCTCGGGACCGCGTTGCTGACCACTGCGGTCAGCGCCAGGCAGGGCGAGCTCTTTCTCGTCGGTGTGCTTGCCGGCCTCGTGCTGTACCACGCCGCATTCGGCTTCACCTCCGCCTGGCGCATCTTCATCGTCGATCGACGCGGCGACGCGCTGCGCGCGCAGATGCTGATGCTCGCGCTGACGTGCGTCGTATTTTTCCCCGCGCTCGCATCAGGACACTTCGCTGGGCAAGCGGTCCGCGGATCGATCTCGCCGATCTCGATTGGCGTCGTCGTCGGCGCGTTCATGTTCGGCGTCGGCATGCAGCTTGGTGGCGGCTGCGCCTCGGGCACGCTCTACACGGCCGGCGGCGGCAACCTTCGGATGGTCGTCACGCTGCTGGCCTTCATCGCTGGATCGGTCATCGGCGCGGTGCAGCTCGCGTGGTGGGAAACGCTGCCGGCGTGGAAGCCGATCTCGCTGGTGACGACGTTCGGTGCAGGCGGTGGGCTGGCAATCAGTCTGGGCGTGTTCGCGGCGATCGCGGCACTGACGATTGTCGTCGAGCGGAGCCGCCACGGCGCGCTTGGACCGGCGCGGCGGTTCGGGGTGACGCCGCACGCGCTCCGCGGGCCGTGGCCGATCGTGGCCGGTGCAATCGGTCTTGCCGCCGTGAACATCTTGACGCTCGCGCTCGCTGGACGTCCGTGGGGCGTCACCGGCGCGTTCACGCTCTGGGGCGCGAAGATACTGTCAGCGGCCGGTGTGGCGGTCGAGCGGTGGCGTATCTACGCGCCAGCGGCGCGACAGGCGGAGCTGCACGCGCCGGTCATCAAAGACGTCACGTCGGTGATGGACTTCGGGATCATGATCGGCGCGCTGTTCGCGGCGACGCTCGCCGGCCGATTTGCGCCGACGTGGCGGGCGCCGATGCGATCGCTGGCGGCGGCGCTGCTGGGCGGACTGATGCTCGGCTACGGCGCGCGCATCGCGTACGGCTGCAACATCGGCGCGTACTTCAGCGGCATCGCGTCGGGCAGCGTGCACGGCTGGGTGTGGTTTCCGGCGGCGTTCGCCGGCAACATCCTCGGCACGAAACTGCGTCCGCTGTTCGGCCTGAGCGTCCGCTGACGGCAGCCCTGAAGGGCTGCGCTACGCGTCTGTGTCGCGTCGTCGCGCAGGCCTTTAGGCCTGCTACCACCCGACCGCTTCGCCGTCTTTGCGGTGATCTGAACCGGCGCGATAGACGCCGTTCACGGGGTGATCCTCGGTCGCCCAGCGGCGGTCGAATTCCGGCGCCGGCATGCGCGGATCGACGGTGAAGAGAATGCCCTGATAGCCGCCGACCGCGCCGCCGTTGACGCCACGCACTTCGTGCCCCTTCGCTTTCAGTGCCGCGCCAACCAGATTGAACAAGTTGTTCTCGAGCGATAACACGTTGGTGTTCTGGTTGTGCGTGAAGCGCGCCGCGTCCGTCGTCATCTGCACGTTCATGCCGAGATCGATCAGATTGACCATGTGCTGCGCGTGCGTTTCCGGCTGGACGCTGCCGCCCATGTTGCCGAACGTCATGAGCGGCGCGCCGTCTTTCATCACGAAGCCGGCGATGATCGTGTGGAACGGGCGCTTGTGCGGCGCGACGACGCTCGGGCTCGCGGGATCGAGCGAGAAGCCGCCGCCCCGGTTGTGCAGCACGAAGCCGTACGGCGCGACCGTTGCGCGGCTGCCGTACACACTGAACACGCTGTGGATCAGCGACACCATGTTGCCCCAGCGATCGGCCGTCGTCAGATAGATCGTTCCGCCGTCCGTGCCGCCTTTGATCGACGGCGTCGACGCGCGATCGGGATCGATTTTTCCGCACAGCGACGCGGCGTGTTCTTTCGAGAGTAGCTCTTTGACCGGTACGGCAACGAACTTCGGATCGCCGTTCTTCGCCTGCAGATCCGAGTAGGCGAGCTTCTTCGCTTCGACCATGAAGTGCCAGTACTGCGGATCGGACGGTCCGAGTTTCGCGAGCGTCGTGCCGTACTTCGGCACGCACGTCTCGAGGACGTTCAACATCTCCAGCGCGGCAAAACCTTGCCCCGGCGGCGGCAGCTCGAAGATGTCGTACCCGTGATAGTTCGTCGAAATGGGTTCGGTCCACTCGGACTGGAAGTCGGCGAGGTCGGCCTTCGTCATCACGCCGCCGTTCGCCGTCACCTTCGCGACGATCGCATCCGCAATCGGACCGCGATAAAACGCATCGCGTCCGCCTTGTTGAATCAGCCGCAGCGCCTTCGACAGGCCAGGATTGCGAATGATGCTGTAGAGCGCGGGCGTCTCGCCGTTGACGAGAAACGTCTCCTTCGAGTCGGGATCGTTCCGCAATCCGTTTGTCGCACTCTTGAGATCTGAATGACGACGCTCGGCGAGTCCCCAGCCTTCGTCGGCGAGGCGCGCGGCGCGTTCGAGCGTTTCCTTGAAACCGAGCGTGCCGAATCGTTTCAGCAGCGCGTCATAGCCGGAGACGGCGCCGGGCACCGTCGCGGAGTTCACGCCGTTGTTCGGCACGCGCTCGACGCCGAGTTGTTTCGTGAAGAAATCGCGCGTCCAGCCGGCCGGCGCCCACCCGGCCGAATTGAGCGCGTAGAGCTTCTTGTCCTTCGCGATGTAGACGAGCGCGAAGAGATCGCCGCCGATGCCGGTGTCGTTCTGCGACGTGACGTCGAGCACCGCGCCTGTCGCGACGGCGGCATCGATCGCGTTGCCGCCCTGACGCAACATCTCGAGTCCGGCTTCCGCGGCAAGCGGATCGCTCGTGGCGACCATGCCGTGGCGTGCGAGCACTTCGGATCGTCCTTGCGACAGCCAGCCCTGCGCACGCGATCCGGTGACCGCTTTGATGCCCGCGCCCGGTTGCGGGTTGTCCGCCGAGGGTGTGCCGAAGGGATTCTGCGATTGTGCGGTCGGCGTCGCCAGCGCGGCGAGCAGCGCAGCGGCGACGAGTCCGATGGCGCGTTTCATGGGCGCTCCGTACCGCAGGCCGTCAGGCCTGCAAAAACGCGTTCGCGAGTCGTTCGAGCAGCGCGGGCAGCGGTTCGCCGTCGAGCGCGAACGCATTCAGCTCCGGCGACCACGAGAGTTTATAGCTTCTCGCCATGGCCGAGACCCAAATCTGACGGACGGGTGCATTCGGAGACACGACGAACTTCGCGTCGGACGGCTCCTCGAAAATCACGTTGAGCACGCCGTTCTGCAGTTCGACCTCGAAGCCTGCGCTGTCCGCCAGCGGCAGGAGCGCGCGCTGGGCGGCGGTGAGCGCCTGGTCACTTTTGACGCGGAAATCCTGCTCGGTAAGGGGTGTCACGGGTGAGCTAAACCTTTCTGGGAATACGCGCGTCTAAGCAAGGGAAGGGAGTGCAACGCATCATGGTTCGTGAATGGAGTTTCTCAGACACCGCTGAATGGGTCGTCGGCCTGCTGCTCGTCGTCGTGATCGTCGCGGCGATGTTCGTCTAACACGCCGGCGCGCGCGAGCGCGGCGGCGGCTTAAGACTTGTTCTCCGGCGCGGCGAGATAGCTACGTCGCGCACGCGCGGTCATCCCCGGCTGCTTCAACTTCACCGTCAATTTGTGCACCCTGTTGTCGAAACTGGTCGGTGTGAAGCCGATCACGTATTGGCTGTGAAGTTCCTGTGCCACGCGCGTGAACGTCGGCGCGAGCTCGGCGGTTTTGGTCAGCTCGAAGTAGCCGCCGCCGGTCTCGTCCGAAATTTTCCGTAAGCCGCGATCGGGCTTGCTGCGCACCATGCTGCGGCCGTCGAAGTAATTGCTCTCGAGGCCGATCGCATAAATCATCACTTCTTCGGCGCGCGAGCGGTCGATGACCGTTCCCAGTCCGATTTTGCTCTGCGTGTCGTCGCCATCGGTGAAGATGAGCACGACTTTGCGATTCTCTGCACCCTTCAGTTCGTCGAGGCTCGCGCCGACCGCGTCCCACAGCCGCGTGCCGTTCCCGTAATCGAGATCCCTGATCGCGCCGACCAGATCGTCGCGATTGTTCGTGAACTTTCCGCTGAATTGAATCTTGTCGTTGAACGCGCCGACGCGCGCGCGATCCTCGGGCAGCAGCCGAATGACGAACTGTTCGGCGGCCTGCTTCAGCAGATCGATCGTCAGCGTCATGCTGCCGCTTGTGTCGAGCATCGCGACGACCGAGATCGGATGCACGCTGTTGTCGAAGTACGTGATCGGCTGGGGCTTGTCGTTATCGAAGACTTCGAAGTCGTTCTGCGTCAGATCGGGGACGAGACGCTTTTGGGCATCCTGGACCGTCACGAACAGCGAGACGACTTGAGTGCCTGACTTGAACGTCGGCTGCTGCGCCGACGGGTGGACGACGAGGAGCGCGGTGAGAGCGAGCGCAACCGTGGTTAACCGAAGCATGACCATCAGCTTAGCGCAGAGGAACCGGACAAAGCCGACTTGACCGGTCGGATATGCCTAAGTACACTGACTGGGCGTTCTGAGATTCAGTCTCATTTTATGCTCCAGGCGTTTGTCATCACCCTGCGGGAAGGGTTTGAAGCGTTCCTGATCGTCGCGATCAGCCTGTCCTATCTCCGCAAATCGGGCCGCAGCGCTCTCGTCTCGGCCGTGCGCTGGGGCGTCGCCGTCGCGCTCGCGATCAGCGTCGTCGGCGGCTATCTGCTGTTTCATGCGCTGAATCAGGAGTGGCTCGATGGACCGCTGGCGCTTCTCGCCGCGATCTCCGTGACGTGGATGGTGATCCACATGTGGCGGTACGGCCGCAAGATGAAGGGCGAGATCGAGGATCGCCTGCAGCAGAGCGTTCGCACAGGCGCCGCAGCGTTTACGGGCGTCATGCTGTTTACCGTCTTGATGATCAGCCGGGAGGGCATGGAAACGGCGCTGCTCCTGTATCAGTTGAAGCAGACGATGACGCTGGCGCTGGGCGCGGTGGCCGGCGTCGCGGGCGCGGCGATCGTCGCGTGGATGTGGTCGCGGTACGCGCATCGCTTGAACCTCGCGCTGTTCTTTCAGTGCACCGCGATCTTTCTGTTCGTGTTCGTCGTGCAACTCGTGATCAAAGGCTTCCACGAGATGTCGGAGCAGAACTACCTGCCGTACTCCGCGTTGATTCACGACAAAACCGAAGCGTGGGGGCCTGACAGCCCGTTCGGCCATGTGCTGAGCTACTTGCTCGTCATCCTTCCGCTCGCGTGGCTCGCCATCAAGGCGACGTTCTCGCGGCGGCCCGTCTTCGCTCGCGCGGCGTGACCGCGCCGCCCGGATCCCGGCGCAGTTACATCGACGTCGCCCGCGGCATCGCCGTGCTGTTGATGATCGAAGCGCACACGCTCGACGCGTGGACGCGCGTCACGTCCAAGACCGGCATCCCTTTTCGAGACGCCACGATTCTCGGCGGCTTCGCGGCGCCGCTCTTTCTGTGGCTCGCCGGCCTTGGCGTCGTCCTCTCCGCGACGCGGACGTTGCAACGAACAGGCAGCCACGGCGCGGCCGTCGATACGGTCGTGCGCCGCGGCCTCGAGATCTTCGTGTTGGCGTTTCTGTTTCGCCTGCAGGCGTTCGTCGTGTCGCCTGGCGGCGCGCCGGTAGCGCTCTTTCGCGTCGACATCCTGAACGTGATGGGGCCTGCGATCGCCCTTGCCGGTGCGATCTGCGTTGTGCGGAGTGCGTGGTGGCGCACATTCGCATTTGCGATCGCGGCTGCGGCGATTGCGATGGTGACGCCGATCATGCGCGTCGCGCCGTTTGTCGACGCGCTACCGACGTGGGTCCAGTGGTATTTCCGTCCGGCGGGTGAGTACACCACCTTCACGTTCTTTCCGTGGATGGGATTTGTGCTCGCCGGGGCCGCAGTCGGATCGTTGATCGCGGACAGCGACGAACGATCCGCGAATGGGCTTCACGTCGCGTTCGCGATCATCGGCGCCGCGCTCGTCGCGCTCGGATTCGTCACGGCGGCGCGGCCGACGATCTACGCCGCGTCCTCGTTCTGGACGAGCTCGCCGACGTGGTTCTCGATCCGCGTCGGCGTGATGATGATCGCGTTGGCCGCGTTGCACTACGCACCGCGCGCCCCACACCTCGCCCGACTCGGACGACATTCCTTGTTCGTGTACTGGATCCATGTCGAACTCGTCTACGGGTATGCGAGTTGGCTGTGGAGGCATCGATTGCCGCTGTGGGGGACGGCGATCGCGTACGCGCTGTTCTGTTATGCGATGTACCGCGCGATCGATCTGCGCGATGCGCTCGTCGAGCGGTGGCACCGCTACCGCGCCGCCGAGGTCCAGTTGACGACGACCTGAATGGTGTTGGGATTCGTCGCCATCGACACGGGCGCGCGAATCACAAATCGATCGCCTCGCACGCCCAACTGATCGACGCGTCGGATACGGCTCGCTGCCGGTCTCGCCATCGCGGCCGATATCGAACAGCGCCACGATGTTCGGATGAGAAAGCGCGGCAACGGCGCGGGCCTCACGTTCGAAATGCGCGAGCGCCTGCGCATCGGAGGACAAATCGGCCGGCAGAACGTTGACCGCGACGTCGCGCCCGAGCGGTTATCCCATGCGCGATAGACCTCGCCCATGCCGCCAGCGCCGAGCAGCGACACGACTTCCGTACGGGCCAAGGCGCGCGCCGGTGGCGAGAGCCATTTTTCGGAGCGCGCGAATCATAGCGCGGCAGTAGAATGCGCCCGGAGGCTGCTATGAATCGCCGCGAATTTGCGCGCTTGCTCGCCATCGGGGGCACCGTTCCGTTCCTCACCCCGGAAGTGTCCTGGGCGAAGGCGGCGAAGCTGCCGCCGACGCCCGCGTCGCCGGACGAGAAATTCTGGATGTCGGTTCGCGATCAATTCGTGATGCCGAAAGACCTGACGATCCTCAACGCCGCGAACCTGTGCCCTTCGTCGGCACCCGTGCTGGAGCTGCTCTACAAGACGACGAAGGACATGGATCAGGATCCGTCGCAGGAAAATCGCGCGAAGCTCGCCGACGGCCGCGAGAACACGCGCAAGCTGCTCGCCGAATTTCTGCGCGTCACGCCAGAAGAAATCGTCATCACGCGCAACACGAGCGAGTCGAACAACCTCGTGTCGACCGGCGTCGATCTCAAGGCCGGCGACGAGGTGCTGCTGACCGCGGACAATCATCCCAGCAATCACACGGCGTGGCAGGAGAAGGCGAAGCGATTCGGGTTCACCGTCCGCGATATCGCGGTGCCGAATCCGCATCCTGGTCCTGAGTTTTACGTCGACGCGTTCGCGAAGGCGATCACGCCGAAGACGAAGCTGATCTCGATCACGCATCTGACGAGCACGGTCGGAGACGTCTTTCCGGTGAAGGAGATCTGCAAGCTGGCGCGCGAGCGCGGGATCCTGACGCTCGTGGACGGCGCGCAGTCCTTCGGCCTCTTCGATGTCGACCTGAGCGACATGCAGCCTGACTTCTACAGCGGCAGCGCGCACAAGTGGCCGTGCGGGCCGAAAGAGAACGGCGTCCTCTTCATCAACAAGAACGCGCAGTCGAAGATCTGGGCGAGCATCTTCAGCGCCTACCCCGGTCGCGTCGGCGTGTCGCGGACGTTCGAAGGATTCGGGCAGCGCGACGAGCCGGCGATGATTGCGTTCGGCGAAGCCCTCAGGCTGCAGACCGAGATCGGCCGCGCGCACATCGAAAAGCGGTCACGTGAGCTGACGACGGCGTTGATCGAAGGGTTGAAGAGCGTGAACGGTGTGAAGATCTGGACGAGTCCGGATCCGTCACGGCGCGCTGCAGTCCTGTCGTTCCAGCCTGGCAGCCTCGACGTGCGCAAGCTGTCCGCGGCGCTCTACAAAAACGATCGCATCGGCTGCGCGACGCGCGGCGGCCAGGATCGTCCCGGCATCCGCTTCTCGCCGCATTTCTACAACACGCACGCCGACGTGGATCGTGCCGTCGCGGCGATCAAGAAATACATGGCGACGGGCGTGTAGCCGCGGTTGTAGCGCAGGCCTTCAGGCCTGCTGCCGACGGGCAGCCCTGAAGGGCTGCGCTACATCCGTGTTTCTACTGTCCGGCCGTTCCAGCCGCTCCCGCCTGTCCCGCGCCGAAGTCGTTGTAGTTCAGCACCGTGTTGAACAGCATGTTGAACTCGCCGAAGTTCTGCCAGCGGTAGCACGGATTTCCCGAGAAGAGGATGACGCGCCCTTTGCCTGACGGCGCGTCGACGATCGCCGGACGGTTGCGGATTTCGTTCGCGCCACGCATCAAGCCGCTCAACACGTGATCGTCGCCGCCGGGGTAGCGCATCAACACGTTCTTCGGCGTGGGCGGCGGACCGGCGGGCGCATCGAACGGATTCTGATTCGTTTGAATCGACAACAGCGGACCGTTGCCGTAGCGGACCGGAATCGTTTTCTTGTCGTAGCCGTAGAAGATCGGATTCTCCGGCTGCAGGATCTCGGCGTCGATGATCGCGCCCGGCGAGTAGAACGCGTTCGACGTCCGCGCTGCGTCGACGTTGTGCGCGAGACCGAATTCCGATGGGAAGAAGCTGGCCGTCCCGAGCGTGACGAGCACGCCGCCGGCCTTCACGAACTTGTCGAACTCGGCGACGCCTTCGAGGCCCATGCCGCCGGTGATGTCGTCCGACTCGCCGTACATGCCGAGATTCTTGAACTGCTCGCTCTTCTTGTAGGCGATCGGCTGACCGCGGCTCTCGATGTCGAAGACGAGCCGCTTGCCGTTGCCGCCTTGATTTGGAATCACGATGACGTCGTATGCGGCCTTCAGGTTGCCCTGGCGCACGCGCTCCTTGTAAATCAGATCGAACGGCACTTCGAACTTGTCGAACGCGTACCGCACCCAGCCGACGTCCTGCGTGTTGCCCCACGTGCTGTAGATCGCGAGCTTCGGCAGATCCAGTTCATGCGTCGGCACTGAAGGTGCGCTCGGCAGCGCCACCGCGGTCAGTCCGAGCGATTCGACCGCGGATCGAATTTTCGCCGCATCGCCCGACACGACGAATGAACCTGCCGGGAAGGTGACATCGCTCTGCTTGAATTCCTTTTCGGCCGCCTGGACCTTCATGTCCTTCAGGCGATACCGCAGCGTGATCATGTTGTTCGAGCCGTAGTGCGCGATCGCGAAGGTTGATCCGCTGCCGCTGACGGTGCCGGCGACTTTCATCTCGCTGACCGGATCGACCGCCACGTCCAACACCGCCTTGTCCGCGATCTCCTTCACATCCACATGGCTCATCAACCCCATCGTCCACGACGCGTCGTCGTACGTCCGCGTGACCGGATCGGGGTAGACCTGCTTCTCGAGCAGGATTTTCGCGAGTCGCGCGTACGGCTGATCGCGCTTGATGACGAAAGAGCCTGCCGGGAACGTCCCCTCTTTCAGTGAGACTTGAGACTTGAGACTTCCTACTTCGATTCCTTGCATGCGAAGCAGATTGACGACGGTCGCGACGCGCGTCATGTCGCGCTGCCCGGACGGGATCACGTAACCGGCGACGGTTTCGCTTTTACCGGTATTCACCGAGTTGCGCGACTTCGTGTAGAAGTTCTCCAGGATCACTTTCGGGAACTGCGACGTGTACTGCAGCGCCGTCAGGACACCGGTCTCCGCGTAGTTCGTGTTGTTGCGCAGCGACCAGTCGAACTCGCCGGTCGCCGGCCACGGGCGGAACCACTCGCGCTGCGATTGATTGCTGCGTCCCGCCGTGATCGCCGCCGCGTCCGGCTGAGGAGGACCGCCGGCTCGCCCTGAGCCCGTCGACGGGCCGCCGCCCAGTCGTAATTTCTGCGTGTTCGCACCGGCGAAGCCCTGGATTTCGTACATCCGGATCATGCCGTTGTGGTTCGACGACATGAACGCGAGATACCCCGGCGACCACATGTCGACGTAGCCGTGCGTCCACACGCCGGGCATGCCGTACTTCGCCATCTGCGCCATCTCGAAGTTCGCCATCATCGGCAGCTCGCCGTAGAGAATCGGATCGAGATTGGGATTT